>JACCEC012317908.1_pt1 | contig 10075 bp, 10 predicted proteins | sample 7450121 | NCBI WGS metagenome assembly JACCEC01 (sample SAMN15323455, study PRJNA562643) | freshwater metagenome | isolation source: river surface water | place: USA:Blue River Watershed | collected 2017-08-18 | reverse complement strand
TCTTTGGTTGCAGATTCATGCTCTCTCTTGTCAGAACATAACAAAGACATTGGCACAGAAAGAGCACTTTGCTACATTTATCCTCAGTCCCGCACATCTGAGCCAAATGAATTTGAGAGGTGATCATCCATGCTCCTCATTGTAATGCATAACAGATCATCAATGTATGCTCAGGTGAACTCAAGGGTGAACATTAGCTCTGACATCTTTGCTTGGAAGATTTCAAGAGAACATGCAATTTCATTGGTAGTCAAAGGTATAAATACTCTCTGCACAGAAAAATATGGTGCATAATTTAGATGAATTAGCATCCAATCTAATAATGTAATAACCCATGTTTAGGTCTAGGGATGTTCCATGTGTGAACCCTTCATGTTTTTACAACACTGTACTGATTTTGGGTATTGGAAACAGATTTCTTACTATCCTCTTATTTAACGTCCCTAAAATCACTGACAAATCATACAGTTGGAAGGGGGAGTGATTCTGATTCTGGCAGCTACTTCAGCACCCCTAACTCACAAAGCCATTTGCCCTCTTTTATCAAGGTAGGCTTGTATACTTTTGGAATTGGAGAGGACCTGTCATGATATGATTTTGCACTCTCTTAAAGTCTCCAAGAATCATGCCCTGTATCCAATCACCTAGTGCTTTGTCAAAGAGGGCCTTGAATGCTGTGTGGAGCTTAGCAAATTTTCTTGATTAGAACTGTTCAGGTGTGTGCAGTGTTCATACACAACTACATTGAGATGTGCTTTTTATACTTAGCATCCAAGATTCTGATAACCCTCTGTGTGGCTTCCACAGCACTCATTGGCTCATGGATTATGACAATATTGTTTGCAATCCATGCCCGGTCAATCATAGCTCTAATTGAAAGCTTCAAGATGTCTCTCATTGGCATATGAGTCATCTGTGCCACTTTTTTCATTAAAAAAACTAGAATGATTTCTAGCTCCCTCAGGGTATCTGTACCAAGAATGAGATCAAACCCTGGCTTACTCATTTTTGTCCTGTCACTCTACACTCTCAGGTTATACTAAATACTCTCTGCTTGGGGAGCAGGTGAGGAACTTTTCTGAGCTTTCCCCTTCCTTGTATGTAGAAGGTCCCATGTGATGTATGCCAAGACCCTGCCTAGTCAGGTAAGGAAAATTTTGGGATTTCCTTTTTCATGGAAGATGAAGTCTCCATAGGAGCCCATGTCCTGGAGCACCCACATTTTGTTGCTGGGGTGACTCCTCAAAGGGATTTGTGGAACCTTTGATGACAAATTTTCAGTTGCTGGTTCTATAATAACCACTAAGGCTGTTACACCTAGTAAATCAAAAGGTTTATGGGAAATTTTAGAGGGGATAGCTCTCATTGGACAGGGAACTATATCATCGAAGCTTTCACTAGTTTTAAGTTTACTTAAGACATATACATCTCCTGTGCAATCCAACCCAACATTGCAATAGTCAGAGTTTGGGCCACTATCACTGTCTTCATGACAGTTATGGCACTTCTTACCATGGTTTGACTTCTTGAGTGCATTGTACACTGCCTTCTTGCACTTTGCATGAATCACTTGGGAAAAGTTCCTTCCATCCTTTCTGCAAAAGAGCGTATCAGGTATGTGTGTGCTGACTGTCTTTTTATGGGTTCTATCCTTGTTGCAATCATTGCACTCCTTGGTGTTGTGAGTGGTATGCATGCCCCCATGCTTCTTATAAAGAGAGCAGTGCTTCTCTCTCAAGCCCTCTTTGACCACCTTGGGGATATGTGCATAGATGGAATCAATTGTCCTCTTGGAGTTGGCCCCTTGTGCCTTGTCTTTCTGGGGGGGGCTTGTCATTGAGCTCAACACTGCTCTCAATTTTCTCCATGACCAAAAGATGGGCCCTTGTACTGTCCAGAGTGGAATTCTCCATTAGCTCATACTGCCTCTACCATTTCATAGGGCAAATTTGGAAGAGATGAGTTGCAAGATCAGCTTCCTCAAGTGGTAGTGTCGGTTGATGGCCATGTTTGCCTTCCAACTATTGTATAGGCCAGGGAGGCTCTCAAGGTAGCTGTACAACTGATTTACTCACACAAAGAATTGCTGAATCGTAACCTAGTTTGGCTTGTTTACTGTGTTTGGGATGTAGAACTTCACCAACACAGCTGAATTGAGTGCAACAACCACTGGAGGTGGAATGACATTCAATCCAAGAAGGAGGTTTAGGTCTTCCCTGCCTTCTCTTCATGCACCTCACCCCACAGGTCTTCCAATGTAACTGTGTTGGTCAGAATCTTCACAATCTTCTCCCAGGGTTACATTCAGGAGATTTCCATAGAGCTGGACAATCTGCATGCCATGCATGTCCAAGTGCTCTTGCACCTCATTTTTGCCTTTTTGGCTCGGTCATGTGCTGCCTTAGCTTCAACATCCATGGCCTGTGGGGATTCCTTGCCCTCTGCCTTCTTGAGCTTGTTGGCCTTGTCAGGAGTGGACTTGCCTGCTCCAACTGCCTGTGGGGACCTTGTTTTGGTCTGTCTTGGTGATGTCTTGGTCCAATGTTACTGACTCGACTGCTTTGAGGGCCTCCTTGAACTTGGTGTCCAATCCTATTGCTTTGATGCCACAAATTGTCCCTCTCTCATTTATGAGAAAGTGCTCAGGGGTCCCTGGATGCCCGCCTCAAAATCTTCATCTTGCTAATCAAAGGTAGGGTGAGCTTGCAGGTTGTGGGCTGATGCTTAGTCTCCAGTGACTCTTGAATGGGATATTGCTTTGGGATGTCAAATGGCAGAGTTCTTACCCCCAACACCATAAACATATTCCATGCACTCTTCAATCTTCAATCCTTTTGGCACTGCTTTGGATATCGACATCTTCTTGAGGGCCACTCTCAATTCTGTCCCTCAAAATAGCACATTTTAAATGCTTTTTGTGGACTAAACTCACACTGTATGTGATTGCTTGGGTGGCTAATTTGGAGATCGGATGGCTTGGAGAGCAACAAAATGACAGTTGTGTGGGGTAACTGTCAAGGAGGTATGGAAGTGAAAGAAAAATTTTTTGGTGTTGACTATCAATCGATAGTGACCTAAGCCAAAAGTGAGGTAGGTTTCTACTTGTGGACATTTCCAAACCAGATTCCATTAGTAGATAAATCTGACAAACACAATGCTTAAACTTGTCTATACCACCCATCATATCTGCAAGCGATAACCAAGAGAGGATACGACAGTTTACAAATGGAAAGGAGGAGGTCCCATAATCCATCATGTTTCACAATCTGAGAAATGAAATCAAACTTCTTGCATTCAATGAAAATCTTGTTCCTGACAGACTCCATAATTGTGTCTTTGTATCGACAATCCTCAATAGCCGGGGTACATCCCCTCCCATCCTGCACTTCATGGTTCAATAAACTGCAAAACCCTTTGTGAACCTGGGATATCTTCTTGAACACTGCATGGGGAGCATGACGGGTTGATCCGAATACATTTCTGAGCTGTTGTAATAGGAAGACAAAATGGTAATCAATTCTAACAATGCATTAAAATAGAAACCAAGATCATTACTCACAAACTTAGAAACTGACACATCTCTTGCAATGATCTGGCAGCCATACCCTTCCCAATTAAAAGTGAGAGAGTGTGCACTTTTCCTACAATGACAGTGCATCATGGGAAATGTTGCTCCATCAAAGCACCTGCCTTTTGAACATTTGCAGCACCATCACATGCTACAAAATCAAACAAAATATTCTCTGGATCAATCTGTTGCATGCAAGACAGCATCTGCTGGCAATTAAAAAAGGCATCTTTCTTGTTGCCTTCCACAACATAATAATGCAATTGACAACATCAAGCACACAACTAAAATTACCTGCCAAACAGGCAAGGATGTTCATCATTGAAACCTTGACAATTGTCCTACCATTAACAAATATACCAATTCCAAAGCTTTCAACATTCATCAAGAGCTTGTTCAGTTGATCACATTGATAGACTACATAATTGGCCTTGAGAAGGTCTCCGCTCATTTCATACCAGCTTGGAGGCTTGTAAGTGTTATTTGTATTGTGAACACGAATGAGCACATTTTTGAAGAGAGGAGATTCTGGTATTGAAAGGAGTAGGGCATGAGCAACACAAAAATAGTTTATCATAAGGGAGAGCTTCATCACCACCACGGGGTTAATCTTTGCAGAAGAAGGTAGAAAAGAACTGCTGCTTTGATTTTTTGAGAGTCTACCTGAAAGTTTAAGTAAACAGAGCTTCTTTTTATAGAATCGGTCTGGGAAAGGAGGAAACATTGGAATGCTCATCAAGAGTTGATGTTAGATCAACCAGATTGGCTGGCTTCTAAGATATTCTAGCAGCAAGCGTGGCATCCTTCTCATTTGAATTAGCAGCATAGGCAACAGCATCTTTCTCCTTTGAAAAAATAGCCAGATTTCTTTCATGAGTGTCTGCTCAGCCCTCTTTGTTTGTTTCTGGACAGCAAACCTTGCTAAGACACCCTTCTGAAGGAATCCTCTTGCAAACTAACAACATCCTTCCTACCAGTGGCATGGTGCCAAGCCTTGGTGTGGTTCTATTCTGACCATGTAACCCCACAAAAAATGGCACTTCAATATCTTGGAACCCTCTTTGTCAACAATCTTCTCAAACTTCTTGGTTTCCCAGAAAGTCTTGATCAGCATTAGCACTGCATTCTGAGTCCAAGGAATAAGATGCATACGCTATTTCAAGCACTCCCTCTTCTTCATCAGCACTTTCACTTTGGCTCTCATCAGATAGATTGAAATCATTTTCATCCAACATGCTTGCCTCTGATTGTTGTGAACAATAGAGTGGAAGTGACAGTGCTGTCTTAATATGTCTGGGGGCTGAGATATCACACACCCTTTGGAAATGATGAAACAAAACAATTAAAAAAACAAAAACTTGCTCCTGAACTGTGGTGATAAAAGAAGGAAATATGGGAGAATCATAACCTGCTCTCACTGTCACTACTTCTCTGTGCTGTAGAAAAGGCGACATTGGTAGCGGCGGTTCTGGGTTGTGTCTGTAGGCTGTGATATGTGTTATCCTACGGAGGTTTGCATAGCAATTTATTTGAAAAATAATAAAAAGTTAGCCAAGGAAAATGGCTTGTAAAGATGAAAGGCGTGGGAATGCTTACCTGTTATAATGGTTGCTGCTTTTCTGTGCTGTGGCAAAAGCGGATTTAGTGGCAGCAGCTATGGGTTGTGTCTATGGGCCAAGATATGATGGATCCTGTCAAGAGTGGTGTAGGAATTTAATTGAAAAATTATGACAAATGAGCCATTTATATGGAATGAGGGAGAATTCTTACCTGCGGTCACAGTTGCTGGAGACAGTTGTGCAGTACTAGACTGGGGTCCAGTGTAACTTCAGGTGGTGTTGACAATGGATGCTTAAGATTTTAATTAAATGGATTGATCAAATGCTATGTTAAGATTATGGCACAGGCTCTGCTGACATCTGCCTCACATGCACTTGCATTGGGGAAATGATGAATCTGTGCAAGTTGCATTGAATTCCATAGATTCTGCTGGCTGTATATCTTTAGTTACTGGCATTGCCATTGACACAATCTTGGGATTCCAGTGAAAAAGAGGAAGCCCAAAATCATGGTTCTGGTGACTTGGCTATATTTACGGGTGGACCGGTCGGAATCTGTAACTTAAGGTATTGTACCACACTGCATCCTATTGCAACAATAGGCTCAAAGTTGAATGTACAAACATTGTAGCAGGTACACAATTTTTTTGTCTAAGGACTATGGTAGTGCAAATGTTTATCGTCATGGCAAGAGAGTTTGGTAATGTATTGTATAGAATTGTACAATTCTTACCTGTTACCATACTCGATCTTTGCTGCCAAACAGGTATGTGGGACTGTTTTCAGATTCAAGATGAGATCTAGGTATGATGATGACAAGTGTTGAAATGCCACAAATGATATTGTATTGTTTATTAGCAAATTTACCATACCATAACATAGTGAGAAAGTTATGGTTTCCCAAAATTTTGGCATGAAATGTTGTAGTTAAATGATCAAAGCATGAAATCCTCTAGAGAGGTCATTGTATATTATGTTACATTATAATACCAACATCATTCAATTATACAAACTTGCAATTATTGAATCACAAAAGCCCACACTGTGATCAGAGTGTTAAAGGCCCCTAGAGAAAAGAGAATAGGTAATTAAGTAATATTTTACATGATATTACCTACATTATTCTATTTTATACAAACTCCTTATGTATTTTCACACATGAAAACCTCTAGTGAAATAGTTGTATATTTCTTAGGTTATAGTACCTCCATCATTCTGCTTATAACTCACAATTCTGTGTCTAAACACAAAAGACCAAACAGGATCAAAGTCTTAAAGGCCTCTAGAGAGATAATAGGTTATTAGGTAAATTTTACCCGATATTGCCTACATCTCTCTTTTTGATACAAACTCTCATTATATTTTCATGCATGAAATCCTCTAGAGAGGTAATTAAATATTTCTTTGATTATATAACCACCATCATTCTGCTGATAACTCACAATTATCTGTCTAAGCAAAAAAGACCAAACTGTGATCCAAGTGTTAAAGGCCTCTAGAGTTAGTCCTGATTTTATCCTTTTTGGAAGGATAAAATGATTTGGTGAATTTCCCAGAACCAGCAAAATTTTTATCCTTCCAAAAAGGTTAGGAAACATTGGTCAGATTTTCACAGGCCAGCCTGACTGTGCATTACATGCATATCTATACAGATACCAACTTGGCTGATTAGGTGATGTGACAAGCCATCAGCCAATATATGTTGGTTGATTGATCTCCTGTTTTCATCTAGTGTAATGTAGCTAATTTTGCCATAAAAAGCCAATTGATGCTATTGTTAATGATTAATTGACAGAATCGAGGCAGATTTTTTTGTCGATCATTATGTATCCACAATTGTATCCAAATTCTGTGGATTACCTGAACTATTTTTAATATCATACTTTTATACATAAGAACAGATATGATTATATAGAATATATTTTTATCATTTTTGGATGATAAAAAATTAGCCAAAACAATCTTGGTCAACTTTTTGGTGCATCAGATCAACGTTGGGAACGCCAGCAGCCTGTGTTACTGTTGTTTCAAAATCAACATTTTTATCTTTTTCCATCCTTTTTAATCCTTTTTTGAGCTGGACTCAGGCAGCTAATTAATGTTTTACCTGATATTACCCACATCATTCTTTTTTACACAACCCCAAATATAATTTCAAGTAGAGATGAAAAATGGCACCATTCTAACATGACAATCACCGTGTGAGAAATCCAAATAAGGAAATAATATGATGATGACGAAGATGAATGACAAATGCCAAATGATGGATGACAAAGACAAAGAACAATAAATGTTGAGAACAGGCATGTACCATGCCTGCAAGAAAGTCACCTCACTGCAAAAGCCATCCTGATTTGAGAGATCAATTTTGGTGGGAGTAGTTGCTCCAGTGATGAACCAAGGAGTCAGGTTGTAACTTGTAATAAGTTGGATTTTCCAAGTTGTCATATGATTCTCTAACTGCCGACAAACTAGTCGTTATCGAGTCATCACTAACAACTAGGTGGGTAGTCACCAGGTCATTACTTATGACTAAGTCGGTCATCACCTCGTCACAGGGTCTTATTTGACAAGAAAGTCTGGTGTAAGCGGTTTTCTTGGATAACTAATGGGTTGTAATGAGGCCATAACATGCAGTCACTTTGTTCCCAAAGTCTTCATCTAGCAGGTAAGATTAACATTATTTTACATGTTGAGTCATCAGTCAGGGTAGTCAGCAGGTCTTACTTAAAACTGTGTCATCACCGGGTCTTCATTGATGACTCTTGGGTTATCAGAGGGTCTTAACTTACGGCTAAAGGAGTCATTACTAGGCCTTCACTGACAACTCCTAGATCATCACAGGGTCTTAACTTATGGCTAAAAGGGTCATCACCGGTCTTCACTGATGACTCTTGGGTCATCACAGAGTCTTAACTGACGACTAATTGTGTCATCACAGGGTCTTCACTGATGACTCTTGGGTCATCGCAGAGTCTTGACTGACAACTAAGTGTGTTATCACCAGGTCTTCACTGATGACTAAGTGTGTCATCGCGGGGTCTTAACTGACAACTAAGTGTGTCTTCACTAGGACTTCATAGACGACATTTTGATTTTGATGACTCACGTGTCCTAACTTGAGTCACAATTTGTCACTTTTGTTGTCTGTTTTGTCAGATATGTCTTTGTTTTATATGAATTTTAAGGAGTTGTCACTTGGCTGAAATTTCATTGCCAAGGTTTCGTGAGTTGCTTGTCTTGCTGATATTTTTTAGGTGTCATGCCCACTTCACGCCATTCTATCACGGTCCATACGTCGGCCAGATTGAATTAAATCTATTAGGTTGAATTCAATCCATTTGTAGAACTTCTGTAGCACATTAATCACTTGGTTGATTTTGCTCAAATTAAATCTATGAATTTAGGAGACACTGATTGACCTGAAAATAATTGCATTGCAGTTTTGACCCAGAGTCATGTTAGTGTTTTTAATTGATTTCCAATTACATTTTTGTGTTTTTGTGTTTTTGCGTTTTTTAAATCAAAATTATTGATTCTCTCATAGTTTTGTCTGGCCGTCTACAGATATATATGGATTCCTACAAAAAATTCTACAAGAAAAGCAATTTCATTTTGTCACAAAAAAACGACAATTGCAAGATCACGTTGCCACTGCCATCTAAGACTTGGTGTTCAGGCAAAATTCTCTGTCCTTTTGAGCAAGTTGCACCCATCAGCTGTTGTTGATGCCCACTTCCCCAATCTTGAGTCGCAGAAGTGCTTGAAGGACCTCATTGCTGTAAGGATTGATGATGCAACACATGGAGGTTGCACAATGAAATCTGTTTTTTTCACATCGCCATCCATCCCAAACGAAGAGCTTTATTGCTCGAAGAAATTTTGCATCATCCTTAGGGAGGGACCCGCAGATTTTTTCTTTGAAGATGAAGCCATCAATGCCTCAAATTTTGGTGAAGAAGAAGACTCAAACGAGATTGATCAAGCTGTTTTCAGGGTAGGGAACTGGACCAAGGACATAGAGTTTGTCCGGAACCAAGGCCTTCTTGTTGACAATGACAACGATCTAGCACCAGAGACTGTTCCACAACAGCAAATGAGTTTTGCTAGTCTGTTTGATGGCCAGTGTTAGGGATACAATGGAATTGATTGGAGAGCAACATCTGTTCCATTTGACCAAGGGCCAAGCTTCCAAGGTGGCTGGAGACCTGCAATGAAATCTCTTCTTGATGTGTTCAAGAAGATGGTCCCATACAAGTTCTACCTTGACGTTGTTGTAGAGCTGACATCATCTGCTCTTGTTGCACAAAAGCTTTCTCCTTTGAGTGAAGGAGAACTCCTCCGATACATCGTAATGGGGCTTTTGATGTTGACCTGTTCTGGATGGACAAGAAAAGATTTTTGGTCCAAGAAAGAGTACAATGCGAAAACTAATGCATGTCCTTTCAACTTTACAGACTAAATGAGCAAATAACACTTTGATGTCATCACAAGGGAGTTTAGATTCACAAATGACACCCCACCTGCTTACCGTGATCGTTTTTGGGAAGTTCGGCAGATGATCATGATCAAGGCTTGGAATGATCATATGTCAGATTCATTTGTTCCGGCCTGGGCTCTCTGTCTTGACAAGAGCATGTCGATCTGGCACTCACCATATACGTACCCTGGATGGGTGTTCTGTCCTTGTAAGCCCCGTCCATTTGGGAACAAGTATCATTCGATGTGTTGTGGTGAGAGTGGAGTAATGATAAATGAGGAAATGGTCAAGGGGAAGGATTGTCCAAGAGACTTAGGAGCATCTGAGTTTGATGACCATGCTGGAAAGACTGTTGGTCTTCTTTTGAGGATGCTGAAGAAATATTTTTCAACTGGGAGGTATGTTATCCTTGATTCTGGTTTCTGTGTTTTGAAAGGAATTGTGGAGGTAAAGAAGAAAGGGATTTTT
>JACCEC010652352.1_pt1 | contig 10075 bp, 3 predicted proteins | sample 7450121 | NCBI WGS metagenome assembly JACCEC01 (sample SAMN15323455, study PRJNA562643) | freshwater metagenome | isolation source: river surface water | place: USA:Blue River Watershed | collected 2017-08-18 | reverse complement strand
CTCATCGTCAAATTCCGGAAGACTACCATCCGGGTGCGATCTTTCTACACAACACACTACCGATTCTCCATCACCCGATCCTTACAAAGACCGGGCCTCATCACAGCCGGTTCCCACTGCATCGAGTACAACTTCTTTCGACCACGGACCAACGCCAGCCATTCTGCAGCAGTCACGTTTTAGGCCAGATCAACTCTCTAACAACTCCGCGATTTTTCGAGAGCGGACATCTCAAACCACGTCCGGTCAGAAGACAGCCACGGTCCAACAGTACCCCCCCGTCCAGTCAAATAGGCTTTCCCTCTCAGCCTGCCAAAAGTCAGGGCACATTTCACCATCCTCCTCCGCAGCCTGGGTTCCCCCTTCACCAAAATCAAACCTTGATCGCCCTCCTCCCTCTCCGACAGCACCAACCCTGCCATCACAGTCAGCACAACCGACGTCCACCAAGAGAAACTATAACCACCCGCAGTCTTCAAACACAGCCCCTCACAAATTGACTGTGACATTAACCAGTGTACCAACAACAGCTGCACTTGCTCTTCCCAAGGTTGCTCCTCCACCAGATCAAGCAAAGCCTACAACCTCCTCAACCAATCATAATTTTAAGAAGGCTCCTAAAAGACAAAACCCACGAGTCAAAGCAGTAACATCATCCTTGCTTATTCCCACACACCAACATCAACAAACAACACAACAACCCAACATGCCTCGGCCCTTAACATCTATCAGAAAAACAAACTCCTCCTCCTCTCCACTCTCCACCAAAAAGAGAGTAGCCATTCAATCACCCACTGTATCTCCACAAAAAGACACGACTACTGAAGATGTCACCATGCAAGACACAGAATTGGAAGAGTCACAGCTTACCCCTACCAACCTAGTACAGAGATTCAACACACAAACAACCTACAAGCCAATGACTCCTGCTGAAGCTAGGGCCAAGGTAGCCACTGACAAATGGAAAACAGAGTGGGATCACCCACAAATACTCAATGAACTTCTCTCAGATACTCCTCCTCCTAACTCCATCGACATCCTTCCGTATGAGTTCGACACGGAAGATCCAACGACACAAACCTTACTACTCATACTCAATGGTCCTCAGATATGCAACGACATGAAGAGACACGTACTCAAAGTCAAGAAGCAAGAGTTCTCTCGAATGCACCCTAAATTCGGGCCCTTCAAGCTGCAATGTCTGGACAAACCTCAAGACAAATATACAGTGCTAAACAGAAAGGAGGATCGGGCATACACCTTCAAAGGGAAAGATTACCAGCTTGATCTGAACAACACAGACTTTGATGTACAAGACACTAGCACGTACTCTCTGGTCTGTCTCTTGGGTGCTCAGACTCTGTGGGAAGAGATACTACAAGCCAGAACAGACACTAATGCTTCAGCAAGTGAGGACAAAGGGCCATTTCAAGTGATGCTATCGCAAGACGAAGGCAAGATTACCTTTAAAAACAAAGATGGCGACACCTGGCAATCAGCTTTCTCACCTGGCCCACAACCTGAAGCGCCATGGACAACAGTACACACACATCAAGCATTACCAGCCGCAACTCATCCGAAAATCACCGCTGATATGCCGATCGTGACCAATTCTAACAGATACTCTATCCTTCAGCACAATGACAAAGACCATAATACAACACAGATGGATGTTGATCTTCCACCTAGGAGTACCCTATGGCAAGAAGAATCAGACGAGGAAGCGGCGCAATCCGGAGATGAAAGGACACCCCCCTCCCTAAATCTCAAAGATGTCTGTGTACTGGATACTGATACTGCAGACTCAACCCTTACCAGCCCCTCTTCTGTCACTCACACATCAGATCCCTTTAAAATCCTTGACGGCACGGATGGACAACACCTGCTTAACATAGAAATACAACTTCAACCAGGGGCAGAGCATCTACAAGTTCTCTTCACAGAGACAAAGAATCTACTCTCCTACATCCAGCAGGTTGATAAAAACGCACAATTTATGTCCAAAGCCCTGCAATCTGATGGATCCCCCTACCCCCCTCTCAAATCCCCGACAGACAAACACTGGCCGTCCAGTTTTCTAGCAGCTCAAAATTGGTACCAATCGTCAATGGGATATCTCTTCAGCCAAGACCCTGTTTCTGAAAAACAACTTCTCGCACGTCTGGATACCAAGAAAGGCCGCCTTAAAAGGGAGGCTACACAACTCTCAAAACAAAGTGCCCTGGAGGAGAAAGGTCCCACGGCAATGTACGCCACAATGAATCTATATACCACGTATCCCGACACCCAACGACTCTTAGACTCGGTGAATGTGGACCTTCGGAAAAACAAAGTGAAAGTCTCCCTCAAAGAACTACAGTGCTGGGAGTCCTCTCCGAAGAAAATTCTCTGTGGTGTCAACAGTAATCTCTGCGTGGATGGTATCAAACAGCTCCTACTTCACAAGCTTAAAGAGCTTGAGAAAAGGATGTGTCGACATGGGAGACTCAATGCAATTGACTGGTACGACGCACCCCTACCAGAACTGATAGTATCCTTAAGGGGTATACGTCCTCTGAAACTTCCCAAAGATGAGGAAGAAAAATCCCGTCTGACCTTTGATACATTCCCCTGGGAAAGCAAGATGGCCTTCTATCTTGAAGCCAGTGACAGTGCCTGGTACAGACTAGCACCACTTATGGACCTCCTCGTTGAAACCAATACACTCTCCAACACATTTGGTCCGTCAGCATACATCATGGAGGTTCCTGCCCAAAACCAAAAAATCAGCATCGAAAAGGTCCGCTCTCACCATAGGATTGGACGCATCAGTATGGGGTACAACATTGCAACAACAATTCTTGAATGCAATGAAGTGCAACTGTTCGACTACGATGTCAAGGTCGCCATGGAACCAATACAGACGACTGCTGCAGATGGTTCAACTACACTAACCACTCCTAAACCACCTTATGCCAAAACAAACCTCAGAAAAGAGCTCCAGCGAATTCGGTTTAATGGCGAACTACTATTTCACACGGCAGTGATAACGTGCAAAGGCCCTGACTCCGGCTTGTCAAGGATAGTTATCCCTTATAAACCTTCCGATCCTCTCCGCGCCGAAAAATATAACTTTGCAAAACGCACAGTCTCCAATTTAGCCTGCTTCATGTTTCACTGGTGGCAGGAATGCGGTTACAACGAAAGCACAAGGAAGAGACTGATGAGGTCCTTCTACATAGAGAAATCCCAACTTGCAGAACACTCCTCTTGGGACTCCGAAACAAAAACGGCATCCTCCCACTTTGCAACTAAATCTTCCACGTATCTCGAGGACAACTCAGAATATGACCCGCAAACCTCAAATGTCAAGTGTGGTCGCATCACACAACCATCAATTGTTGACATGAGTGATCAACTACGCAGCACCCTTCTCAAACAGCTGGGTCAGGACAAGGATCACTCCCCTAATGACTACAACAGTCACATCAGCAATGTATCTCCACATACGGGCGACGGTGATGAATCATGTGCTTCTACAATTAATTCTTCCAACACGGCAAACAAAATACTCAAAACGAAAGATTTCGCACTTCAACTGGCAGAATCACGGGCAAAACAGGCTGACCAAGTCGCACTGATTGCACAACTCCAACAACAAATGGAAAACCTTAAACGACTTCAGAATATCGCTGAGCCTTCATCTCAGCAGGGTGCCCCCCACCTTAGTGGAAGCGGAGCCTCCCCCCCCTCTGATCCTGGGGGTGGTGAGGCTCTGCAGGGGCCATAGGCTCCAGGAACCACCCATCCTTTTCGAGCACTGAAGGATGGAGTATAAAGTCAAGTGCCCAAGATCCTCCAGACATTTTAGGTAGAGTGGATACTCTGGAGCAACAAACTAACCTACCAACAAGACGAAACAACAACACACAACAGACTAACAGCCAATTAGAGCCTAACATTAACAGACATACACCAAACCGTCGCCATACGACCAAGGAACGTAAGAGCCAAGCCAGGCAAGAAAAATGGAGGCACCAGAAGAGTTGCCTCTCCCTTAAGAACAAATATAGAGCATTCCACAAAGGTTCCAAAAGATTTCTCAAGAAAATTACCCCTAGTCACGATGACTTAGTCCGGCCCCACACCAATCACACAGTGCAGGACAATTCACACTACTTTGACTCCAATAGCCCCATTATCTCGGCGAACAGACTTAACCTGGCCACTGACCAGGAGTCTAGGGAAATGAGGCACATGCTGGATCTCCTGGATGATGGAGGTGTCGGTTACATGCCAGCGAGAAAACAGAATGGATGGATCAGGTTAATGTTTGAAAACTGGAATAGCTTAGGAATCTATTCCCAGAGTTGGAAGATTGACAGACTCAACTTCCTCATTAAACACCTCAACATAGACATTGTAGCAGGCTGTGAACGCCAAACAGACTGGTCCTTCGTAAATCCTGACAACCAATTTCACAGTTTACTGTTTCCTGGTCGAGCCAAGAAAGGGGTTGCAGCCCACAATACAACTGAAAGAATTCAACGTGACCAAATGGGTGGGACCGCAATTACAGGAGTTGGACGGATCTGTGACGTGATCTCAGAGGTGGGACAGGATAGCACAGGACTAGGGAGATGGTCATGGATCACCCTTCATGGAGGGAACACTACCACTCGCATCATCAGTGCCTATTTTCCAAGGAAACCCAACAGACACTCTAAAGGCAGGACAGTGTGGGAACAACACTCGAGATACTTTGAAGCAAATGGTGACATGAGAGACCCATCATCCATCTTCATCAGTGACCTCCTCTGTTCTCTTTCGAAATGGAAAACAAATGGTGACCACATCATCCTATCTATTGATGCAAACCAAGATGTGTACTCGGGAATACTAGCACAGAAACTCAAATGTGAACCCCTCAACATGACATGTCTCTTACAACAAGCAATGGGTGAGCCAGTGCCAAACTCTCACTTCACAGGAAAAGGGAAGATCTCCACAATCTTTGGTACGCCTGGAGTACTCACAGGCAACGGCATGTGTTACCCCCACTGGTACGGCATAGGAGATCACAGAGTTATGGTATTAGAAATTGCTGCTTGCAACGCCTTTGAAGGGGCTTACCCAACCATTGCAACACCAACGGCTCGAATATTGAGCTGTCGGACCAAGCGCCATAAAGACAAATACTGCAAACGCCTTCGCACACTACTCAATGAACACAAGATGAAAGAAAGACTTGAAGCTATTAATCTCCTTGAGGGTATCCAGTATTCCATTGCGCACAATAAGTGGGACAGAGAACTCGGCGACTACATGCAAAGTGCTGAAAAGGCCTGCTCGCATTATCGAGATGGGACCATTGAGTACAGTCCAACAGTTGGTCAATGGCTCAGAAAACGCTCTGTACTGAAATGGATACTAAGATGGCATGAAGGAAAGGTGTCTGACACCAGAAATCTACTTCGAGCTGCAAAGCGACTACATATTGAAAATCCCCTTGGCCTCCCTCGACGAGACATAGAAGCAAGACTGGTTGTATGCTTGAATGAAATATACCAGCTCAAAAGAGATGCACCAGCACTCCGTCTGAAACACCTCAAGGGGCGTTTATCTATTGCAAAGGCACGGGAAGACGCAGTAACTCAGCAAGAGATTCGTCGCATTATAATATCTGAAGCACGGAAAAGAAGACAACGTACCATCAACAGGGCCATCAAAGATCCCAAAGGACGACCAGTACTACACATAGATATTGACACGCCAACGGGTATACAATCTGTACACTCACGAGAAGATATTGAGCGACAGATACAACTCAATCTCCAACAACGCTTCTCACTGGGTAAACGTGCGGCTATTAATCACGGATCCCTGCTACGCGACTTCGGAACTCTAGGCTCCACAGAAGCAACTCAACAACTCTTTGATGGAGATTACGTCTTCTCACCTGACAATGACTACTATACTGCAGAGTTTCTACGAGCAGCAGCTCGCATCAAACACACAACCGATACACTGCCCCAGACAACTTGCACAGTCACTACCGAAGAATTTGTCAGGTTCTGGAAGAAGGCAAATGAAAGGACTTCATCCTCCAAAAGCGGACGGCATTTTGGTCACTACAAGGCCATCTGCGCTGACGACCAACTGGTCTCCCTCCATGTCAACAGTATTAACATGGCAACAACCAAAGGGACTCCGCTCTCACGATGGGGTCAGGGCGTCACTGTTCTCTTGGAAAAAGTCACAGGCACTGCAAAGATTGAGAAACTTCGGGCTATATGCTTACTAGAAGCAGACTTCAACTGGTGGCTTAAAGTCGTTTTTGCTAAAAGAATGATGCACCAAATGAAGCTAGCGGGTGTGATACCACTAGAGCAAGGCGCTGTTTCAGGAAAGAACACGACAAACAACTCTCTTCTGAAACAGCTCTTCTTCGATCAAGCAAACATGCTGCACGAAGACTGTGCTCTCTCCAGTACTGATGCTGAAAACTGCTATGACGCTGTGAATCACGCAGCCTGCAGCATAGCTCTACAGGCCATGGGAGTCTTTGTCGAATTTGTGCTCTGCTATCTCTACTGTCTACAGGTCATGCAATACTATCTTATCACAGGACATGGACTATCCACTTCTAGTTATGGAGGATCCACAGACTCAATATGTATGGGGCTTGTACAAGGCAGTGGAGCAGCCCCTGGCGCCTGGATTGCAGTAAGTACTGTCATCGTTGAGGCATATAAAAGCAAGGGATATGGAGCCCACCTAGTAGGCGGCTGGTCAGAACACCAACTACCACTATCAGCGCTTCTTTACGTTGATGACACTGATCTTCTTCATAAGCCCAGCAACACACAGAGCTCACCGGACACATTAGTACCATGGGTACAAAGCGCGACTAATCACTGGGGACACCTCCTTCAAGCCACCGGTGGAAACTTAAAACCTGCAAAATGTTACTGGTATCTCCTACACTACCGCTTCGACAAAGGCACTGCCGTACTCGCATCAAAGGCACAGCTCCATCAGTACTCCCTTAGCATCCCCCAATCCAATGGGGATAGAGTACACATTACTTTGAAAGACCCCACCGAAGCATCAAATGTACTAGGAGTACTAGTAAGCCCAACAGGAGACGGAGCTCCGATGTTAGAACACATGCTAGCTAAAGGCTACAAATGGTCTAATCGGGTAAGGGACAGTAAACTTTCCCCACATAACGCATGGTTCAGCTTCAAAACACAGGCAATTATGTCAGTCAGGTATGGTCTGATTCCACTCATGGCGTCAAGAGATCTAATAGAGACAAGAACTTCCAGGTGGTATTATCACTGCCTACCAGCGCTCGGAGTTAATCGAAGTATTGGCCATGAATGGAGAATGCTACCGGTTGAATTTCAAGGCCTGGGCTTACCTAACCTTGCACTAGAAAAGACAGCCGACTCATTACATCTCTTACAACATCATTGGGGTCACAACACAGACCTCGGTCAAGCACTTCATCTCTCCTTTGAACTTGTACAAATTGAAACCGGCCTGCAAGGCAACTTTCTTCTACGTGACTACACTATGTTGGGGTGCCTTGCCTCAGACACTTGGTTCAAACATCTTTGGGAACTACTACATCATTTTCAAATCAAGGTTCAGCTTCCCGATAAAACCGTCGTCCCACCAATACGAGAGGGAGACAAAGGTGTCATGGAAGAAGTCATCAGAATCCTACCTAGCACACAATGGGTATCCTTCAATCGAGCGAGAAAATACTACAAAGTATACTTCCTATCCCACCTTCTTATGGCTGATGGTTGCACAATATCTCCAGTTGTCATGAATCCAACCTTGTCTAATCATCGTTACACCGGCATGAGATTCCCACAAGAACGACCCACACCAGCAGACTTCAACCTATGGACATACACCATCCGAAGGATTACATCCTCCACTCTCACGATTTCCCCTCCGCTTGGCAAATACCTCCGCCTCTGCCCTGAATATCTGACGTGGCAAACTGACAGCAACACGTCCCACATAGTGCACTGCAAAAACTCTACAACATTCCATGTCTACTATCGTCTGGATAATCTCAAGGGAACCAGGGGCCAAAACATATTCCGACTCAACCATACCACAACTCACCCACCAGCATGCAGCCTTTCAGCCTCAGTCATCCCTCACAGCACTGACACAGTCAACTTACACTCAGTCAACACAACGAAACACGATACCATAGCACACAAAGTACCCTTTCTAACCAAGCTACAAGAAGGTTCACACAAGCAGCTATGGAATGGAATGCAAATCGACAATGATGGCGAATGGATAATCCAGGCAATAGACAACGGTACCTTACTCATCGCTCACGATGGATCTTTTATGCCTCACAAAGACAAATCAATCTGCTCTGCTGGAATCGTCCTCCTCTGCACACAAACGGGCCACCTAGGGACGATCAAACTATGCGAACGGACATGCCCCTTAACAGCATCGAACTACAGAGGTGAACTACTTGGTGGCCTGATCACTAGTCACATCCTCAGAGTTGCGAGTGAGTACGCATCCTCTGCTACGACAACACACATCTACTGTGACAACATGGGCGTCATCCACCATGCCTCTCACCCGGACTCCTCGACTTCATCGAAACAGCCACAGGCAGATGTTCTCTTAACATTCACCAACAATCTGAAAATGACCAGCCTTCAATGGCAGTACCATCATGTTCTGAGCCATCTCGACGATACATCTGACTTCAGCGATCTCTCCCTACCAGAAAAACTCAATGTCCTCGCAGATACGTTGGCCAAGGACGCCCTACTTGAAGCACTAGACAAGTCTCAATTCTGTAAACCTTTCTATCCTAATGAATACATGAGAATCTTTATTGGCGGAGAAAAAGTTACCACATCCATCAAATCCACCCTCTACAAGTCATGGGGTCGCCGAGTCGCTCGTGATCTGTTTGATCATAAGAAAATTATACCGGGGCATCTTTTTGAGCTGGTCAACTGGACAGGACTAAACCTAACCATGAAAACACTTCCACAAATGACCCGGGTTTGGATGACTAAACATGTCTCAGGCACCTGCGCTACCAATAAGCAACTGGCTAAAATGGATGAGAACGTCATTAACAAATGCCAATGCTGTGGCCGTCGCAACGAAACACTGATACACATTACTAGGTGTCCCAATAAAGGCCGCAGACTATTGTTCATGCAAACAACCGAAGAACTTACGTGCTGGATGAGAAGATCATACAGCCATCCAGACCTCATCCTCGCAATAGAATCTTACCTCAGGTACCGAGGTCGGGTACCTATGAAGAAGATATGCCTGGACTACCCAATACTTACACAATTCGCTATTGAGGCTGACTTACTTGGTTGGAAGAACTTCACCGAAGCTCGAATTCCTAATACACTCTTCATCATACAAGAAGCATGGCTTCAGATCTGCAAGTCCCGGTTTAACATTATTTCTTGGACAAAGCAGTTCCTAACCAGAATCATCAATATCACACGCAAGCAATGGTTATACCGGAACGCCAAGATTCACATCACTCATGTAGAGGGCATCACCTTTACTACTCACGAAAGGATAATAAACCGCACGAAATCTCTCATGGCCACTGATCCCATGGAGCTTCTTCCTCAGCACAGATCCCTACTACAGGTGGATTACAAAACACTTGGTGAGGGACCAACAATAGACAGACAATACTGGATTGCTCGGGTTGAGTCAGCTATCATGTCAAGGAAACGTAGGAGATCAAGCTCAATAGATGAACCTAATGCTTTACGGAAACGGAGTTATGTTCAGTGAAACTATTTAGTTTCACAATCGGTTTACCACAAAACCGATGACGCCCTCTTAAAGGGTATGAAGGAATACTTAATGTCCTGTGTGGCTAATAAAGCCACTGCTCTGCTACTCGCGGAAAAGAAAGACTTTCGTCCGTGCGACAAATGTTTTATGTCTAGTTATAGTTAAGCACGATTTACTAATCAACACTGTTGTTGTTGTTGTTGTTGTTGTTGTTGTTGTTGTTGTTGTTGTTGTTGTTGTTGTTGTTGTTGTTGTTGTT
>JACCEC010325770.1_pt1 | contig 10078 bp, 10 predicted proteins | sample 7450121 | NCBI WGS metagenome assembly JACCEC01 (sample SAMN15323455, study PRJNA562643) | freshwater metagenome | isolation source: river surface water | place: USA:Blue River Watershed | collected 2017-08-18 | reverse complement strand
GTGTTTGTGGCCGTGTCCAGCGCGGGCCTTGACAACCTCTACCTCGACTTCGACCGCTCCGGCCTGCTGAAAGATTAGGGTCATCGGAAAGCGTTCACCATCGGCCAGCGGCCGAGTCAGATTCATCAGCATCAGGTGGTAGCCCTCTTTTGCGCCGCGATCCATGGAGACATGGCCCTTCGCCGGAATTTCGATGCCGGCAATCTCACGCATCTTCATGACATTTTGATCCATCACCATCTGGTGGACCTCAACCGATTTGGAGACCGCAGCCTTGCCGCCGACCAGGCGGTCTGAAGTGCCCGCCTTGTTTTTCACCTGTTTGATAAACACGGCACCGTGAGGCTGGCCGGGTGCGGTTGCTGTGGCATAGATATGTTCGATCTCAAGCCCGGCTTTTCGAAATTCTTTTCCGTGGGCAAGGGCGGCGGGCCCGTGGTGGCCAAGCGCCAGGCCAGCGGCCAGGCTGAGTGCCGCAAACAATTTGCGGCGCATGTGGGGTGCGGTGAATGGACTCAACAGTGAGACTCCCTTTCAGTGAACGATGGATGGGTGATTTCTAAAGCGCATTTACCGGCGCGGCTGTGCGGGCCGCGTCTGACGTGCCGGGCGGCAGCTTGGGCAGCGGCCATACAGAATGACTTCATGATCATCGACCGCGAAGCCTTTCGGGGCGAGCTGAGAAATGGCGCTTGAGCAGGCATGAATGTCGAAGACCTTGTCGCATTTCCGACAGTGAAAGTGGTGATGGTGGTGGCCGGCGATTTCAAATCGGGCGGGCTGTCCAGGCAGATGGACCGCGGCGACGAGTTGTTCCTGAATCAGAAGATTGAGATTGCGATAGATGGTGGCCAGATTCAGATTGGGCACGGATTGCTGGGCATCCGAGAGGATTTCCGGCGGCAATAGCGGCCGGGCCGCCCGACGCAGGGCCTCGGCAATCGCAGCACGTTGCTTGGTGGAGCGGACCATGCCGCGATTTTAGGGCCACCCGGCCTGCCTTGCAATTGCAAATGCATTTGCAAAAATATAGACTTCCAAAAGCCACCGTTCGCCTAACCAGAGCCCCCGATAACACAGCCAAGTCCGCGATGCCCTTCCCGCACCTTCACTTACTCCGCGTTGCCGCCACAGTTGCCCTTAAAGCGGCACTGGCGCTGACATTCACCGCGCTAATTGTGCAGACCGCTCTCGCTGGCGATGATCATCGGCATTGGGAGTTTGGCCTTGTGCTGGACACCGCATATAGCGGGAAGACGATGGAATTAGGGTATCGGGATCGGAATCTACAGCTGGGCCATGGCGACATCATGATCTCGGGACCGCTTGGTCGAGGACTCTATTTGGAGGCCATTGTCTCGGGCCATACGGCAGATGGGCGGCTGTTCACGCATACCGAGCGTTTATTGCTGACCCATGAACGACAAGATTCTGGATTCAGCCTAGGTCTAGGCCGATTTGCCTCGCAGGTCGGCGCAATTAACGCGCAGCATCCTCACGAGGATGATTTTTCTGAGCGGCCGTTACTCTATCGCGGTTTTTTGGGAAATCACTGGTTTGATGATGGACTTCGTCTGAATTGGTTGGCGCCCACACCCTTTTATCTGCGCCTTGGCGCCGAGGCGTTCTCGGGCCGGCAGCTGATTGAGCAATCTCAGGCGACACCTGTGGTCGGTGCCGGTACGCTCTCGATCAAGACAGGTGCTGATATCGATCCAACCCGCAGCTGGGCATTCGGCGTATCGGTGCTGAATAATTTTCGTCAGGCCGCACCGCACGACCATGCGGCATCCAGCAGCGCCCACGCTCATCTGCACGGTGCGAGTTTCAGCGGCCGACAACTCTGGATGAGTGATCTGACGCTGCGTTGGTCGCCGCAAGGTCGCCCCGAGGAACAGGAGCTCAAGCTGACCTGGGAGTACGCAAGTGCGCGCCGAATTCACCCAGATGCCGGCGCTTTGATGCATACCGCCTCTGCGCTGGCAGCTGTCTGGCGGTTTCGGCGGAACTGGGAGATGGGAGCGAAGGCCGACTGGCTGCGTGTGCATCAGCCTGGCCTGCATGATGACGATTCGAATCCTGCGACCGCCGCCACCCTTGAATTTGGCGCGGCGCAGCTGCGTGAAAAGGCGTTGATGATTGCTTATCGACCCGATCATGGCCGAACCCTAAGGCTGCAATACAGCCGTCAGCAGGCGAGAGGCCCCGATGTCGCCGATGTATTTCCCCACCCGGTTCGCGAAGTCCTGATGCTACAGCTTGTGCTTGGCTTTGGCAGTGCTCGGCATCATCATCACGACTGAGATGAGAATGCGGGCTGCCTACCCAGTTGTTTTGCTGCTCTTTTCGGCCAGTGCCGTTGCCCACGGCCCTCATGTGCATGGCAAGGGCGAGCTCGAGATCACCATTCAAGGCGCTGCGATTCGGGGCGCCTTTCGTACGCCGATGGAAAGCCTGTTGGGCTTTGAGCATCTGCCGAAAAATGATGCCCAGCGAAAGGCTCTCGATGACCTGCGTCAACAGCTGAAAAGCCCTGCAACAATCGTGCTGCCAAACCGAGAAGCAGAGTGCTCGGCCCGGATGGCAGAGGCGACCTCATCACTGTTTACGGGCATGGCCAAAGGAGAGCACAGTGACCTTGAGTTTCGATTTTCTTTCGAATGTGGCGTGCCGGATCGACTCAACAGCCTTGAGTTGGTGGCCCTGAATCAGTTTCGCAGGCTATCTGAAGTCCGCACCGTGTTGGTTACAGCCAAGGGACAAAGGTCTTTCGCGGTCAAGAAAAAAGATCCGAAGATCTCAGTGGCGCCTTGATACCGTGCCGACTAGGCGCCGCGCGCAACAGGCCGCGCGCAGTCGCTGCACCACTCGCTCCATGAGCCCGCGTACAGCGCACTGCCGGCGAGGCCTGCGATTTCCATTGCAAGAATATTGTGGCAGCCGGTCACGCCGGATCCACACATATGGACAACATCCATCGGATCCTGCTCACCAATTAATACGAGAAATTCATCACGCAATTGCTGGGGCGATTTAAAGCAGCCTTTAGTGTCGAGATTTTCCGCGAAGGCGCGGTTTGTCGCGCCAGGGATGTGGCCAGCGATAGGATCCAGAGGCTCGATTTCACCGCGAAAGCGCTCGGGCGCTCGGGCATCAAGCAGTGTTGCAATCTCTCGTGCTGAGCCTGAGTCGATCCAGGCCTGGACATGTTCGACAGTCCAGAGCGGCGCAAGTGAAGGCCGTACTGAAATCCGGCCTTTTGATTTCGCTTTGAAGGGATCGGTGGAGAGCGGGCCGTCATTGGCGATCCAATGCTGAATACCACCATCGAGCACGCCACACTTGAGATGACCGATCCATCGGCACATCCACCAGAGCCGGGAAGCAAACATCCCGCCGGACGCATCGTAAGCAATGATCAAGGTGTTCTCATTTGCACCCAGCGATGCCAGACAGGCCGCGAATGTTTCGGGCGAGGGCAGCGGATGCCGGCCGTTGGAGCCGTTTTTTTCTGCTGCGAGATCTTGATCAATGCTGAGAAACGCCGCCCCCGGAAGATGCCCCTCGCGGTAAGCCTGTGCGCCTGCATCGGGATTCATCAGGTCATGCCGGCAGTCTACGAGCAAGACGGGCTCGCGTAGCCCGACCAACTCTTTGACGGAAACAATCGGATTAATAGTGGACCTGCCGACGAAGATATTCGTGAAAGTGGAGCATGCCATCTTCCATCGGCGACTGATAGGGACCCACCTCGTTATCGCCGCGGATCATCAAGGCTTTGCGTCCACGATCCATGCGCTTTGCGATCTCGTCATCTTCAATCATGGTCTCGCGATAGGCCGCCTGGTGGGCTTCGACAAAATCGGGTTCAAAAAGCGCGATTTCCTCGGGGTAGTAAAACTCAATCACGTTGTTGGTGGATTGTGGCCCCTCGGGATGCAGAGTGCTGACCACCAGCACCTTGGGGTACCACTCCACCATGGTGTTGGGATAAATCGTCATCCAGATCGCGCCGAAGGGCGGCAGGCCCTCGGGGTGCATGCGCAAGACCTGCTCATGCCAGCGCTGATAGACCGGTGTTGACGGCTGCTTTAAATCGGTGATGCCTACCGCTTGCACTGAAAAATGTTCGCCGTAGTGCCAGTGCAGTTTAGTGCAGTCAACGAAATGACCGAGGCCCGGATGAAACGGCACCACATGGTAATCATCCAGATAGACCTCGATAAAACTCTTCCAGTTGTAGTCGCACGCATGCTCTTCGATGCGATTGAGCACATAGCCCGAAAAATCAAGCTGCTCCATAAATGGCGTGGTGTGCAGGTCCTGAACGATTTTGGGGGGCCCCTCAAAGAGCAGTCCGTTCCAGCGCGATAAACCGGTGGACTTTAAGTGTCGGCAGGGGTCCTCGGGGAAGTGGGGCGCACCAATTAATGCGCCGTTGAGGTCATAGGTCCAGCGGTGCAACGGACAGACAATCGAATCGGTCTGGCCCTGGCCCTCCAGCATGACTGCCTGGCGGTGGCGGCAGATGTTGGAGAGCAATTCGATTCCTCGGGAATTGCGCACCAGCACCCGGCCATGGTCCTCGTGGGCCAGCGTCGCGTAATGGCCGACCTCGGGCACCATGGCCTCATGGCCAACGTAGCCCGCGCCTAAACGAAACAGGCTGGCGAGTTCCTGCTGCAAGACCGCAGTCTCAAAATACGAATGCACCGGCAACTGCGCCGCGCTAGGGGCGAGCCGAGAAAGGTTTCCGACATCCGACATCGAGGACCCTCCGAAAAACACTGGCCAAAAAAGAAGGGCGAGTATACCCCCGCCGAAGAGGCTAAGTTCTTGATTCGTTTCAATTAAAATGACCTCATGGAAAAAAAGCACACGGCCAAGGCGGCATCTGCTTTGGCGGCCTCGGCCGGGGTGGTTGGCGGCCCGCCACAGGCAGCGGCCACGGCTAGCTCTGGCGAGCTGCCGGCCGACATTACGGCCCTGAATTTTGAGCAGGCGATGGCCGAACTGGAGCAGGTCACGCGGCGTTTAGAGCAGGGTGACATTCCGATTGCCGAGGCCTTATCGGCCTACCAGCGCGGGGCGTCCCTGATGCGGCATGCCCAGTCGATTTTGAATCATGTTCAGACTGAAATCGAAGTCATTGAGGCTGGCCAGGAGCGCAGCGCTGATCGTTCTGCGCTGATCTCACAAATCAAGGAATAGTGTCCTTGGAATTTTCTCAATGGGCGCTTGTAGCCCGACAAGATGTTGAGGCAGCACTGCGTGAGGCCTTGGAGCGTCGGGCTCCGGCCATTCGGATGCGCGGTGATCAGCGACTGTATGAGGCCATGGCCTATGGTGTGTTGGGTGGGGGCAAGCGTATTCGGGCGCTCCTCGCCATTGCAGCCGGAGAGGCTGCCTCTGCAAGCCGGCAGGATTGCATTCAAGTGGGTGCGGCCATCGAGTGCATTCACGCGTTTTCCTTGGTCCACGACGATATGCCCTGCATGGATGACGATGCCCTTCGGCGCGGACAGCCAACCGTGCATGTGAAGTTCGGCCAGGCCCAGGCGCTTTTGGTGGGTGATGCATTACAGACGCTGGGATTTGAGTTGTTGACCACACTCTCTGTGTCCGCTGAGCAGGCCATCGATTTAGTGAGGGTGATGGCCCGCGCCACGGGCTTACAGGGCATGGCGGGCGGCCAGGCGGTGGATATCGAGGCGGTTGGCCAGGAGATGTCGCAGGATGCCTTGCAATCGATGCATGCGCTCAAGACAGGCGCACTGATTTCGGCCGCAGTCGAGATGGGCGCCCTATGCGGATCGATTTCTGGGCAGGAACGGCAGGCCCTGGGACGTTTTGCGGCCCGGGTTGGCCTTGGATTTCAGGTCGCCGATGATGTCTTGGATGTATCGGCTGATGCCCAAACACTGGGTAAGACGCCGGGCAAGGATGCTGCCGCAGGCAAGCCCACATTTGTGGCCTTGCTTGGCTTAGCGGGCGCACAGGACTACGCTAGAGGGCTGCACCAAAGCGCGATTGCTGAATTGTCGGCTTTCGGGCCACGGGCAGATCGGCTGCGTGAGGTGGCCCAAGCCTTGCTTGGGCGTACCCATTAAACACAGGATGTTGAGGGAGAAGCGGTTTGCGAGAAACAGTCAACACGGAGTCAGCGGGCCGACTGCTGGAATCTGTTAACGAACCGGCCGATGTTCGCGCGCTGAGTCGTCGACAGCTGCATCAGCTTGCCGATGAGCTGCGCCAGTTTCTGCTGGATTCAGTCTCGGCAACCGGCGGCCATTTGTCTTCCAATCTTGGCACGGTCGAATTAACGATTGCGCTTCATCATGTCTTTCAGCTGCCTTATGACCGACTCATCTGGGATGTCGGCCATCAGAGCTATCCCCACAAGATTCTTACGGGTCGGCGCGAGCAGATGCCAACGCTGCGTCAGCTCAATGGCTTATCGGGCTTTCCGAAGCGTGCAGAGAGTGAGTTTGATGCCTTTGGTACTGCCCACTCATCGACGTCGATCTCTGCAGCCCTTGGCATGGCCGTGGCTACCAAGGTGAAGGGTGAGCACATCGGTCCCCGGCGCCGCCGCCACATCGCGGTAATTGGTGATGGCGCGCTCTCTGGCGGCATGGCCTTTGAAGCATTAAATAATGGCGGCATCGACACCGAGCTCGATCTGCTGGTGATTCTTAATGACAACGACATGTCGATCTCGCGGCCGGTCGGTGCCCTATCGAATTATCTGACGCGGCTATTGTCCGGCCGTTTTTATCGCTCTGCCCGCGAGTTCAGCAAACAGGTCTTGGGCGCTATTCCGCCGGTGCGAGAGTTTGCGAAACGCTTTGAGGGCCATGCCAAGGGCATGATCATGCCGAGCACTTTATTTGAAGAGCTCGGTTTTAATTATGTAGGCCCGATTGATGGTCATGATCTCGATGCCCTAGTGCCGACGCTGCACAATTTGCGAGAGCTCAAAGGGGCCCATTTCTTGCACGTGATTACTCGTAAGGGCCAGGGCTATCAGCAGGCCGAAGCCGATCCGATTCTGTATCACGGCCCAGGAAAGTTCGATCCTGAGGTGGGTATTACGCCGGGGGCAGCGGTCACCAAGCCCACCTATTCCCAAGTCTTTGGCCGTTGGCTATGCGATCTCGCTGAGCGTGATCCGCGGCTGATGGCAGTGACCCCCGCAATGTGCGAGGGCTCGGGCATGCAGGAATTCGCCAAGCGTTTTCCTGAGCGCTATTTCGATGTCGGCATTGCGGAGCAGCACGCGGTGACGTTCGCGGCGGGCATCGCCTGCGAAGGCCAGCGTCCCGTGCTGGCGATCTATTCGACTTTTCTGCAGCGGGGCTATGACCAACTCATTCACGATGTTGCCCTTCAGAATCTGCCTGTGCTTTTTGCAATTGACCGCGCAGGCTTAGTCGGTGCAGATGGAGCGACCCATGCGGGCGTATTTGATTACGCCTATCTGCGATGTGTGCCCAATATGGTGGTCATGGCACCGAAGGATGAGCGCGAGTGTCGCCAGATGCTGAATACGGGCTTAGCTATCGATGGACCGAGCGCAGTCCGTTATCCGCGTGGGGCAGGGTCTGGTGTCGATGCATCGGGCTGTTTTGATACGTTGGAGGTGGGTAAGGCGGAATGCCTTCGCGAGATTCGCAAGCCTGCGGCAGGCGCACGGATTGCCATTCTTGCCTTTGGTTCGATGGTTGCTCCCGCTCTGGTAGCAGCCGAGGCGCTGGATGCCACCTTAGTCAATATGCGGTTTTTAAAGCCGCTGGATATGGCGATGATTGAAAAAATCGCCAACAGTCACGACATGATTATTACCGTCGAGGAGCACGTGGTCTCAGGCGGGGCTGGTTCGGCCTGTGCGGAGGCCCTCGTCGCGCTTGGAGATCGTATTCCCATGGTGCCGATTGTCCACTTAGGACTACCGGATCGGTTTATCGATCAGGGTGATCATCAGAAACTCTTGGCCCTTGAGGGGCTCGATGCGAAGGGGATTGAGGCCTTTATTCGCGGCAAAATGACGATCCCGCTTCCGCTGAAGGCCGTCTCTTAATTAGAAAGCAGCTGTTATGAATTTTCCTGATATTCAATCTGTCGCCCAGCGCGGGCTGATGCCGGACATTCAGGGCACACGCGATCATCGTGAATTGCCGATTGATCAGGTGGGCGTCCGTGGCGTGCGCTATCCGGTGCTGCTCAAACTGCAAGACGGTAGCAGCCAGCCTTCGGTGGGCGACTTTAGCCTAAGCGTGGGCCTGCCAGCCGAGCAAAAGGGCACGCACATGTCGCGTTTCGTAGAGTTGCTTGAGTCGCTCAATCAGCAGGGCATTGCGCTTTCGGCTGCATCGCTGCGCACGACGTTAGCCGATATGCTGGGCCGTTTATCAGCCGAGACCGGCTGTATCGAAGTCGCCATGCCGTTTTTTATCATGAAGGCCGCGCCCGTCAGCGGCGTGCAAAGTCTGATGGACTACCGCTGTCAGTGGACCATCGAACAGACGCGGACAGCCTCGGGTCTCGCACAACAGCTCAGTTGTGAGGTGAAGGTGCCTGTCAAAAGCCTCTGCCCCTGCTCCAAAGAAATCTCAGAATACGGCGCCCACAATCAGCGCTCTGAGGTGACGGTCAGGGTCAGGCTCGCTGCATCCGCAGAGTTCTCCGTTGAGGATCTGGTGCGTGCAATTGAGGCCCAGGCCTCTTGCGAGCTCTGGGGCTTACTGAAGCGGCCGGATGAGAAATATGTCACCGAGCGGGCTTATGACAATCCCAAATTTGTTGAAGATCTCGTGCGGGATGTTGCCGTCTCGGTCCGTAGCCTGCCGGGTGTCCAGGGTTATACCGTGGAGGCCGAAAACTTCGAGTCCATCCACAACCACTCGGCCTGGGCCAGGATCGTCGGCTAGTCGCGAAAGTTACCGAACGTTAAAGGCAGCTCGGAAATCTCTTTTTTCAGCAGGGCAATGGCTGCCTGAAGGTCGTCCCGTTTTGCGCCGGTGATGCGGACCGCATCACCCTGAATTGCGGCCTGGACTTTCATCTTACTGTCTTTGATGATACGGACAATTTTTTTAGCGTCATCGCCGGCAATGCCGTGGCGGACCTTGATGATTTGCTTAATTTTGTCGCCACCGATTTTTTCGGGGCTGCCGATATCAAGAAAGCGTACATCGACACCGCGTTTGGCGCACTTTCCAATCAGCACATCGCGGACCTGTCCGATTTGAAATTCGCTATCGGCATAAACCGTCAGCTCCCGATCCTTCTGCTCGACTTTGGCACTGGTGCCCTTGAAGTCAAAGCGGGTCGCAATCTCTTTGGAGGCCTGGTCGACTGCATTGCGCAGCTCGGTCATATTGGCCTCGAGGGTGGCGTCAAACGATGGCATGTCACTTCCTCTTGGTCGCAGCGATTCGCATACGCAGGGCATTGAGCTTAATGAAGCCGCCGGCATCGGCCTGGTTATAGGCGCCACCGTCGTCATCAAAGGTGGAAATCCGCGCATCAAAAAGGGAATTCTTGGATTGGCGTCCAATCACGGTAACGGTGCCTTTATAGAGCTTGAGCCGAACCCGACCGTGGACCTGTACCTGCGTGTGATCAATTAAAGTCTGCAGTGCAACGCGCTCTGGCGACCACCAATATCCGTTGTAGACCAGGCTGGCATAGCGTGGCATCAGATCATCTTTCAGGTGGGCCACTTCCCGATCCAGGGTGAGCGACTCGATAGCCCGGTGGGCCCGCAACAGAATCGTGCCGCCCGGTGTCTCGTAGCAGCCGCGACTTTTCATGCCGACGTAGCGATTCTCCACCAGATCCAGCCGGCCAATTCCATGACGGCCGCCCATGGTGTTTAAGGTGGCCAGCAGCTCATGGGCCTTCATCTTTTTGCCATTGATCGCGATGAGATCACCGCGCTCGAAATCCAGTTCGATCACTTCGGGTTTGTTGGGCGCTTTCTCCAGCGGCACCGTCAGGCGCCACATGCCTTGTGCAGGCGGTTCGCGGTCCGGGTCCTCGAGCACACCACCTTCATAGGAGATATGCAGCAGAT
>JACCEC010529507.1_pt1 | contig 10079 bp, 6 predicted proteins | sample 7450121 | NCBI WGS metagenome assembly JACCEC01 (sample SAMN15323455, study PRJNA562643) | freshwater metagenome | isolation source: river surface water | place: USA:Blue River Watershed | collected 2017-08-18 | reverse complement strand
GACAAAGCTATGATGACTGTCGTAGAGTTTTGCATCCCAATGAGGCACAGGAGCCATAGGAGCATAGTTTACGGTCTTAGTGTTCATTAGGCAGTCAGGCAGAATTTGTTTGTCATTTTTTAGTATGCAACATTATGATCATAATCTTCTAAAAATTCAGGAAACTTTAGACTTATTGAGTCGGAAGGTTTTGTTCTGAAGCTGAAAGGTTTATATCTGCTATACAATAGCATCTTTACTCCTTCTGATTGAAAAACAGAAATCAGTTTCTATCATGCCTGAACCCTGATTTCATCTAGTTTAAGATAGAGATTTCGTCAACCCTTTATTTTAATTGTAGAAACGCCTCGAACACTCACAATCAGTATGAATGACTGGAGGGATGCTTTTTGAGAATTTACGGAATTGACAAAACCAACTAAACATGGTACATTTTTACTTGCAAAAAATTGGGTCAAACAAATTTATCTGAATACAGTTTAACTTTACACTACCTAAACAATATTAAGCCCTTAGAAAGATGAAGGCTTGGCACAAGATAGGTTTACGAAAAATAGGACAAATTGTCATACCTTGCGCCAGAAATCATGAGAATTCTCTTAAATTTAATTTCTCAGAGTCAGTCCAATCCTTGAATCAAGAATCTCCCTTCAAGCTGACTGCTCATTCACATCATCTCAGTCTGAGTTCCTCCTTGTCATTAACAAATACAAGCCCTTACTGAACCTGATTCTTCCTCAAACAGTTGAATGTCCCAATTCTGATTCCCTGTTTTCCCTTCTCTTTCTCAACTCGGTAATTGATTTTGCACCAAAACTTAAATAAATCATTGACAATTTCACAGAGATCGTTTATAATATTACGCATGGATCAAGACGAAATTATCAAAAAATGTTTCGGCTGGTTAAATAGCTAAGTTTTTCCGATTGGATTTAATCACAAAATTTTTCAGGTCTTGGTTCTTCTCAAGCGTTTCAGGGTAGACAGACGAATTAAAAAACTATCTAGGGCAGAAACAGTCAGGAAATGGTAGTGAATCTTCCTGAATACGTTTCTGTGCCTCTATCTTTCGTTATTGTTGGTTTTTCCCAACCTCTGAAATCAAGTTTGATGTTCATGCTGAACAAGGAGGAACTTGTGATTACGACAGCGATCTTCCCAGCCCGATATGTTCAAGGAAATCATGCCATTCGGTTTTTGGGTGAAGAATTAAGCCATTTAGGTCAAAAAGCCCTAGTCATTATGGGGCCAGTGATTTTTCCTAAATTACAACCTCTGGTTGAGGAATTTACCCAAGGCAAAATAGAGATTTATCTCGAACGCTTTGGCGGTGAATGTTGTGATCTCGAAATTGAACGCTTGGTTAATTTAGGCGCCACTCAGAAAGTCGATTTAATTGTAGGAATTGGAGGCGGAAAAACCATCGACACCGCTAAAGCAACCGCCTATAACCTCAAAGTTCCTGTGGCAATTGTTCCCACCATTGCTTCTACGGATGCTCCCTGTAGTGCCCTATCGGTAATTTATACCCCAGAAGGAGTCTGGGAGCGTTATCTGGTCTTACCGCGTAACCCCGACCTGGTGTTGGTGGATACGAATCTAATTGCTCAAGCTCCGGTTCGCTTCCTCGTTTCTGGCATGGGGGATGCGTTAGCCACCTGGTTTGAAGCCGAAGATTGTCAGATTAAACGGGCTAAAAATATGACCGGACGCATGGGGCCAATGACTGCTTTTAGTTTAGCTCATTTGTGCTATGAAACATTGCTTGAATATGGCGTTTATGGAAAAATTGCCTGTGAACAACAGGTGGTAACTCCCGCCTTAGAACGCATTATTGAAGCCAATACACTGTTAAGTGGGTTAGGGTTTGAAAGTGGTGGATTAGCAGCCGCCCATGCGATTCATAATGGATTTACGGTTTTAGAAGAAACCAAAAAATTCTGGCATGGTGAAAAAGTTGCTTTTGGCGTTCTGGCTATGTTAGTTTTAACCGATCGCCCCAGTGAAGTTATTGATCAGGTGTTCGGTTTCTGTGAGTCCATCGGACTCCCGACAACTTTAGCCGATATTGGACTTGAAGGAGTTAGTCGTGAACGCTTATTATTAGCCGCAGAACGGGCTTGTGGTACCGGTGAAACCATTTATAATGAACCTTGCGAAATTAACCCCGAAAGCGTTCTGGCTGCTATGTTAACGGCTGATGCCAAGGGACGGGCACGCAAACAATTCTAAGTTGATTCTTTGAGAGTTTAGAGATTATTGGGGATGTTAAAGAGCGATCGCTTTTTGATTGGGAAACTATCAAGAGGTGATCGCAATATCCGGTTTCAAAATAAGTTGATTCAGAAATTAATAAAGAAACGCCGTAATTTTTAGTTAATCCTTCAACTTTCCGTGTAGAAATGCCAAAATCAATAATTTTTAACTGCCCAGTTTTTGGATTAAAAACGATATTCAAGGGGTTAATATCTTTGTGAATAATATTAGCAGCGTGAATTTGCCTTAAAGCTTCCGTTGTAGCGATCGCAATTTTTAGAAATTCTTCGAGACTCAAAGAGTTTTGAGTATTCTTGATTAGCGATCGCCATTTTTTTAAAATAGCGATCGCTGTTTGTGGTGCAACTATCAGCGCTTAAACACCCTAACCTTCTATTGCTGTTGTGTCTATAGTAGCAGCCTGTATAGCGGCTTCTGTTTTCGGACGATCTAATTTAAGAACTAAAACTCCTAATGGGGGTAAGCATAAATCCAAGGAATGATGATAATTATGGAACCACCATTCATCTGTCCATTTACCGCCTAAATTCCCCATATTACTGCCGCCAAATTCTCCCGCATCACTATTAAATAATTCGGTATAAAATCCCGGTTCAGGCACACCAATGCGATAGTGACTATGGGGTTGAGGCGTAAAATTACAGACGACAACAACAAATTCTTCAGGATTTTTTGCCCGACGAATAAACGACACCACGCTATGACGATTATCAGTACAATCAACCCATTGAAATCCTGCTTCTGCAAAATCCTGTTCATATAATGCAGGTTCACTGCGATATAGTTGATTCAAAGATTGGAATAACCGTTTAATTCCTTGGTGGGCTGAATATTGCATTAATTCCCATTCCAAGGTTCCCCAAGCATTCCACTCCTGACGCTGACCAAACTCCATTCCCATGAAAATTGTTTTCTTTCCAGGGTGAGTAAACATATAGGTAAACAAACACCGGACATTAGCAAATTTTTGCCAATCATCTCCAGGCATTTTGTTAGTAATATTGCTCTTACAATGCACCACTTCATCATGGGATAACGCTAACATAAAGTTTTCGCTGTGGTGATACCAAATACTAAAGGTAACGTTATTTTGATGAAACTGACGGAACCAAGGATCCATGCTGAAATAATCCAACATATCGTGCATCCATCCCATGTTCCATTTCAGGTTAAATCCCAACCCGCCAACATAAGTGGGCCAAGACACCATCGGCCATGAAGTAGATTCTTCCGCAATGGATAACGTCCCCGGATAGTAACTAAATAAAACATGGTTGGTTTGGCGTAAAAAGTCCGCCGCTTCAATATGTTCACAACCGCCATATTGGTTCGCCACCCATTGACCATCGGGACGTAAATAGTTGAGATACAGCATGGAAGCCACCGCATCCACCCGAATTCCATCGATATGATATTTGTCATACCAGAATAGGGCGTTAGCCACGAGGAAATTACGGACTTCGTTGCGACCATAGTTAAAGACCAAAGTCCCCCATTCCTTATGTTCTCCTTTACGGGGGTCAGCGTGTTCATAAAGGTGAGTTCCATCAAAGAACGGTAAGCCGTGTCCATCTTTGGGGAAATGCCCCGGAACCCAGTCTACAATTACCCCAATCCCGTTTAAGTGGCATTGATCGACAAAATACATGAAATCTTCAGGACTGCCAAACCGAGACGTCGGGGCATAATATCCCGTGACTTGATATCCCCAAGATCCATCAAAAGGATGTTCAGCAATGGGTAATAACTCAATATGGGTAAATCCTAAATCCTTAACATAGGGAATTAACTGTTCTGCCAGTTCCCGATAGGTTAAAAAACGACCCCCTGGATCAAGTTCACAAGCTTGTACAGGGGGTTCAACGGTTCCATCAGGTAACACATGGGGTTGATCAAACGGAGCACGGTTCCAAGACCCTAAATGACATTCATAAACTGAAACCGGGGCTTTTAAAGGATCGGTGTGGCGTCGTTGTTCTAACCAATCTTGATCATGCCATTCATAGCTATCTAAATTGGCAACAATGGAAGCGGTTTTAGGACGAACTTCTTGATAAAACCCGTAGGGATCGGTTTTTTCATAAATGTGTCCTTCCCAGTTTTTAATTTCATATTTGTAATGTTCACCCACTCCCAGTCCAGGGATAAACAGTTCCCAAACGCCATTTCCTAACTTCCGCATTTGGTGTTTGCGTCCATCCCAATAGTTGAAATCCCCAATAATGGAAACGTTACGAGCATTGGGAGCCCAAACCGCAAAATAAACCCCCCCAACCCCATTCTGGTTCATTAAGTGGGCACCCAATTTTTCATAAATGCGGTGATGGTTGCCTTCGGTAAACAGGTGAACATCAAAGTCAGTAAATTGGGGAGAACGGAACCCATAGGGATCATAAATCACTCGTTCATGTTCGCCTTCTTTAATCCGTAATTGATAGTTCGCCAATTCAGGAATCTCAATCACGCATTCAAAGAAATGCGGGTGATGTACCGACTCCATCGGGTATTCCTGTCGTTGTTCGGGCAAGAGAACCCATGCCGCCTCTGCGTTGGGTAAATAAGCTCGGACTGCCCACACCGTTTTGCCGTCTTGTTCGATGGCATGGGGGCCAAGGACTTCAAAGGGGTCTTGGTGATGGTTCCAGACAATTTTGTTAACTTGATCAATGGCAATGGTCGTCATGAGTCTCTAGTGCTCTACTACAAACGGGTTACTAATCGACGCTACGGTTGCTATTACTTTACATTTTTTAACAGTTTCAGAAAACCCTTACGGCTGCATTTTTGGAGAATTCCCATTTAATAGCAGGTTTAGAGTTGGGATTATGGTACTCGATTTTTCGATCTTTAAAACAATTGTTGATTAAAGTCCAGGGGGGAAGGGTTCATGGCAGAGGGTGTGAATCTCTTTGATCCGTTCAAATAGCCAAGGGTAATGGCTGCGATATTCGGGAATTAAGGCTAAGGGACTGAGAAGGGCGGCGGCGGCTAGATCGGCGATACTGATGTGATCACCGACTAAATAGGGCTGGTCTTTCCAAACGGCTAACACTTCAAAAGCGTTTTTTAATCGGGTTTTCGCTGGTTCCACCGTAGCCGAATTGATTTGATATTGCCACCGGACAACTTGAATCACCATCTGACTCGATAGGGACGGATCAATCACTTTTCCCTCCCCCGAACGAAATTGTTAGAGTCGATAGGAGCGTTACCACTCCTACCTCTCCTTCAGAACCGTGCATGAAACTTTCGCTTCACACGGCTCCTTGATAATTCCATCCTTGTTATGGATACGATTCAAAACGGGTTATTATCATGGTTCTCAATTATTGGTAATTGCTTACTTCCAACTGAGGAACCATCATGAGCCGTCTTTATGTCGTGACAATGTTTGTGTAGAAGTTGCAGATTATCATAGATGTCTTTACCACCTAATGATGTTGGTTTAATGTGGTCAACTTCCACAATGTCTGTACTTGAAAAATACAGACCACAGTGAGGACAAATACCCTTTTGTTTCTTAATTAATTTTGAAACCCTGTTAGGAGTCTCAGGATATTCACCTCTACGCTGACTCCAATAAGTCCAGTTTCCATCAAACGGGCTAGCTTCACCTTTAACCTTTGTATGCCTTACAATTAGCGTACTGGCATGGGTGAGTAATTCTATTCCGTCTTCTGTGCTGAAACACCAATTTTTATCGCCTACTGTTCTCCAGTATTTGTCTTTGTTGATGTCCCCTTTTCCCCTCGTTCTTACCCAGGTTCTCAACTTGTCATAAGTTAGATGGTCAACCTTGTTAAAGGTTTTCTTACTAACAACTGTTGAGTAATAGTTTGACCAGCCTCTTATAATTGGGTTTAGCTTACTAATTAAAGTAGCTTGGGGGGCGGTCTTATGATTGTCTATTACTTCAGTTATCTTGACAAGATGAGTTTTGATTTTGGTTTTTGAGGGTGTGATTATTGTATTAAAACCTAGTGGTGTTCCTTTTGAGTTATTAGCACATCGGTAGTTACCTACTTTGTGCTGTTGTATATGGAATCCTAAGAACTCAAACCCAACGTTTCCGTCAATTTCATTGAGGGTATGGGTTATTTTTGTTTTACTTGGCTTTAATTCCAGTCCCAGGTCACTTAACCAATCGGCAATTATCTCTTGACACTTTCTGACAACGTTTAAATCCTCATGGAGGATAACAAAGTCATCGGCGTAACGGATTAGACTAAGGGATTTACAATTTCTTTGTTTATGCCCTTTAAGAGTTTTTGCGTATTGCTTAACTCGTTCTTCCATACCATGTAGTGCAATGTTCGCAAGTAAAGGTGAGATAACCCCTCCTTGTGGTGTACCATCATGGGTAGGAAAAAGTTTTTTTCCGTCACAATACCCTGCTTTAAGCCATGCTTTAATTTGACGGCTTAATGTAGGGTATGTGTGTATTTTGGAGATTAATGCCTTGTGGTTAATGCGGTCAAAGCATTTTGAGATATCAGCATCAAGCACATATTTGTTTTTTTGATGGATACTATTGAATATTGCTTCAATTGCATCGTGGCAGGAACGTCCTGGTCTGAAACCGTAACTGTTTGGCTCAAAGAGTGCCTCCCATTCTGGCTCTAACGCTAATTTGACTAACGCTTGTAATGCACGGTCGTCTATTGTGGGTATTCCTAATGGACGAGTTTCGGTTGTACCCGGTTTGGGAATCATTACTCTGCGAGTAGGTTTTACCTTACCTGTTAACTTTAGTCGTCCTACAAGGCTCATACGTTGCTTGGGGGTCAGGGATTTAACTCCATCCACCCCTGCGGTATTTTTACCTTGATTATCTTGTGTTACCCGACGTACCGCGATACATTTTGCTGACCAAGACCTAATCAGGGTCTTCTGAAGTTTACGAACTGCTTTAACATCGCCTCGAGAACTCGCTCGAAATATTCGCTTTTGCAACTTAAAAGTCACCCGTTCTAGCTTGCGCCAGTTGATGTCTTTCCACTCCACCGTCTGATTTTTATTCAGCGTTTTAGATTTATTCATTGCTACTTGTTCTATTTCTTTGGAATTACCGAGTATCTGTCAGCATATCCCTTGCATTACCAAGGGCATTCGCTTTTGATACCATCCCTTCCCTAACTATCATTCGTTAGCTACTTACTGGTTATCGACCTTTTACCAGAGATATATAGGGATTACTTCGTTCCGATTACACATTGATTGAAGCCTTTAGTGTGATGCTATCCACCGGGTTTATTGGGCGGTGCTTATAAGTCGGATTATCAACCGCTTATGCCCTAATCCTTGCCTTTTGGCTTGGTGTTTATCAAGTTTTTATCTTGAATTTAGCCCATTACACCATTTCTGTTAACGATGGTTCAAACACATCTTTGCTTTCGCTACACATGGACTTCTTGCTCGATAGTTACCAGATTTGGCTTCCAGTAGTTCTACCTTTTAACCCCGCTTTAGCCTGTTGGTTGCTACCCAAACAAACTAGGGGTTATGCTTTCACCTCAGCACTTGAGGGATGGGACTTACCGTATGGCGGTTCACCCATAAATGTAATCAGTTGTCTCTAACTGCCTGAGCAGTTAGGCTAACCGTCTCATAAGCCTTTTGGCTTATTTTAGGTTAAACGAATCGCACGATAATAAACAAATCGAGTCGCCGTTCCAATACTTTCGTCTAACCAATCTTCCAATAACGTCGCTTGAATTTGCTCTTGAGGATCACTTAAAAATAAAGGAGGTTGAGGATAATACTGTTCTAAATAGTTAAAAATTTGAGTTGAATCTGCGATCGCATGAAGCTGGGCAAAGCCCACCGCTTCAGATTGGCTTTCTAATTCAGGTAATAAAACCGGAACCGTTGTCAGTCCGGTTAAAGGCTTCAATTTCAGGGTATGCAGTCCAGGGGTAAGATTTTTCACTTGATAAGAAATCCCTTTGTAGCCTAACGCTAAACGGGCTTTACGACAGTAATGGGATGTACTAAATTGCAATAGGAGCATAAACAAATCTCACAGATGGACACCAGGCAGATTGATTCTACCCGTCAACCGTCAAATTAAGAAGATTTTGCGGTTTTTTCGTGATTAGATAGTCAGTAAGTGAGTTTGATTATTAACGGTTAGTAGGTTTTGTTAGACATCCGTACTAACAAACTGAAACCCGATTTCCATTCCTCCACACCGTTCATTTGAAGTCAAGGTAGGTAAATTGTATGGCTGTTGCGTTTAAATCACCGTCTTCCCCTCAACGCCGACCGTCTCGTCCCGTTCATCTTCCGTCCCCTCAAAGTAAAGTGATTTCTTTCGATCAAGCTCGGAAAAAACGGGTGAAAACCTCCTTGACGAATTCTGCACCCAGGGTTCAGTCTTCTTCCCCCCCACCAGAACCAACGGTTATTAAAACGTTACCCAAACCTCAAAGACAACCGTTGTGGTTAAGTTCTATGATGGTCTTACAAAAGGTTTCATCGGTTGTGACATCGGTTATGATTGGCTCAACCTTAACCTTGTACGGTTTGATGGTTTATGGGGAGTCCAGTTGGACACAAGAATATCCGAGATTAGAAAAGTTACGCGCCACTGAACAACAACTTCAGGCGGCTCAAGAATTGTTAAAAAATCAAATTGCTCTCGAAGCAGACGGGCCCAAAACAGGTCTTGTGGTTCCTCAACCGAGTGATATGATTTACATTGAACCCTCTGCTCCCCGTCCTGAAATCTCACCCGCACCGACAACTCCCCCCCTCGACTTACAACCTTTCCCTGACTCAAAAGCAGACAAACCGTTAGGATATTAAAAGGTTGATTTGCGATCTGTCTATTCTCTAGTAAACAAGAGTGTTTCCCCAGCCTTCGTGTTCGGTTTTCTATGGCCTCTTCAGACTCCTCTTCCGGTTCTCGTTCTCGACGGTCTGTTTCTTCTCCTCGCCAACGCAGGGGAAATAAACCCTCAATGGAATCAAAAAAAGCGAATGTTAGGAGTCAACGTCGAAAGCCTAGATTACAAAATCCCATCTCTATTAATCCCTTTGTTGATCCTCAAAAGCATTCTATTTCTCCTCACACTCAAGAACGACCCTTGAGTCCTCCTGTGCCTCGACTGGCTCAACGTAACCGTTTAATATTAGTTTGGTTGGTTCTATTGGGTGGAATTTTGGGTCTAGGGATTAATTTATTTCGTTTACAAATTGGTCAAGACTCGTCGTTTCTCAGACAACAAGCCGCAGCGCAACAAGAACAACGAATTTTACCCTTTGTTCCTCGTCGCCTAATTACTGATAAAAGAGGAACTATTCTCGCTTTAGATCGGCGAGTTTATACGCTTTATGCTCACCCAAAACTTTTTAAACAACCTGCCAATGAAATTGCTGAAAAGTTGGCTCCAGTTTTGCTGCGAGAAGATTTAACCACGCCGAATGCTAATGAACTTTTACAACTTTTTAGCACATCTCCCAGTGGAATTAAAGTTGCAGATTTTATTCCTGAAGAAGTTTCCAACCGCATTCAAAACTTAAGATTTGATGGATTAGAACTATTAGAAAATCGTCAACGGCTTTATCCTCAACAGGATATTACCGCCGATGTCGTGGGTTATATTAATCCCGAAGGCAAAGGTCAAGCGGGAATTGAATATAGTCAAGAAAGTTTATTAGAGCGTACCATGCCTTCGTTGTCCTTTCAACGAGCCGCAAATGGAGCTTGGGTTCCTGAACAAATTGCCACCGGATTTATTCCGATTGATGATTTACAATTACGCCTGACAATTGACACCGCTTTACAACGAATTGCCCGT
>JACCEC012573852.1_pt1 | contig 10080 bp, 7 predicted proteins | sample 7450121 | NCBI WGS metagenome assembly JACCEC01 (sample SAMN15323455, study PRJNA562643) | freshwater metagenome | isolation source: river surface water | place: USA:Blue River Watershed | collected 2017-08-18 | reverse complement strand
TAGCACCAGCACCACCTGCTTGGAGTTGTAAAATACTACCACCAGCACCACCGCCACCAGAAGCATAACCATTGGGACCAACACTTCCAGAACCTCCTCCACCAACTAATAAGTAATTTACAATAGTAGGAAGTGCAATGTCATTTTTGAATGTTAACGTACCATTTGTTTTAAATGTTAATACATATACATTGCTTGAATAAGTTACATCACCGCCGGTTAAACTAGTTGTAAATGGTGGAAATTCTGTGGGAAGATCGACGGAAGCTGATTTTCTTTATTACACCTCCTAAACTACTTAATGATGAAAACATTATATATGATTTGTGGATATGTAATATAAATAATTCCTATATCATTAGAGTTGGTATTCGGATTATTATAACCTGAATCAATTTTGGATGAGTACTTTAATAAACCCATAGAGAAAATACTTGGTGATATAGACCAAACAATTACTATACATGAAACACCCGCAGATATAGTGGTACTATTTATTCATTATATAGATTTATCAACTGATATTGCTGTCTGTTAATTTCCTCTATCAATACTAATCTATCTTATTGATTATACCCCACTCATTTTGGCAACTTGACTATCGAGTTAAATGCGTTGAGTAGCATATAATTGTTAGTGTTAAATTATTTGGGTTACTAGGTCTAAATAATCTCGTTATTAAATGCTACACCTGATGGATAAGTAAGACCACCTTTTGATGCAGCTGGGGTCCAAGTATTTCCATCTGGACTATATGCAATAAATGAACCATCACCAACAACGACCCATCGTCCAGCACCTGTTCCATCTTTGCCATAGGCTACAAAAGTTGCACTACTAGAAATACCACCATTTGTTGCAGCAGCCGTCCAAGTATTACCATCCAGACTGTATGCAATTATTGAGCCATCACCAACAGCAACCCATCGTCCAGCACCTGTTCCATCTTTGCCATAGGCTACACCGCGTCCAGTAGTAAGACCACCAACATTACCAGCTTGTGTCCAAGTATTACCATCTGGACTGTATGCAATTACCGAGCCTTGACCAACAACGACCCATCGTCCAGCACCTGTTTCATCTTTGCCATATGCTACATTTATTGCAGCAGGAGTAATACCACCTTTACCAGAAACGCCACTTACAGTTGCTGCTGCAGTCCAAGTATTTCCATCTGGACTGTATGCGATTATTGAGGTTTGGCCAGCAGCAACCCAGCGTCCAGAACCTGTTTCGTCTTTGCCATAAGCTACTCCATAAACGCTACTAGCAAGACCACCGGATGTACCAGCTTGTGTCCAATTATTTCCATCTGCACTGTACACAATACCGGTTGGTGTTCCATCACCAACAGCGACCCATCGTCCAGCACCCGTTCCATCTTTGCCATAGGCTATGACCCTTCCACTAGTAATATTACCGATTGTTGATGCTGCAGTCCAAGTATTTCCATCTGGACTGTGCGCAAATTTTGATCCTATACCGCTAGCGACCCAGCGTCCAGCACCGGTTCCATCTTTACCATAAGCCACGCTTGCTCCATATGTAATGCCTCCAAAATTATTAGATCGAGTCCAAGTATTTCCATTTGGGCTATACGCAATTAATGAACCTCCACCAATAGCGACCCATTGTCCAGTTACGGATACTCCCCCGGCATTAACATTATTTAATTTAACTTTTCTTATTGAACTGAACGACATATTAAATGACATCTGTGTCTATTATAACTATTACCATCAAATTTTATACACACAAAATACATGCTCCTGTAAAATTGAATCCTAAAAACCAGATAAACAGAAATCACAAATAATATATCCACCACAAATCTGTAAAAATGAAGCAAACTACATCTAAAATAGTCGCTGTGAAATCGTTTCGTCTCTTCTATTTCGATATCCTAAATACTAAGTTGGAGGACACCGATGATTCCGACGAAAACTGCGACGACAAAAAGAAAGTCCGCATCGATGACAAACAATTCATTGTTCAAATGTACGGTATCAACGAGCGCGGAGAAACTGCATCAATTCTTGTCGATGATTACAAGCCCTTCTTCTATATCGAGGTCGGCGATGAATGGACCGACAATCACGCGGGCAAAATGATTAGCAATATTCGACGTGAAATGGGCGACTATTACAAGGGCTCACTCATTCAATATAATATCGTAGATAGCCAGAAACTCTACGGATTTACTGCCGGCAAGAAATCCAAGTTCGTCAAGCTCGTTTTCACCAATACGGTTGCGCTAAATAAAGTGAAAAATCTGTGGTACAAGAAAATGCCGGATGGTTCTCGCCGCCCCTGTCCATTTGTGCCCAAAACCCAGCTCTATGAATCGAATTTGCCACCTCTATTACGATTCTTCCACATCAATCATATTGCACCTAACGGCTGGATTATGCTGTCAAATCGCGCTCGTCCGTGTGCTGTTCGCACGACCACTTGTACTTATGAGTTCGTGGCGTCGCAAGCCCAAATAAAGGCTCTTCCCGAGAAAGAGAGCTTAGTTCCCTACAAGATTATGAGTTTTGATATTGAGGCCGGCAGCAGTCACGGTGATTTTCCTCTTCCGCGCAAAACATATAAGCGCCTGGCTATGAATATTATGGATTCGTTTGACCGACAACGCGATGTGCGTTTTACTCCCGAGATTATTAATGAGAAACTCACTAAAATGATTTTGGCGGCATTTGGTTATGGTGCCGAGCCAGGTATCGACTTGGTATATCCTAAATCCGGAGTACCAACCAAGAAATATGTGGAAATGGTGACTAAGGAAATCATCAGCAACAAACTCAGTAAACTGGAAGTGAAGACCGCGGATGCGTCAAAATTGCTGACTATTGACGCAATGTTTGCCAAGGCGGCTTCACCAATAATTGGTGAAGAAATTGATGATAGTGATAATTCGGATGTTGAAGAAGAAGCCGATGATGCCGATGACGCCGAATATGACTCGGATGATGAGCCTAGTCAAACCAACACTGCACAATCCTCGCTCAAAGGTGTCAATATCACTATTGCTAATTTGATTATGAGTGCGGACATGGAACGCGACAAAAAGGTCCAATATATTGACCAAGCACTCACTGAATCATTCCCGCCACTTGAAGGTGATCCCGTGACAATGATTGGGTCCACTTTTGTGAAATATGGATCGGCGGAACCCTATTTGAATCATTGTATAGTTCTCGATGGTTGCGAACCAGTCGAAGATGCAACAATTGAAGCTGTCCCCATAGTAGGTGGCGATCGTGTGGCAGCCGAACGCGAAGTCTTATTGCGCTGGGCTGCACTCGTCCAACGTGAGAATCCCGACATAATTATTGGCTACAATATATTTGGTTTTGACTATGAGTTCCTATTTCGTCGCGCCGAAGAAACTCATTGCGTGAACGAGTTCCTCCAACTATCACGCCGCAAAGAGGAGTTTTGCGGAACAAGAGACCGCGATGATCCATCGATTATCAACATCGAGAATACAAAAATTGCCATTGCCAGTGGTGAATATGATTTGCATTTTGTCTTGATGAGTGGCCGGCTACAAATTGACATGTATTCATATTTCCGCCGTAATTTCAACTTGTCATCGTATAAATTGGATGATGTCGCCTCGCAAAATATTAGCGACGCTATTAAAAAAGTAGTTAATGCGGAACATACAAAACACGGATTAGTCAGCGAGCTTTACACGAAGAATATCACGGGTCTTCATGTGGGCGATTTCATCCATATTGAAATTAGCGCATTTACTGCCGACTATTATATGGACGGCAAGAAGTTTGTCGTGCTGGATATCGAAAGTCGAGCCAATGGAGACAAAATCATCTTGATTGGTGGGCACCACGAACACACCATTGATAAGACAAAGAAAATACAGTGGGGTATGGCAAAAGACGATGTGTCACCCCAAGACATTTTCCGGATGAGCAATGGCACAGATGCCGATCGCGCAGTCGTCGCCAAATATTGTATTCAGGATTGTAATCTGGTTCATCATCTGTTGCGCAAAATTGACGTACTCACCGAATATATGGAGATGGCAAATCTCTGTTCCGTGCCAATTAGTTTCCTCGTATTTCGCGGTCAAGGAATCAAACTCACCAGTTATGTGGCAAAAAAATGTATGGAGAAAGGCTACATTATGCCCGATTTGGAGAAGGGTAAACTGGATGGCGGATATGAGGGCGCCATAGTTCTTCCACCCAAGACCAAAATATATATCGATGAACCCGTCGCCTGTGTGGATTATTCATCCCTATATCCGTCTTCAATGATTAGCCAGAATTATTGCCACAGTAGTAAAGTATGGGCGAAGGAATATAATTTAGAGGGGAAGTTGATCAAAGACGAGGGCGAGAAAGACGCGGCTGGCAATTATATCTATTATGGTCTGTCCAACTACCAATATGTAGAAGTCGAATTTGACACATTCGAATGGCGACGCAATCCAGCGCGTCCCGCCGCAAAGGCGGTGAAAACCAAAGTGGGAAAACGCGTGGTATGTTGGGCACAGTTACCCGGCGACGAAAAATCCGTTATGCCGTCGATTTTGATGGAACTATTGAAAGCGCGATCGGATACTAGAAAGAAGGAGAAAATATACAAAGAAAGTGATCCCTTTATGGCAAATATTATGGACAAACGCCAACTTGCTTATAAAGTGACGGCGAATTCTCTCTATGGCCAGTGCGGGGCTCGTACCTCGACGTTTTATGAGAAAGATGTTGCCGCATCCACTACCGCTAGTGGCCGAATGATGATTACATATGCCCGTCGTATCATCGAGGAAATATATGCAAACCGATTATGTGAAACGAAAAATCACGGAATAGTGATGACAAACGCCGAGTATGTATATGGCGACTCCGTTGCGATGTATACGCCCGTTTATGTGCGAATCCGGGGTAAGCTCTTGTCAATTACACAAATCTGCGACTTAGCCGAAACATATGGCATCGAACTGGAACCAGGGTATTGGAACCGGGCAAACCAGTATGTGCGCGGACCTGTTTGGCGCCAATGTGAAGACCCGGGTCGCCAGACCAAGGAAGTGTGCGAAATCGAGTCAGGTGTGGAAACCTGGACAGATAGTGGCTGGACACCCCTCAAACGCGTTATACGACATGTGCTCGCCCCTCATAAGAAACTGGTGCGTGTCCAGACACCATCCGGCTGGGTCGATGCCACCGATGACCATTCACTTCTATTGAAATCAGGCGAAGAAGTATCACCGGCAAACTTAAACTTGTGGACCGAATTGCTACATCGTGATATCGATTTTGATAGTTGCGAGTTTATGAAAACAAGCAAATACAAGTCGGCAATGAAATACATTGACGATTTTATGGAAGAAGTTGATACCATTATTGTAGGCAATGTCGTGGACGCGGCATATGTGTATTTATTCCTGAAACAACGCGGCTACTACGTGAAACAGAAGACCACCGGAACTAGGCATATGTCGTTCGCAATCACATATAGCAAGACGCCTTTTCCCGAAGCCGAGACGATTCGGGAAATCGAGACGCTGCCACCATATCACGGTTATGTGTATGATTTAACCACGGAGAATCATCATTTTGCAGCGGGAGTGGGGTCACTTATTGTCCACAATACCGACTCGGTATTCTTCGTATTCAACTTGACAAACAAGGATACTGGTGCCAAAATCGTGGGCAAAGATGCGCTCGAAATCACCATTGAGCTGGCACAACATGCGGCCGACTATGCCACTAAGTATTTGAAACCGCCGATGAACTTGGCATATGAGAAGACGCTGATGCCGTTTGCGCTGTTATCGAAGAAGCGATATGTGGGAATATTGTACGAAGAAGATCCCAATAAGGGAAACCTGAAATATATGGGTCTATCGCTCAAACGCCGTGATTCGTGCGACTATTTAAAAGACACGTATGGGCAAATCATCAATATAATTATGAAAGGAGGCAGTGTACGCGATGCGATTGGATTCTTGGATGAGAGTTTAACAAATCTTATTGCGGGGCATGTGCCGATGGACAAGCTGGCTATCACGAAATCACTGCGCAGTTATTATAAGAATCCACAACAAATTGCACATCGCGTATTGGCGGATCGAATTGGACAGCGCGACCCAGGAAATATGCCGAAAGCGGGCGACCGAATGAAGTTTCTACACGTAGTGACGGCAAATAAAAAGGCGCTTCAAGGAGAGAAAATAGAGACACCGGAATACATATTGGAGAAGAAACTGAAACTGGATTTTGGGTTCTATGTGAGCAACCAGTTGATGAAACCATTGTGCCAGTTTTTGGGACTGGCATTGGAGGAAATATGGAAATACCAAGATAAGTTGAGCGCAATAAAGAAACATAGGATGGAGCTCGCTACGCTCGCCGCGGAATATCCGGATATCGAAGTCTTTGCAAAGAAAAAGGAAAAATATTGTAGTAACAAGGCAAAGATGATGTTATTCGACAAATACTTGACACAAATCAATAATGATAGGGCGGGATTGCGGCCAATTACGAGTTTCTTTGGAGCAAAATGAATGGTCTTGGTTTTCCTCTCTTCACATAATATATAAATGTTCTCACAATATGTTGTTCATATGATTTTGGTTGCGCTTGTCCTGGTCGGCGCCCTAAATTGGGGATTCCACGCATTTGGCTACAACTTGGTCGAAATGTTGAACCGTTTTTTATCGGGTGTTTTTAAGAGACGCCTCTCACTTAACACAATAATTTATGTGGTTGTTGCATTGAGTGCATTGTATCTTGCATTCCAGCGTGATACTTGGTTGCCCTTTTTAGGCGATTCTGTTTTGCCGGGGGCCGTCGTACCTGAAAAGAAAAACTCGGGTGACACTACGGTGGATGTACATGTAAAGCCGGGTGCTAAGGTTGCATACTGGGCGGCCAAACCACAAGATAAATCTGTTGGTGCAGATAAATCTGTTAACGGTGCAGAATCATCTGTTGGTGCAGATAAATCTGTTCCTAAGGTGAAGGACGCCTATGCCCATTTCGAGAATAGCGGTGTCGTTATTGCGAATGACGCCGGTTTAGCCACATTAGTTTTCAATAAAGGCACCAGTTATATTGTGCCCAGTGGCAAGGAAATCAAGAGCCATGTTCATTACCGCGAATTTGGTGAGGATGGAATGATGGGTCCTGTCCAGAGTGTTTTTGTATAAGAAAATAATGTCATTATTTTTTATGCTGACGACGCGTTTTATTCTTCTTATTTTTTCGCTGACCCCGTTTTCCAGTCTTACCTCCCTTCATTGACCGGATTAAACTATTTTCGGGATATAATACTCTTGCTTTCGAAGAATCATGTTCATAATCTGCAACTGCTTTTACATCATTGCAACCATAGTGTGTAAATGGTTTTCGACATAGAGGACATCTACATATCTCAGTTTCACTATTTACGATAATACCTTCGACACAATCATTGCACAAAGAATGGGGGCATATAGCTGTGATTCCTTTGTCAGTTGTGTCTGTCAATAATTTTTTCAAATCTTTTTCTTCAAAGCAAACCGAACATTCGCCGCGGTATTCCGCTGATTTCTTTGGTCGTACCACTACTTTGGTATGTCTTGATTCGGTTTTTGCCTTTTCTGCTTTTTCCATAATATGTTTTTTGTGCATTTTATATATTTTACATATAAAATACGCATTAGAGGCACAAAAATGGTAATAAATAATGCCTAAACGTGGCATTATTTTTTTCGGGGTGGAATTGGAACCCGATCCATTTATTGGTTGATGCGATATTGATAAATCCGTCTATTCTTTGTATGATTGTCCATTTTGGAGGTAAGAATATTACTCGATCGTGGTGATTATAATAGAGGGACATATGGTCAACCGAAGACTTGCGTTCAAGAGCCTTTGGATTAAGTCTTTGGTCAAGTCTTATTCCCCGAAACAATTCGTGTTCCTCTATTTTACCTCCACTTTTTAACGCCAAGAACTGGAATCCAAAACAAATACCAATAATGTGATTATCTTGTTTCAAATACGGATCCAATAGAGGCAAATCGTTTTGTCGTAAAATGCGTTTTCTCGAACCACAAATAATGATGGTTTTGTATACTGTATGGGTTTCGTTTATCAAATCATTATATTTCACAAGTTTATATGGAATATTATTTTCTTGTAAACGTTTTTCCAAATCTTTGTGAAATACGTCAAAATAGATGACCAAAATCATATAATATATTATTTACGAGATTTGTTTTGTCTTTTCTTTATGTTGCGTTTTTTTCGATGGGTCCTTCGTTTTTTGGTCCTTCGTTTCTTGATAATAGTTCCACCATTTACGTCATCATCATCATAAAGTTTAAATTGTGGTATGCCTGCTAGTTTATCATCATCGTCAAAGTTAAGTGATATCCTCGATATGTCATCATCAATGTCATTGTCAAATTTAAGTTGTGATATATTCGATAGTTTATCAGGCGATAACGATATACAGCTTTTTTTCCCTTTTTTTGGTTTTCCTTCATCACATTTGCGCTTCATCATTAATGATTCGGCTTCATTAAATTTTTCTAGTGGTGTAGCAAGACCTGGGATATTATTAACATGGTATTCATCGTTCAAATTAACACTATTGAGAGTGCCATTACTACATATCACGCATTCTGGATGAAATGTGTGGCCAGTAGGAGTTATCATTTCATTTGCCGCATAACCGGCGAATCCATTTTGACAAAGAAACTCAACAAACGGCCAATCAACACCACTAAATGAGTTTCGTAGTTGAGTTTTATAAGGTTTTTTTGGATTTTCAATCAAATATTCATCAAGGAATCCATAACTAGTACGTAATGCTTGTTGGATTCTTTGGTTGCCATTTGCTAATACCCATAAATAACGCATCGTTTTAATACTGTCAATTGCCACTAATGTGATTTGTTGATTTGTAATATATGCGAACGAATATCCGTAAATCATTGCGGTTTCATTGTGAAACCCAAAATATGAATTACCTATTTTTGGATATACTTTTGAGGCTATTTCTTCATTTGATTTATTATGTAAACTCTCGCGAAATGCACTAAATAATCGCGTGCCTTTTGGAAAAACATAGGTATCATATTCTTCACCGTTACGAAAATATTGTTTACGAAACTCATCCCTAGTTGGATGTAATATGATATTGTTATCAACAAAACCTGCCATTATATGTTAAAGTCATATTTATTTGATGGGATCTCTTCTTTGTTGGCTTTCTCTTGTTCTTTAACGTCTTTTTCCTCTTCCTCTTCTTCTTCCTCTTCCTCTTCCTCTTCTTCCTCTTCGGGTCCACATTCTTTACACGAATTATCACATCGACGACAATCATCACAATACCATTTCTCGCATTCTCCGCAAGGCCATCCTTCCGAACCTCTATTTACATCTGTGCCACAACTATAACAATGGCCATAACATCCACATAATTCATCTCCATTTCTACATTTTCGACACATTCGCTCGCTGCAGTCGCAACATACGATTTCGACACATTCGATACATCCGCGAGTTTCACATACAAAACACATACGTGTACACTTCTTACAAAATAAATGGGGTTCTTTGTTGTCACGCGGGACATAGTCGTCATCATCATTGCTATCGTAATCACTGTCACACCATTTACAAGTAAAAGGACTGGCTACAACTTTGTTACAAGATTCACAGTTACAGTCGGGTTTATTCATTTTATGTTATAGTAAAAACTTTCTATATCTTTTTACTATAATAGAGGTACTGCTTAGGTAACTGTCACTTTGCGACTGTTAAAAACACCTTTATATCCGAGAAATCGCCGTTGGCAATTTTAGGTTATATAATCTGCGTTTTACACCATTGAAGATTTAAAACGGCACGTTTTAAATCTTTAAATGAGCGGTATTGGTAATGATTTGAAACAGAGCACCCCGGAGGGGTGCGGTTTTAAATCTTCACCGGTATAAAAGTGCAAAGGTTTAATGTTTACGCGTTCCTCTTCCTCTTCTTCTGCGCCTCTTTGTTTTTTTAAATTTGCCTCCGCGCGGTAGTCGAGTCCGTGGCACTGGCTCAATATATTTTG
>JACCEC010521065.1_pt1 | contig 10081 bp, 8 predicted proteins | sample 7450121 | NCBI WGS metagenome assembly JACCEC01 (sample SAMN15323455, study PRJNA562643) | freshwater metagenome | isolation source: river surface water | place: USA:Blue River Watershed | collected 2017-08-18 | reverse complement strand
GCAACAAGAACACCAAGTTACCCATGATCTTGCTTTGCACCATGGACGATGAGCTATTGGCAAATGCGTTTTGCAACACGCTCATCATCACCAAGCCTGGAATTAAAAACGCGGTGTAGCTCACACCGTCGTAGACCTGCACATGGGCTTCGAGCACATGGCCAAAAATCATCAAGTACATCACTGAAGTGAGCACGGGTGCAGCCACGGTTTGGAAACTGACTTTCCAAAAGCGCAGCACCTCTTTGTAAAACAGCATGGTCCAACCGGTCATCATGCGTGACCTCCGCAGGGCTGCCCCAAGGAGGGTAACGCCCCCTCGGGGGGCAGTGAGTACACAAAGTGACGAACGTGGGGGCTCATGCTGATACCTCAGTCTCTTCACTCTTGTGCATCACATCGAGGAACACATCTTCCAAATCGGCTTTGCGAATTTCCACGTCTTGCGCTTGCAAGCCCGCTTCACGCACAGCTGCCAGGTAGCGTTCAATCTCTAAGGCATCGTTGGCAGGGAACTGCACAATGCGCCCCGTCACCCTCGCCTGTGCTGCGAGTGCAGGAGGCAAGTCGGCGTCGAGCTTGAAACGCAGCACATTGCTTGACGCCGCTTTGAGCAACTCAGTGGTGCTGTCGAGCGCGACCACCTTGCCACTCTTGAGCATGGCAATGCGCCCACACAAAGCTTCAGCTTCTTCGAGGTAATGCGTGGTCAGCAACACGGTACTGCCTTCGCGGTTGAGTTTGGCGATGAACTGCCACAGTGTTTGACGCAGCTCCACGTCCACGCCAGCGGTGGGCTCGTCGAGCACGATGACGGGCGGCTTGTGCACCAAGGCTTGTGCCACCAACATGCGGCGCTTCATACCGCCCGAGAGTTGACGCATGTTGTGGTTGGCCTTATCGGTGAGACCGAGGCTGTGCAACAACTCGTCAATCCAGTCGTCGTTGTGTTTGACACCAAAGTAGCCCGACTGAAACTTCAAGGCTTCGCGCACATTGAAGAACGGATCGAACACCAGCTCTTGCGGCACCACACCCAGCATGCGACGCGCTTGCGCGGACTGGGTGAGTACATCAACCCCATGCACCAGCACCGAGCCAGCACTGGCCTTGGCCAAACCAGCCAAGATACTGATCAACGTGGTTTTGCCAGCACCGTTGGGGCCTAAGAGCCCAAAGAACTCACCTTTGTAAACGTCAAAGCGCACACCATCCAAAGCCTGAAACGGACCTCGGGCGGTTGAAAAGGTTTTGGAGACGGATTGAAAAGAAATAGCGGGCATGTGAAGCCTTTGATTTTAAGGCTTTACCAATACCCGTCGCAGAAGGCGCGATCTGCGACGCCAAGAACTTGTTTTAGTGCAAAAAAGCACTCAGGCCATACACCTTGGCCAAGGCTTGGGCACGCTCAGGAAGTCCCGTCACCCGAAGCTGGCCCCCGCCAGCTTGCACCGCACGACGACAGGCCAAGATCACAGCCAGGGCGGAAGAATCAAAACGCATCAATGCGGAGGCATCCAACACGGGCTCAGCCCCTGCAGCCATGTGCGCCTGCAAAGACGCCACCAAGCCGTCTGCCACCACCTGCGCTTGGGCCTGCATCAAGGTCGCAGGCAGGGCCATCACTGGAGATGCGTGCGTCATGGTTTACTTGCCGTCACGGGCGTTGGCTTTGTTGCGCTCAGCCAAGCTGGCGATCAAACCATCGACACCTTTGGCATTGATCTCTTGCGCAAACTGGCTGCGGTAGTTGTCGACCAACCAAACGCCCATGACGTTCATGTTGTAGACCCGCCAAGGCACGCCCGTCGTCTGACCTTTTTCAACGCGGTAATCGAGCTGAATCGGATCCCCCTTGCCGCGCACCTCCGTGCGAACAATGACCTCTTTGTCGTCGGCTGCAGCACGCAAAGGTTTCACAACAATGGTTTGATCGCTCACCTGGTTCAAAGCCCCTGCATACGTACGAACCAACAAAATTTTGAACTCTTCTTGCAAGCGCTTTTGTTGTTCTGGCGTGGCCTGACGCCAAGCGGGACCGACGGCCGATGACGTCATGCGCAAGAAGTTGACGTTGGGCATCACCCGCTGGTCAACCAACACAATGATCTTTTGGGTGTCACCGTTGCGAATTGATTTGTCAGACTTGATGGCCTCCAAGATATCGGCGGACACGCGTTTGATAAACGCATCTGCAGGCTCATCGGCCGCAACAGCCGACCCAATGCCCGCCATCGCCGTGACAATGGCCAACACGCCCGCAACGAGCGCACGACAAAAGAGACGAGGGGTCAATAAACGCATCATGGTTCTCACTTTCATATCAAGGCGAGGGCGACTCACGGGACTCACCGCTGTAATCAGGCAAGTCCTCCACCTCAGGGGGGTTGCCATCATAAATTTGTGAACGTCTGTATTGCAAATACGCATCCCGCGTGAAGCTGTATTTGTCAATCGATGCTTCAGACAACATATTGCCTGCTTTGAGCAAATTGGCGCGCTTGTCCACCACACGCAAAGTCATAGCGCTATTGCGGGTAGGAATGTGATCGAGTTGACGCACAACATCCACTGACGTGTCGACGGGCATACCGGCTGTGTCACGCAAGGTCGACGGACCAAACAAGGGCAACACGAGATAAGGACCATCTGGCACACCCCAAGCCCCCAAGGTTTGACCAAAGTCCTCGGGGTGCCGCTCGAGGCCGATTTCTGTGGCCACATCAAAAATACCGTAGATACCAAACACCGTGTTAACCACGGAACGCATGAGCGATTCCGCCGTGTCACGCCCTTTGAGCTGCAAGGCATTGTTCACGGTGGACCAAATATCAGAGAGGTTGTTGAACACATTGCGCACGCCTTTTTGCACCAACTCTGGCGTGGCATTTTGATAACCCGTGGCAACCGGCTTGAGCACGTTGTCATCCAAGGCGTCATTGAATCGCGAAATGCTGCGGTTCATCGGCTCCAGTGGGTCTTTGGGGTTGGCGTGAGGGCCTGTGGCACATCCTGCAGTCAGGATCAAACCCACTGCCATGGCGGCCATCCACACCCCACGCCGAGCACGCAACAAACGCATCACTTGGCACCCTTTTCAGGGGCAGGTTCTGCCGCCTTGTTGTACAAAAACTGGCTGATCAAGTTCTCCAAGACCACCGCCGATTGCGTGGCCTGAATGCGATCGCCGTTCGCCAAGTTGTCAGCCTCTGCGCCCGCTTCAATGCCAATGTATTGCTCACCCAGCAAACCGCTGGTGAGAATTTTCAGCGAGCTGTCTTTAGGAAACTGGTATCGACTCTCCAGGCTCAAGGTCACGGTCGCTTGGAAGGTTTTGTCGTCAAAGGTGACCGACTCCACACGCCCCACCACCACACCGGCGCTTTTGACGGCAGCTTGGCGTTTGAGGCCGCCGATGTTGTCAAAACGTGCGCTGACGATGTAGTTGGACTGAAAACTCATGCTCAACAAATTGGCAGACTTCAGCGCCAAAAACAAAATGGCCGCAGCGCCCAACAGCACAAACAAGCCGACCCACACATCATTTTTGGAGCGTTGCATAGCTTCCTCGATTCATCAAATACTGAACATCATGGCGGTGAGGATGAAGTCCAACCCCAACACCGCCAACGAAGCGACCACCACCGTCTTGGTGGTGGCACGCGAAACACCTTCGGGCGTGGGTTGGGCTTCGTAGCCTTGTAGCAGCGCCACAAACGTCACGGTCACACCAAACACGATGCTTTTGACCACACCATTGCCGACGTCTTTCCACACATCGACCCCGCCTTGCATCTGGCTCCAAAACGAGCCCGCATCAACACCAATCATCAACACGCCCACCATCCAGCCACCCAAAATACCCACAGCGCTGAACACGGCCGAGAGCAAAGGCAAGGCAATGATGCCGCCCCAAAAACGTGGGGCCAAGATGCGGCGCACGGGATCGACCGCCATCATGTCCATGGCGCTGAGTTGCTCACCCGCTTTCATCAAACCAATTTCAGCCGTGAGCGAGGTACCGGCACGGCCAGCAAACAACAAAGCACTCACCACAGGGCCCAACTCACGAACCAAACTCAAGGCCACCAGTAAGCCCAACGCTTCGGAAGAACCATAGCGCTGCAAGGTGTAGTAGCCCTGCAAGCTGAGCACAAAGCCCACAAACAAGCCCGACACGGCAATGATGGCCAAGGAATAGTTACCCAAGAAATGCACTTGGTCACGGACCAACCCAAAACGGCGCATATTGCTGCCGAATAAACCGACAAGACGAATGAACAAACGCGCACCCAAGCCCAAACCAGCCAGGTAGCTGCGCACCGCAAAACCAAGATTGGCGATCAACTTCATACGTCCCCCGCCACACCAAAGTCCTGCGCGACAGAAGGACCAGGGTAATGAAAACGCACAGGGCCATCTGGTGCGGCCGTGACGAATTGCTTGACCAGGGGATCGGTACTTTGGCGCACCTCGTCGGGTGTGCCTTGCGCAGCGATCTTGCCGTTGGCCAGCACAATCACTTGATCGGCAATGTGAAAGGTCTCATCTAAATCATGTGACACGATGACGCTGGTCAAACCGAGGGTGTCGTTGAGTTGTCGAATCAATCGTGCAGCCGTGCCTAAAGAAATGGGGTCCAAACCTGCAAAAGGCTCGTCGTACATGATGAGCTCTGGGTCGAGCGCCATGGCACGCGCCAAAGCCACACGACGCGCCATGCCGCCTGAGACTTCGCTGGGCATCAAATCGCGAGCGCCCCGCAAACCTACGGCTTCGAGCTTCATCAACACAATGTCGCGGATCATGGATTCGCTCAGATCGGTATGCTCGCGCAGCGGGAAGGCCACGTTGTCAAACACGCTCAAGTCTGTGAATAAGGCGCCAAACTGAAACAACATGCCCATGCGCCGGCGCACGGCATACAAATCGGTGGCATTGAGAGATGCAATTTCTTGACCATCAAAAGTGAGGCTGCCTGACTGCGCTTTGTATTGACCGCCAATCAAACGCAGCACCGTGGTTTTACCCCCCCCCGAGGCGCCCATCAACGCCGTCACTTTTCCACGTGGAATCGTGAGCGTGATGCCGTCCAAAATGATGCGCTCGCCATAGCCAAAGCGAACATCACGCAACGCGACCAGCGCATCAGGGTTTGTATTTAATCGGTAAGTGGTAGTCATAGAAACAAAAGCCAGCCTATCGATGAAACAGGCCAGCTTCTGTTATTTTAATTGCAAGCCGCGACAGGCTTGCAAAAATGAAAATTAACGGGGCAGATCGCTGGCACCCATCAAGAACTCGTCCACCGCGCGTGCAGCCTGACGGCCTTCACGAATTGCCCAAACCACCAAGGATTGGCCGCGACGAATATCACCTGCCGCAAACACTTTGGGCACATTGGTGGCGTAACCCCCTGTGAACTCGGTGGTGGCTTTGGCATTGCCGCGTGCGTCTTTTTCAACACCGAAGCCTTCCAAGATGGTGGCAACGGGGTTCACAAAGCCCATCGCCAACAACACGAGGTCAGCTTTGATGATTTCTTCCGTGCCTGCGACTTCGACCATCTTGCCGTCTTTCCACTCGACGCGCACGGTTTTGACGCCGGTGACTTTGCCGTTCTCGCCCACAAACTCTTTGGTCGAAATGGCGAATTCACGTTTGAGCAAACCTTTTTCGGCGCTCTCGTCGTGGCTGGAGCTGGTGCGCAGCTTCAGCGGCCAGTAAGGCCACACCAACGGTTTGTTCTCTTGCTCGGGTGGCATGGGCATCACCTCGAACTGCACCACGGCCGCAGCGCCGTGACGGGTGCTGGTGCCGACACAGTCAGAGCCGGTATCGCCACCGCCAATCACCACCACATGCTTGCCATCGGCACGCAATTGGTCTTTGAGCTTGTCGCCTGCGTTGACCTTGTTTTGTTGGGGCAAGAACTCCATCGCGAAGTGAATGCCTGCCAAGTCGCGTCCTGGGGCGGGCAAGTCACGTGACTGCTCAGAACCACCCGTCAACAACACGGCATCGAATTCTTTCTTCAACTGCGCAGGGGTGATGGTGTCTTTGGCCCAATTGGTCACCTTCGAACCTTTGGGCAACTCACCCACCATGACGCCCGTACGAATGGTCACGCCTTCGGCTTCGAGCTGCTTGGCGCGACGGTCGATGTGCGACTTTTCCATTTTGAAATCAGGAATGCCGTAACGCAGCAGGCCGCCAATGCGGTCGTTCTTTTCAAACAAGGTCACGTCGTGGCCGACACGCGCCAACTGTTGTGCAGCGGCCATGCCCGCGGGACCAGAACCTACCACCGCGACCTTCTTGCCAGTCTTGTGTTTGGCAGGCTTGGCTGTCACCCAGCCTTCAGCCCAGGCTTTGTCGATGATGGCGTGCTCGATGGACTTGATGCCTACCGCGTCACCATTGACGTTGACCACACAGGCTGCTTCACAAGGTGCGGGGCAAATACGGCCAGTGAACTCGGGAAAGTTGTTGGTGCTGTGCAGCACATCAATCGCGTTCTTCCAATCGCCTTGGTACACCAAATCGTTGAAGTCCGGAATGATGTTGTTGACTGGGCAGCCGTTGTTACAAAACGGTGTGCCGCAGTCCATGCAACGGGCCGCTTGTGCATTGGCTTGCTTGTCGTCCAAACCAATCACAAATTCGTCGTAGTTTTTCAAGCGTTCTTTGACGGGCTTGTAACCCTCTTCGATGCGCTCAATTTCCATAAAGCCAGTGACTTTTCCCATGATTCAAATCCTTTAACTGGTGCTTCGCGTTACTTGGCAGCGACGGCTTTTTTAGCCGCTGGTGCTTTGCCCGTCTTGGCGGCGTTCAACTCGCCCAATGCACGCTTGTATTCGTTGGGGAAGACTTTGACAAACTTGGCACGCGCGGTGTCCCAGTTGTCCAACACGTCACGGGCGCGTTTGGAGCCCGTCCAACGGTGGTGGTCTTCCAGCAACTTCTTGAGCTGTGCTTCGTCGGTTTGGTCACGGTGCCAAATGGCACGTGGCAAAGTCGCTTCTTGCTCGGCAGCGGTCATCACCTTCTCCATGGAGACCATGGCGGTGTTGCACTTCTTGCTGAACTGACCATCTTCGTCGTACACATAGGCCACGCCGCCGCTCATACCGGCCGCAAAGTTGCGACCAGTTTTGCCCAGCACTGCCACAGTACCGCCCGTCATGTATTCGCAACCGTGGTCGCCTGTGCCTTCAACCACAGCCGTCGCGCCAGACAAACGCACCGCGAAACGTTCACCGGCCACACCGGCGAAGAAGGCTTCGCCGCGGGTCGCACCAATCATCACGGTGTTGCCCACAATGATGTTGTTGACGGCTTCACCGCGGAAGTCAATGCTGGGGCGCACCACCACACGACCACCCGACAAGCCTTTGCCGGTGTAGTCGTTGGCGTCACCAATGAGGTACAGCGTGATGCCGTTGCACAAGAACGCGCCAAACGATTGACCGCCCGTGCCCTCGAGCTGAATGCGAATGGTGTCGTCCGGCAAGCCCTCGGGGTGTACTTTGGTCACAGCACCCGACAACATGGCACCGACGGAGCGGTTCACATTACGCGCCACTTCCATGAACTGCACTTTTTCGCCGCGCTCGATGGCGGGCTTAGATTTCTCGATCAGTTTTTGGTCGAGTGCTTTTTCCAAACCGTGGTCTTGCGTCGACGTGTGCAAGCGTGGAATTTCTGGGCCCACTTGTGGCACGGCCAACAAGCGGCTGAAGTCGAGGCCAGAGGCTTTCCAGTGTTCGATGCCTGCGCGCATGTCGAGCAAGTCGGCACGACCAATCATGTCATCGAACTTCTTGATGCCCAGTTGCGCCATGATTTGACGCACTTCTTCGGCAATGAAGAAGAAGTAGTTGACGACATGCTCAGGCTTGCCGGTGAACTTTTTGCGCAACTCGGGGTCTTGTGTGGCCACACCCACAGGGCAGGTGTTCAAGTGGCACTTGCGCATCATGATGCAGCCTTCGACCACCAGCGGTGCGGTGGCAAAACCGAATTCATCCGCGCCTAACAAAGCGCCCACAGCCACATCGCGACCGGTCTTCATTTGACCGTCGGCTTGCACGCGGATACGACCGCGCAAACCGTTGAGCACCAAAGTCTGTTGGGTTTCGGCCAAACCGATTTCCCAAGGTGAACCAGCATGCTTGATGGACGACCAAGGCGAGGCACCGGTGCCGCCGTCGTGACCTGCGATCACCACATGGTCGGCCTTGCACTTGGCCACGCCAGTGGCAATCGTGCCCACGCCAATTTCAGACACCAACTTCACGCTGATGTCGGCGTGTGGCGCGACGTTTTTCAAGTCGTGAATCAGCTGCGCCAAGTCTTCAATCGAATAAATGTCGTGGTGGGGTGGCGGCGAGATCAAACCCACACCTGGCACGCTGTAACGCAGCTTGCCGATGTACTCGGACACTTTGGAGCCGGGCAACTGACCGCCTTCACCAGGCTTGGCACCTTGGGCCATCTTGATTTGAATTTGGTCGGACGACGACAGGTATTCAGCCGTCACACCAAAGCGGCCTGACGCCACTTGTTTGATGCGTGAGCGCAAGCTGTCGCCCGCTTGCAAGTCCACATCCACTTCCACTTGTTCAGCGCCAATCACGCTCTTCAAAGTTTCACCCTTTTTGATCGGGATGCCTTTGAGTTCGTTGCGGTAACGCGCTGGATCTTCACCGCCTTCGCCGGTGTTGGACTTACCGCCAATGCGGTTCATCGCCACCGCCAAAGTCGCATGGGCTTCGGTCGAGATCGAACCCAGTGACATCGCCCCCGTCGCGAAACGTTTGACGATCTCAGACGCAGGTTCCACCTCATCCACCGAAATGGCTTTGGATGGGTCGATCTTGAAATCAAACAAACCGCGCAAGGTCAGATGACGCTTGTTTTGGTCGTTGATGATTTGCGCGTATTCCTTATAGGTATTGAAGTTACCAGAGCGTGTGCTGTGTTGCAACTTGGCAATCGCGTCAGGCGTCCACATGTGCTCTTCGCCACGGGCGCGCCATGCGTATTCACCACCCGCATCGAGCATGTTGGCCAACACGGGATCATCCCCGAAAGCCGCCTTGTGCATGCGAATGCCCTCTTCGGCCATTTCGAAAATGCCGATGCCTTCGACGCGACTGGGTGTGCCGGTGAAATACTTTTGCACGGTTTCGGTGTTGATACCGATGGCTTCAAACAACTGCGCGCCGCAATAGGACATATAGGTCGACACGCCCATCTTGGACATGATCTTCGACAGGCCTTTGCCGATGGCTTTGATGTAGTTGTAAATCGCTTTTTCGGTCGACAAATCAGCTGGCAAATCTTTGTGCAAATTCGCCAGGGTTTCCAACGCGAGGTAGGGGTGAACGGCTTCAGCGCCATAACCGGCCAGCACCGCAAAGTGATGCACTTCGCGAGCGCTACCTGTTTCAACCACCAAACCTGCCGTGGTGCGCAAACCTTCGCGCACCAAGTGTTGGTGGATCGCAGACAAGGCCAACACTGCGGGGATGGCCACTTGTGTTGGGCTCACAGCGCGGTCGCTGATGATGAGGATGTTGTGGCCGCCTTTGATGGCGTCCACTGCTTCAGCGCACAACGACGCCAACTTAGCTTCAACGCCATCGTGACCCCAAGCCAATGGGTAAGTCATGTCGAGTGTGGCACTCTTGAACTTGCCGTGTGTGTACTGCTCGATGTCACGCAACTTGGCCATGTCGGCAAAGTTCAGCACAGGCTGGCTGACTTCCAAACGCATGGGTGGGTTGACTTGGTTGATGTCGAGCAAGTTGGGCTTAGGACCCACGAACGACACCAAGGACATAACGATGGCTTCACGGATCGGGTCGATCGGTGGGTTGGTCACCTGCGCAAACAACTGCTTGAAGTAGTTGTACAACGGTTTGTTTTTGCTAGACAACACAGCCAAGGGGCTGTCGTTGCCCATCGAGCCAATGCCCTCTTCGCCGTTGATGGCCATGGGGGCCATCAAGAACTTGATGTCTTCTTGGCTGTAGCCGAAGGCTTGTTGACGGTCGAGCAATGAAACATCGCT
>JACCEC011578865.1_pt1 | contig 10090 bp, 7 predicted proteins | sample 7450121 | NCBI WGS metagenome assembly JACCEC01 (sample SAMN15323455, study PRJNA562643) | freshwater metagenome | isolation source: river surface water | place: USA:Blue River Watershed | collected 2017-08-18 | reverse complement strand
TGACGTTGGCGGTGTTGAACAACCGGTACTCCCGATGGCCGTTGAATAGCAAACCCTCGCAGGCCGATGCGAGGCGTGACTCAAAGCGGTCTCGCAGGGGCGCGATTTTTTCCGCATCACCAGCCATCCGCTCCAGCGCGAGTCGTGCTGCCGTTGCAAGTCCGACGATTCCGGCGGTGTTTTCTGTGCCGGGACGGCGCTGGGCCTCCTGTGCGCCCCCGAGTTGGACGGAGTCAATCGGGATGCCCCCCTTCAAAAACAAGGCACCCGCTCCTTTTGGACCATAGAACTTGTGAGCAGCGATGGAAAGCGCGTCGAAGAGTTTGATGTCCAGTGCTTCCTTTCCAAATGACTGCACGGCGTCGCTATGGAACAACACTCCCTTGTCCCTGCATACCGCACTGATCTCTGCGATTGGATGTTTTACCCCCGTCTCATTGTTCGCGGTCATTACCGACACCAGCGTGGTGTCGGGGCGGATGGCCGCTGCAAGCTCGGAAGGGTTCAGGCGTCCCTCTGAGTCGACACCGAGACGGGTGACTGAGAAACCTTCTTTTTGCTCGAGATAGTCGAAAGCGTGAAGCACGGCGTGGTGTTCTGTCTCACAGGTAATGATGTGTTTACCTTTTTGGAGATGAGCACGCGCCAGTCCGAGGATCGCAAGATTGTCCGCCTCCGTGCCGCTGCCTGTGAAGATGATTTCATGCGGCCGACATTTGAGAAGCGCCGCGAGTGTGTCCCTCGAATGATCGATCGCCGCACGCGATAACCTCCCCGCTTGATGCCCCGACGAGGGATTGCCGTACACCTCCGACATGTACGGGAGCATGGATTCGAGCACCTCCGGGGCGAGGGGAGTTGTGGCGTTGGCGTCGAGGTAAATCATTCGTTGCAGATGCGCAACGGTACCCGACGGTGGTGGAATTGTCAGTCGACGTTTTCACGCAAGGACGCCGACCCGCATTTTCAAATGCCAGTTGTGGCCTGGTGGAATCGCATCACGCATCGCGTCAGTCGGCTACGCATGCGAGACAAAAACCACGACCGGAGCAGATCCTGATCGAGGCGGGGCGAAGCCTGTCAGGCGAATAAGACGCTCACCCCCCCAAACCGTCTGACGTCAACGGCCGAGACAGATTCCTGCAGCGGGCAGTTTGGATCAACCGAGTGCGTTCTGCGAAGCACCACTCTCCGCAGTCGTTTTTTCGCCGAAGCGGCTTACTTGTCCGCCGTTTTCTTCGCGGGTCTTGCTGCAGGATTGCCCGGAGGTGGCGCCATTTGTTCGCCGGGTTTCGGCAGTGTTTCCTTAACCTTGCTCCAATCTGGATTCAGCGTCGCCTCCGTGATTTTGAGGTTGCGGAAATCCACGGACTGTCCGCCCACAGTGAATCCCGGCGACATATGGTCGTTCTTGAAAAGATCGTTCGAGCCCCATGCCACCATGTTGTCCACCTTTCCGACCATCGCGTCGCCCACCATTTCGATCCTCACTTTGTGCCACTGCGAGGGCTGCAAATCCGCCGCGAAGCGCGCGAACACCACGGGTTTATCCGGCCCTGCGTGATCGCTGTCATCCTTCTGGATGGTCACAGACGTCGGAGTGATCGCGATCCGAGCTTGATGGTCTTTTGGTCCGTTAATGGACAAACTTGTGGACTTTGCGCCCGCAAACTTGAATTCGTATTCCGCGATAAAGTCCCCGAGTTTCCCTGGCATGCGGTTGACTGCACCGTGCATGTCCTCTGGTTTTTCGCTGCCGCGCATCGCACCTTCGACGATCTCCCATTTGCCTTTGGCGGCTTGCCAGCCTTTGGGGAGTTCACTGTCAAACTTGCTCTCAAAAATCACTTTTCCGGGGATGCCGAGAAGAGCGGCCTCCCCCGCGTGGCTGAAATTCGAAAGCAATGCGATTAAGCTGGCTGTCAGGACGGAGTTTTTCATTTTTTGGGATGGGCGTTGATGCGGTTCTAAAAGAGATTAGAGGACGGGTTAAGGGGGATTTGTTGTGCGCGTTGCATAGCACAAGGACCTAAACTCCGGCGGTTGGCAAAAGTTGCGTCGCAAATCAGTTCCGCCATCCGCCCGCAGTCTAAAGCGCGACGACCGTGCCGTCCCGATGGGACGCAAGGGCCGCTGCGAAGATCTCGTGCGAGCCAACCGCCTCGTCGGGAGTGGCGCATCCGAAACGGCCGTTCAAGTTGCCAGCACGTTCCTCCAGAAATGCAGCCCACATCTGCTGAATCACATCCGGAAAGCCCACTTCGAAAATGCCCCCCGTCACTGTTTTAAACGGCGGCGTGAATCCGAGGTCTGTCCGCTTCCACCATTGTTCCTTGGCTCGTTCGAAAACCTCGAGCGTTTTGGGGTGGGCGGTGCTGAATTTCACGCCCCCTTCGGTGCCAAGGATTTCAATGTACCAGCTGTTGGTCGCACCGGGAGCCATGCGCTTCATTTCCAAGCGCATCGGGGCTTCCTGACCGCTCACTGTGATCCATGAGTGCACTGTTGCGTTATCCCAGGTGTCGCAAGCCGCCGAGCCGCCCCTCCCGTCCGGACGCGTCGCATAACCTTTCTGGAGCTGCGCAAACAGGCGGCTCGGACGCCATCCGAGGCGCAGCGGAATGTGGCAGGCGTGCATGCCAAGGTCGTTCAGCACGCCACCCTCGCCGCATTTTGCGCTGATGCGCTTCCAGTTCGCGGGCTTCGCAGGGTCGAGGTCGCTTGAATGATGGAAGCCCGACACCACCTCGAGCACGCGCCCGATGGAACCGTCCCGCGCCGCTTCAAATGCACGCTGCGCGCCCGGGAAAAATGGCATCTCCGAGCTGCACCGCACGAAACGTCCGCTTGAATTAGCCTTATCCCGAATGCGGCGCGCCGATGCGAGGTCGATGCCAAAGGGTTTCTCGGCAAGCAGATCTTTGCCTGCGGCAAGAACATCGCTGTAAATTGCCTCGTGTTGGTCGTGCGGCACCGCCACGTAGACGACTTCCACAGCCGGGTTTTTGAGCAGTTCGCGGTAATCGGTCGTGCGCTGCGCACAAGACGAGATGCGCGCGAACCATTCAAGAGCGGCTGGATTAAGGTCCGCCACCGCGACCAGATTTGGAGTGACAGTCGCCTCGCTGAGAGCGCACCAGCGCAAAAAAGCGCTCGCGATTTCGCGGCCCATCAGGCCGCCTCCGATGATTCCAATGTTTGCCGTTTTCATGTGTGTTTTAAGAATGCTGGCTGCCCGCGCGGTCTTTTGATTCGCGTCGGTAAGCCTCCGCCAGGATGGACACCGGTTGGGTGACCATCACCGGGATTCCCGCCTCGCGCAGGCCCCGCTGGATTTGCAAGTGACAGCCCGGATTGGACTGGGCAAGGAGCGTCACACCGCTCTTGAGCGCCGCCTTCTGGATATTCGAAACCTTCCGTGCGAGCAGAGAGGCCGATTGTTCGGGTTGCGTGATATTGTAAACGCCCGCGCTGCCGCAGCACCAGGACGCCTCCGCAAGCTCCACCAACTCGACGCCCGGAATGCCGCGGAGCAATTCACGCGGCTGCCGGGCGACTTTCTGCCCGTGCGCCAGATGGCACGAGTCGTGATAGGTCACTGTTGCGGGCGCCTCATACGGGGGCGCGCTCGGTGTTCGGAAGCCCGTTTCCAACAGCCACTCGTGGATGTCGCGGATTTTCCTGTCCCACGAGCGCGCTCTGTCCGCATAAGCCGGATCATCGGCGAGAAGCGCAGTGTACTGGCGCAAATGGGAGCCGCAGCCGCCCGCGTTCGTGATGATCGCATCGAAATCATCCGGAGGGAGCAAGTCGATCATGCGCCTTGCGAGGCTCGCTGCGAGTTCGTGCTCGCCATTGTGGGCGTGCAAGGAGCCGCAGCACGGCTGGCTTGCGGGCGTATGGACGCTGCAGCCGTTTGCGAGGAGCACGTCAACGGTGTCGCGGTTGATGTCTGAGAACACAAGGTCCTGCACGCATCCGGTCAGCAGTGCGACGCGTTTTGCCGGTTGGTCCGTCGCAGACGGTTGTTCGTTCTCCTTGATGATCTCGTGGGAAAACGACGTCGCAATCGCGGGAGTTTGTGGCTCAAGCCGCCGGAGGTTCGCAGGCAGAAGGCGGGTGAGACCGAGACGGCGGACCAAGGATTGCGCGCCGGTTTGCTGGTAGAGCCGCAGGAGCCTGCCCGCCAAACGCAGCAACCACGGGCTGGTGAAAAGAACGCGCAGCGTTAGCGTGCGCCAAAAGGTGCGCATCGGCGATTTGTCGATGCCCCAGTGCTCCACCTGCGCTCTCGCCGTCTCAAGCAGTTGCCCGTACTGTACGCCCGCGGGACACGCGGTCTGGCAGGCAAGACAGCCAAGGCAGTAGCTCATCTCGTCCGCAAACTCCCAGGAAGGCTGCAAGTCGCCATCCGCAACTGCGCGCATCAGCGCAATGCGTCCCCTCGGACTGTTGCGCTCCCGTTTGGTGGCGTCGTAAGTTGGGCACGTCGGCAGGCACATGCCGCAATGCATGCACTGCTGCAGAATCGAGTAATCCAGATCCGAGAGGGAAGCGGCCACGTTTAGTCGAAAATTTTCCCGGGATTCAAAAGCCCCTTTGGGTCGAGCGTCTGTTTGATTTGCTTAAGCAATGCGTAGCTGGAGTCCCCGATCTGTTTGCGCAGCCAAGGTTTTTTGGCAAGGCCCACGCCATGCTCGCCCGTGATCGTGCCGCCGAGCTCGAGCGCTTTTTCAACAATCGCTTCAAGACCTTGGTGGACACGCTCCATTTCCTCCGCGTCGGTTTCGTTGGTTAAAAAAGTCGGGTGCAGGTTTCCGTCGCCCATGTGCCCGAAGGTGCCGACGTTCAAGCGCAGTCGCGATGCGGTTTCGGCGATGAAGGAAACCATCTTTGCAAGCTCACTGCGCGGGACTGTGACATCCTCGAGAATCGTCGTCGGCTTCACGCGCGCCAGCGCTGAAAACGCGTTGCGCCGTGCAGCGGCGAGACTGAGAGCCTCCGCTTCATCCCGCGCGGCGCGCACGGAGCGCGCACCATGTTTTGCAGCCAGTTGCTGCATTTTCTCCGCTTCCTGCACCACTGAAGCCGGGTGCCCGTCGGTTTCCATCAGCAATAGAGCTTCGCAATCCGTTGGAAGACCGATTTTGGCATAAGCCTCCACGCATTCGATGGTCACGCGGTCCAAAAACTCCAAGGTGCATGGAATGATTTTCGACGCGATGATTGCAGAAACAGTTTCCGCGGCGTCTTCCATCCGGTCGTAAACCGCGAGCAATGTTTTGCGCGCCTCCGGCCGGGGCAAAAGCTTGAGCAGTACCTCGGTGATGATGCCAAGCGTTCCCTCCGAACCGATGAACAAGTCCTTGAGCGAGTATCCGGCGACGTCCTTGACGCAGGCATTGCCGAATCGGGCGACGGTCCCATCGGCGAGCACCGCCTCGAGGCCCATCACGTAATCCCGCGTCACACCATATTTGAGTCCGCGAAGGCCGCCGGAATTTTCAGCGACATTCCCGCCGATGGTGCTAATGCGCAGGGAGCCCGGGTCGGGCGGGTAAAACAAGCCGTGCGGAGCGGCCGCCTCATCGATGCGTTGCGTGATGACGCCGCTTTGCGCCCTGAGCGTGAGGTTGCGCGCGTCCACGTCGAGAATCGCGTTCATGTCCACAAGGCACATCACCAGGCAGTTTGGCACAGGGACGCTCCCACCGCTCAACCCCGTGCCCGAGCCGCGCGTCACGACGGGCACGCCGCCCTCCGACGCAAGACGCATGCACGCCGCCACCTCTTGAGTGGTTTTCGGAAAAACAACCGCGCCAGGCGATTGCTTAATCGCGGCGGTGCCATCAAAACCGTATGGCAGGATGTCCTCCTGCGCGGTGAGGATCTGCCCGGGAGCGAGGATCTGGGCGATCGCGCCAAGCAGGTGAGGGTCAAGCGGCATGACGCAGAGTGGCGTTCGATCAAGCCTGAATCAACTTCAGAGCGTCCGCTGTGCTCGCGTTGTCGTGCACCATCGCCATGAGCGCGCGCGTAATTCCGGCTGGATTCGGATGCTGGATAATGTTGCGTCCGTAAACAATGCCCTGCACGCCCTGCTTGATCAGCGCCCCGGTGCGCTCCAACAGTTCTTGATCCGGAACCCGGCCGCCGCCACGCACCAGCAGCGGCACGCCGCCCGCGGTCTCGACCACTCGGTGGTAAACCGCCGGGTCATCCGTGGGGTCCGCCTTGAGCACGTCCGCCCCCAGTTCGACGGCCTGACGCACCAGAGGCACGATTTTTTCGGGATCACCGTCCACTTCGTACCCGCCCTTCTCGGAGTTGGGCCGGAAGACGAGAGGCTCCACCATCATAGGCATCGAGTAATGGTCGGACTGCGTTTTGAGGCGAACGATATTGTCGATGCACTGCGCGTAAACGTCTGGAGCCCCGGGGATGAGGAACAAGTTGACGCAAACGCAAGCTGCGTCCAGCCGGACGGCTTGAAGCATCGGCTCATCGATCATCGTGCTGATGCGCGTGGTGGGAAGCGTTGTTCCGTACACGTTCGCCGTGTCCGTACGGAGCACCAGTGCGGGTTTGGCTTTCCCCGGGATGGACTGCAGGTGCCTTGCCTGTCCAACGGTGAGTTGGATGGCGTCGGGGTTCGCGTCCACGAGTGTTCGGATCACTTTTGGCATCGATTCGATGCCTTGCAGGAAGTTGGACTGATTGAAAAACCCGTGGTCCACTGCGACGTCGAAGCAGCGTCCGGACTTGGAGTTGAAGAGGCGGTTGAGGCGCGCGGATTTCATGATCGAGATAGGTTAGCGGACTCCCATGAGGTGGCGCAGGATATAAAGTTCAAGCGCTTCATAGTCGCGGGCGTCCCGGTATTGCGCGACAAGCTTTTGGTCCATCGTGCGGACTTTCTCCACGAGAGTCAAAAAGAGGCTCCGGCTGTTGGTGAGATGCACAGTGACCGGACAGCCTGCTTGCGTGCGCATCGCCTTCACATCCAGCCCGACGAACTCACCGTTGGATCCGTAGCCGCTCTCCTCGAGGACGCGCACCTGATTAAAGGCCGCGCGCAGGTTGGCGCCTCCAAAATTTTTGTCTTGGTCGTACTTCAGTCCGTTCTGGTCGTTGAGATGCACGCTGCCGAGTTTTCCGTGCGCGAGCGCAAACGCCATTTCATCGCTGGGATCGAGCCCCGCAAGAATTGCGTGCGCGCTTTCGATGAGACCTTTGACGCGCTTGTGGTCCGTGGAGGCGTAAGCAAGGGCAATCGCGTGGCCGATCGTGGGCACATACGCCTGGTCTGTCGGTTCATTCGGCTTGGGTTCAATCCAAATTTCGATGCTCTTGTCGTACTCCAGCATCGCGTTCACCGTGGCAAGCAACCGTTCGTAAGCGAGACGCGCGTCTTTAGCCTCGCGGATGTAGGTGCCTTCACGGCTGAGCCAGAGTACGATTGCTTTGCAATCCAGTGCGCGCGCGATATCGATGGATTTTTTGGTCCGATCCCACGCGTAGGCTCGGTCGGCTGCGCTGTTGGCTGTGTAGCAGCCATCGACGGTCTGGTCCGCAAACCAAAGCCTCGGGGCGACGAACTCGGGCGTGAGTCCTTCGTTTTCAAGCATGGTCTTGAGCGCCGTCGCGTTCTGCTGGATTTGAGCCGGGGTCAGGGCATCCAAGTTCGGTACCGCGTCATCGTCGTGAAGCTGCACGCCATCGAAGCCGAGCTTTTTGTAGAGGGCGTATTTTTGTTCGTGAGGGAAAGCTTCACGCACGTTTGGGCCGAATGGGTCAGCGCCCTCGCTGATGTTCCATGGGCCGAAGGAGAAGCGGTAGTTGGTAGGAGAACTCATATTCGGAAGGGTAAGGTTTGAGCCGCTTGAACGCTATGTATCGGGGGCCAAATTATAAGACTATTGTGTCAAAAATCTCGCTTCAGGGTGGAAAGTGTGGATGTTGATCCCATGCGTGGCAGCCGCGAACATACTCCGGTCCCGGCCGGGCAGTCCTTCCGAGTTCTGCGCTGGCAGCGCAGGGTAAACGAGGTGCATCTGCTTGTGCGGCCCGGCGTGGAGGAGAAAATCCGGGGCGAGGGGGCCCGGTGGCATTTCCATTCCGCGATGGAGCTGACCTGGTTCGAGAGGGGCAAAGGGGTGCGTTTTGTGGGTGACCACATCGGGGCGTTTGTGGCGGAGGATTTGGTGTTGCTGGGACCCGGGGTTCCACACTACTGGCATGTGGCGGGCGAGTCGCGCGGGGTCTCGCTGCAGTGGGATTTTCCGGCGGCGCATCCGTTCTGGGCCTTCCCCGAGGCGAGGCTGCTCTCTGGATTGTTCCGCGAGGCGGGCAGGGGGGCGCTTTTCGGTGGCGCCGTTGCACGGGCGGCGCGGGACGGGATTCTCGATCTGGTAGGAGATGACGGCGTTGGGCGCCTGGGGCAGCTGCTGCGGATTCTGGGCCGGCTTGCGGGGGCGGCCCCCGGAGAAATGACGCTGCTTTCGGAGAACACCTTCGAGTTGCAAGACGTCGCGGGACGGCAGCGATTGATGGGCGAGGCGGTGCGTTATCTTCTGGCGAACTTCCGTGCGCCGGTGCAGCTGGAGCGCCTGTTGCAGATCACCGGGATGAGCAAGTCGACTTTCTCCCGCCAGTTTTTGAAGCATTCAGGGAAGACGTTTCAAGACTTCGTTTTGAGCCTCAGGATGCAAGCCGCCTGCCGCGAACTCCGCGAGACTCGGCGTCCGGTCCTTGATATCGCCGTGGACTGCGGGTTCAGCGATCTGTCGTTTTTCAACCGTGCGTTTCGGCGTGTGAACGGTTGCACCCCCTCGCATTATCGCAAACCGAATGCTTAATGGTGCCGCCTTCCTGAGGGTGTGCCCCCGGGAGGACAAGGGCGTGCGCTCGTTTTTTCAGTTGGCGATTTTGAAACCTGCTCTACAAGAGGAAGCGACTATGCGACACAGACTTCTCAATTCCCCCGTGCTGTTTTGTTTAATGTCGGTTTTGTTGCTGCCGGCGTCCTTCCTGGGGGCCGATGAGGCGCGGGAGAAGCAGGGCGACACCCACAGGGAATCAAAGGACGAGAAAGGTGGTAAATCTGACAAGGCCGAAAAATCTGATGAGGGAAAAAAGGGAGCAAAAGACGGCAAAGATGAAAAAGAGCAGAAGCCCAAGGAGAAAGTAGGCTCCGTCGTGCTTGGATCGAGGGAGTTTTCGTACATCGCCCAGACAGGGACGATGCCGATTCTCAAGGACGATGGTGAAAGCCGTGCATCGGTTTTTTACGTGTATTACGCGGTGGTGGATGCAGGCGGCAAGCGGCTCTCCGAGACGGACGCACGGCGCCCGATTATGTTTTGCTTCAACGGGGGGCCGGGTGCGTCAGCGGTCTGGTTGCATCTGGGCGGCCTCGGTCCGCGGCGGGTGGACTTGCCTCCGGAGGGGCTCTCGCCTTCGACGGTATCGCGAGTGGTAGATAATCCGAACTCGATTCTGGATGCGGTTGATCTCGTGTTCGTGGATCCGGTGAGCACGGGGTTGAGCCGTCCAGCAAAGGGCGAGAAGCCCGAGCAGTTTTATGGAGTCGACGAGGATGTGCAGTCCTTGGGTGAGTTTGTGCGTCTGTTCACCACGCGCGAGAAGCGCTGGTCGTCACCGAAGTACTTGTGCGGTGAAAGCTATGGAGTGCTGCGGGTGGCGGGGCTCGCTCACTATCTGCAGGGGCGCCACGGTTTTTATCCGGATGGCTTGGTTTTACTTTCGGGGCTAGTTGATTTTCAAACCATCCATTCGAGCGGCGCCAATGAGCTGCCGCATGTGGTTTTCCTGCCGACAATGACTGCGGCTGCGCACTACCACAAGAAGCTCTCGGGATCGCTGGCTGGCGACTTGGAAAAAGCTGTGGCTGAGTCGCGCCAGTTCGCGCAGACCGATTACGCTGTCGCTTTGCTCAAAGGCAACGATCTTGGACGGGAGGAGCGGGAACGGGTCGCGCGGCGGCTCTCGCAGCTCACCTCCTTGCCCGAGGCTGAGATTTTAAGGCAGAACCTGCGGATAGAGCCGGGGTATTTTCGCAAAGCACTTC
>JACCEC012368640.1_pt1 | contig 10091 bp, 12 predicted proteins | sample 7450121 | NCBI WGS metagenome assembly JACCEC01 (sample SAMN15323455, study PRJNA562643) | freshwater metagenome | isolation source: river surface water | place: USA:Blue River Watershed | collected 2017-08-18 | reverse complement strand
CATGAGGCACTACAATACCCCCATGACTACACATCCCAAAAAGGAACGTACACTTGTGATTATCAAGCCAGACGGTATACAGAGAACACTCATCGCAGAGCTCATCGGACGCTACGAGCGCATCGGACTCAAGATGGTTGGCATCAAGATGATGGTTCCGACCGCAGACCTCATCGAGAAGCATTACACGCTCGACCCTGAGTGGCGCGTCAAAACAGGGCAGAAGACTATCAAAGGGTATCTCGACAAAGGGTTAACGCCGCCAGAGACTGATCCGCTCAAGATTACTGCAAAAATACTCAAAAGGTTGGTCGAATACATGACTAAGGGACCCGTCATTGCCATTGTCTGGGAGGGTGCGCACGCTGTCGAAGTTGTGCGTAAGCTTACTGGAGGTACCGAGCCAGTCACCTCTGATGTCGGTACAATTCGCGGAGACCTCGTGCTCGACTCGTATCGTATGAGTGACGCGGACAATCGCTCTATCAGGAATTTGGTCCATGCGTCAGGAACTGTCAAAGAGGCCGAGGACGAGATTGCTCACTGGTTCAAGAAGGAGGAGCTCATAGACTATCATCTGGTGATGGAACATATCGTCTACGATGTTGCGCTTGATGACATACTCGGATAATTTTGTTTGTCAAAGTTGTCTCGTGAGCGAAAAAATGTTCTAACTGAAATAAATACTTGCATCCGCGCATAGGAGGAATACAATAAGGGTAGGTTACGGAGTATTAAATCCTATACCACATATTTTGGGAGCCCAACGAATGCTCTGCATTCACATTAGATCGTGCTTTGGCACTGATCTTGCGGGCACCCACCTAGTCTAACTAGGTTAATAATACTTCGTAACTGATCAAACACCGCTCAGAAATGAGCGGTTTTTGATTTCTGGACGATAAACGCTATACTTAGCCGATGCATATATACATCTACGCGTTTATTGTTCTTGCCCTGGTTCTCGGTGCGCATATCATTGGCCTTGATGGATACTATTACACGATAGAAAGCTATGACATATTCATGCATATCGCAGGCGGTGCGGGCATCGGTCTGTTCGTAGCTGCGCTCCTGCGTTCGTATCGTGGTGGAACGCTCTTTTCTCGCAGGAACATCATTCTAGGCGTGATCGCTATCGGTATTGTCTGGGAACTTTTCGAGATATACTATGAATTGACAGGGCATCCACTCTGGACCAAGCTCTACTATATCGATACGGTGAAGGATATGGTGGATGATGTGTTTGGTGGTGCTGTGGTTGCATGGATTTTGGGGAAGAAAAAGTCAGGTGTGCCAGGAACGCAGGCTGACACTCACTAATTTATTTGTTATGACAACCAAACTCACATTTTTCACAGGGGTCAGTACTGTCACAGGGGCGAATTTTCGCTTGGACACGGGGAAGTCGAAGATATTGATCGATTGTGGCATGGTGCAAGGCGAGAAGTTTGCGACTGAGGAGAATGCAAAATCGTTTGGATATGAAATTTCGGAGATAGATGCGCTCATCATCACCCACGCACATCTCGACCATGTGGGCAGGATACCGAAGTTGGTAAAAGAGGGGTATTCGGGACCGATATATTCTACGCCAGTGACGCGTGAGCTTGCCGAGCTTGTGCTCAACGATGCGGTGAATATCTTGGCTATGGATGCGAAGCAAAATGGGGCTGTGCCTATGTATGATGTTGATGATGTACAGGCGGTATTTCCGCTCTGGAAAACGATCCCGTATCATGAGCAGACGAAGATAACTGATGATGTATCTGTATTTCTGAAGGATGCGGGACATATCCTCGGATCTGCGATGGTAGAGGCGACAGTGGGACAGGGAGATGGTGCCTTGAAGGTTCTTTTCACGGGTGATGTGGGCAATTCTCCAGCACCACTACTCAGAGATACAGAAGAAGTTGGTGATGTCGACTATATGATCACTGAAAGTGTGTATGGTGATCGTAATCATGAGTCCAAAGAACAGCGCCTCGAGCAATTCACCAAAGTGGTCAACGATACCCTGAATCGTGGGGGTACGCTGGTTATTCCTGCCTTCTCCATCGATCGTACCCAGCTTCTCTTGTATGAGCTTAACAATCTTGTCGAGAAGAAAATGATCCCCTCGGTGCCAGTATTCGTGGATTCTCCGATGGCGATAAAGGCGACACAGGTCTATCAGGGCAATTCGAACCTCTTCAATGATCGTGTGCAGAAGCAAATCTCGAGCGGCGATAATATCTTCGATTTTCCGCATCTCCAGTTTACTATCTCGCAGAATGAGTCTCGTGATATTGAGCGTCTCAAGGGTGCGAAGATTATTCTCGCAGGTTCGGGCATGTCAGTCGGGGGAAGGGTGGTGAGCCATGAGGCGGACTATCTTCCTGATCCCAAGAATACGATCTTGCTTGTTGGATATCAGACGGCTGGATCGCTCGGCAGGAAGCTTGCTGATGGTGCCAAAAAAGTGACGATTCACGACCAGACGATCAAGGTGAAGGCGCATATTGAGACGCTGTATGGATATTCTGCGCACAAGGATAGTGACCATCTTGTTGATTTTGTAGCGACGGCGACTAATCGCCTGAAGCAGGTGTTCGTCGTGATGGGTGAGCCGAAGGCGGCGCTCCATCTGGCGCAGAGGCTAAATGATGAGCTCAATGTGAAAGCGCTGGCTCCGGAGAGGTTCAAGGAGTATGAGTTGAATAAATAGCCAATAAAAAATTCCGAGGTGGTCTCGGGATTTTTTATATTACTTAACCTTAGCGACTATACGTGCGAATGTCTCAGGCTTGTGCTCTGCGAGATGAGCGAGAGCCTTGCGGTCGATGGCGATGCCTTTTTTCTTGGCTGCACCGATAAACTTGCTGTATGAGAAGCCCAGCGGACGGAGACCAGCGTTGATCTTGACGTTGAAGAGGCGGCGCATGTCACCCTTCTTGTCGCGGCGATGAGCGAAGGCATAGGCACCAGCGTGCTGGAGGGCATCGATAGCCATGCGCTCCTTCTTGGAACGGCCAAAGCGCATACCTTTTGCGGCTTTGAGGACGGTGCGGCGGTATTTGAGGGCGTGAACTGCTTTTTTGACTCGTGACATGGTAGTTGATTAAAAATGATTATTGATTGACCAAGAAACGGCTCTTTGCCTTGTTATCCATATGGATGACGGTCATGCGGCGCTTGCTCAAGCTGGTACGTGTACGCTCGCGAGCATTGAAGTGGTTCTGACCAGCCTTGCGCGCCAAAATCTTGCCATTCTTGGTGACTTTGAGACGCTTCAAGTATGATTTGTTGGTTTTGATTGCCATGATAATGATTGTTATTTCTTTTCGATAACGATAGTGAGTCCCTTTGGTCCCTTGGTGACATCCTGGGCTATCTTGTACTCTACGGTGATGAGCTTCATCACGCGATCGAGGCGCTCCTTGAGGAAGTTGATATCCATGTACTTGGAGCGTCCGATGAGGAAGAGGTCGACTTTGACACGATTGCCCTCAGCGAGCCACTCGGAGATCTTCTTGGCCTTGAGCTCGAGGTCATGTTCCCCGGTACCCACTTTGACCTGGACAATCTTGAGTTCGCTCACCATGACTTTCGCCTTGGCAGCCTTCTCCTTCTTTTTTTCATCGTACTGATACTTGCCGTAATCCATGATCTTCGCGACTGGAGGAGTAGCCGTGGGAGAGATCTCTATGAGGTCGAGTGACCTCTTCTGAGCCTCTGCCAATGCGACGTTGAGCGCTATAACGCCGAGATTCTCTCCTTCGGCGGTTATGACGCGCAGCTCGGGCGCTTTGATCTGATGGTTGATTTTGACTCGGATGGCCAATTGATTGGGATTACAGGGACTATTTATAGCATGCGGGTAGCAGAAACGCAAGGGTGGTGGCGAGGTGTATCTCCCTCGGTACACGGAAACTTTCTGCAGAAAGTTTCCTAGTCCTCGTCGATTTCTTGCTAGAAATCGACTGCGAATGTAACTCGAGATATACACCTCGCCACCACCCTTGCGTTTCTGTAACAATACACACGCTCTTGGGGATAAGAAGCCATTGTTGTTATGCACTGTCAAAGGTAAAATATAACCTATGATTGATCTTCCAACACAAAAAGAGATGAATAGCCCCCACCACAGGAGAGCGGTCTGGGCACTCATCGCGGCAGGACTCCTGCTCGGCGTTGTAATCGTGGGATATTATTTACGATCATATAATGATGTTCAGATGCCACTACAGGACAATGAGGTGCGCGCATCAATCGGTCAGCCAGTTCCCCCAGCGAACCTGACAGATGCGGAGCTTGCAAAGCTTAAGACTTTAGTGGGTAAACCAGTTCCCCCTGCGAATTTGACCGCTGCTCAGCTTGAGCGGCTTCGTATGTTGCAAGGAAAATAGTATTACAAATATTTATTAAATTTAGATACCATGAAATCAAAAATAATTTCAACCACACTCGTTATTCTCGGATTTGTTCTCGGTGCGACCGCACTTTCAGCGCTTGCTAATTGGACCACGCCGACTGTTCCAAATGAAGGGGAGACGTTGCCGTGTACTCCTCCGAAATGTAATACAGCTACTCCACTCAATGTCGGCTCAACCTTGCAGACCAAGCTTGGTCAGCTTTCTCTGAATTTCAATGGCTATGGAACATATGGCCTCGAAGTTGTGAACGGTATCAAGCTCATTGATGAAGAAATGCTCGCTGCGACACCAAAGAACCCCGACAGAATGGTTCTCACTTCTGATGCAAATGGTGTAGGTACATGGCAACCTGCTACTGGTAGTGGTTCGTCGGTTTCGGGTATAGTTTCATATACGACCCCAGGTACATATACTTATTCAGTTCCAAGTGGTGCCAAGTTTGCGCGAGTTACGGTAGTTGGAAGTGGTATACGTACAGTTTCGGGTTCCCAGTCGCTCTATACAGGATCCTGCGATGGGGGTCTTGCTATAGGGTCATTCACACTGGGGAGCTCCGCATCGATGGCTATTACAGTTGGAGGTAATTCATCGGTTACCTACGGCACCCAAACCATCACCGCTACAGCTGCCCAACCGTTGAATATAAATAGTGGTGCTGGTCCATGTGCCTATGGTGCGGGTCTAAATGGAGTCCTCAATGGCAGAGGTCCTTACTATGGCTATGGTTCTGGAGGAAACTCTGTGGCGAACTCTGCCACAGGGGGCATTGTCGTCATCGAATATTACTAATAAGTTGCACTTTCTAGATTGAATTTTTCAAAAACTCCCGCAAGGGAGTTTTTGTTTTTTTGGTATATAATTAGGTGCATGAATTACCTCCTCATCACCATCCTCACATCAGCCCTTCTCCTTCCAGGCGTCATCATGGCGCTCATTCCTGGGCTTCCTGGCCTCCTCTATATGCTCACAGTTGCGCTCATCTTCGGTGCCTTCGATCATTTCGAGCATCTTACTCTCGGCAATCTCGGCGTCCTCGCGCTCATCATGACACTTGCAATGATTGCCGATCTCTCATCTGGTCTCATCGGTGCTCGGTGGGGCGGTGCGAGTAAGAAATCTCTGGTGTATGGATTCCTGGGCATGCTCGTTGGTACAGTCGTTATTCCTATACCTGTCATCGGTAGCTTTGCAGGTCTTTTCATAGGCATCCTTGCGGCGGAATGGTATCGCACTGCAGACATCAAAAAAGCCGAGAAAGCGGCTCTCGGTGGTTTCGCTGGATCTCTTATTGGCATGGCGGTGAATGTGACCGCGGCGATAGCGTTCATCGTCTCATTCGTGCTGTTTGCACTCAATTAGATGGTATCGAGCGGTTTCTACAGGAATTTCCTGATAAGACGGATAGCAAAAAAGAGAATTTTGTCAGTATAAAACTTGTTGTACCACTCATCTTTCTTCACTTCTCGCGATTTCTGCATATCGTGAACAAAATGCGCTGATAATTCCTCGGCGAATTTTGAGTTGGTAGTGATGATGTTCGCTTCGAAGTTGTAGAGCAGGCTGGCATTGTCGAGGTTCATAGATCCGACAGTAGACCATTCGCCATCAACAACAATGGATTTGCTGTGAATGATAGTACCTTCATAGAGGAATATTTTCACTCCAGAATGGAGAAGTGTCTTGAAATACGATCGTGCTGCGAGATCGAGGGTAGGATAGTGATCAGTGCGCTCAGGAAGAATAATTTTCACATCTACACCACGGTGGGCGGCGAGCTTGATGACGCGTGCGAGTCGATGAGTTGGCACGAAGTACGGCGTGGTGATATATATGTACTTGCGTGCGGTGCGAATCGCTTCGATGAGGTCACCGTATACATGGCGGCGTTTCGGCGCAGGATAGTTGGTCACATAGCGGAATTCGTGGTCGCGAACATGGATGCGTTTGGGGACGGGGGTTCCTTCGGTTGCGCGCGCCCACATACGGTCGAAAGCGTTACTCATTTCGCGTACGACTGGTCCTTGGAAACGTGCGTTGGTGTCACGCCATCCTTTCATGCGATCACTCACGCAGATGCTGCCTGTGTAACCGATATGTTCGTCGACGACGAGAGTGCGTCGATGATTGCGCAGATACCATGAGCGGAAGTTTGGTACTTTGAAGTAGCTCGGGATGAGGGTTTTCCAGAATACGAGCTCGATGCCACGTTTCTTGAGATCCTGCGCGGTATCAGATCCAAAGAATGAGAAGCTGCCTGCGGCGTCCCAGAGAAAGCGCACTTTCACTCCTGCAGCTGCGCGCTCGGCACATATATCGATGAGTTTCTTGCCGAAGTCGTCATTGACGAAGATGAATTGCTCAAGAGAAATACTCTTTTTGGCCTGTGCACAATCGGTGAGCATGGCAGCCCAAGCTTCTTCGTTGGAGGCATAGAGGGTCCAAGAGGTAGGGGTGGTCATATGCTCAAGTTTACAGTAAACTTGTCCCATGGTCACGCTTATCGACAACGGCAAAATTCATTTCGACTATGAAATCATGGAGACCTTCGATGCGGGCATCGAGCTCCATGGCTTTGAGGTTAAGTCTATTAAGTCCAAGAAGGGCTCTCTCGAAGGTTCTCACGTCATCGTACGTGGGGGAGAAGCCTTTGTGGTCAACATGTTCGTGCCTCCATATCAAGAAAACAATACGCCGGAGGGCTATGAGCCACGCCGCAATCGCAGGCTTCTACTTACTGGTGAAGAGATCAGGAAGCTCGCTGATATTGAGTCAGGAAAAGGCTTGACAATAGTGCCTATAAAGGTGTATAATAAGAGTAATCTACTTAAGGTTTCTATAGGCGTTGTGCGTGGAAAGAAGAAATATGACAAGCGCGAGACCACTAAGAAGCGCGAAACGGATAGGAATCTGAGAAGGGAGTTTAGAGATCGTTGAAAATGGGGATGATCGGCATAGACAGTCGACCATGTTCGTTCGTGCGGCGTGAGCACCGTTATCTCATAAATCTGACGGAAACCCTAAATGCTAAATCAACCGTTTCTCCGTATTTCGGAGCAAAGGACTTCGCATTCGTTCCTGCATAAGGAGCGCGCTCGCCTCGAGGGATTCTGACTCGGGGGCCGGGTGTTATAACCTGAATGTAGGGCTGACAGAGCTTCTCGCCCTGTTGCCTGAATAAAAGAGATCGCTGATGCGCGTTTTGTTTGCTTTCTTAACGCATCGGTTAAACTTCAAGGCATTCTACCGCCGTAGATTCGTTCGACGCATATCGATTGCACGCGAGTTCGATTCTCGCCATCTCCACAACAAATCAAAGCACCTGCCTTGTGCGGGTTTTTTACTTTGTGTACAGTAACTTGACTTATGGAGATACTCAATGTATATTTTTAGTGGAAATATAGTTTTGGTGACTCATTCACCACAAATAGAAAACACACAACCAAAGAGAGAAAAGTACTATGGCAAAAAAGTATGTTCCTGACCAACCTTGTTCACAGCCAGTCGTCTTCGTGGGAGATACCGACAATGGTTTCTATTGTTGCGTCGTCTGTGACGAAGAAGTCAAATATCAAATTCCGCCCAACTGTGCCACGACAGGGCCAAGTCTTCGGTTTGCTGCGCTAGAAGTGTCCGATTTGCTCAAGAGATTGGGTCATGAAGATTACTTCAATCTTCGGAATGGGTTGCTGTACGATGTTGGACAGCCAGTTCGTGAGGTCCTCCGTAAGCCGTTGAGGTCAAACTCTTGTCGCGCACTACTCGGTGACACGTTTTTCGTGTTTTACAATGAGATGATGCGGGCAATGAATCCAAAGCTGGTCGTGCCCAATATCGTTCCGGCCACTCTGACCGTTTGAACCATTCAACGAAAGGACGCGTTATGAATCAACCCGCAGTGTTCATGTCTTCGATTGGGCATTCAACATCGAAGCTTCCAACGCACCCACCGAAGAAAGTCGACCGCCCCAGAATCGTTTCGGCGAACCCGACGCTTCTCCAGCCGCATGAAGCTTTGGAAAGTCTGTGCTTCTGTCGCCGATGCAAGCGTCGACAAGTGCGACAGGTGATGCGCCTGGGTCCCATGTTTCTCGAGCAGTGTAAGGGCGTCACACGACGCGATGCACGGCGCTCGGGCAAGGGTATCTGGGTCAAGCCCTTGTTCGCATGGCTCTTTGCACCCCTATCTGTCCGCGATCCACGCGCCGCAGAGAGTGCCGATGTTTGGCGCGAAGTGATTGAGTTTACCTACTGTCCGAATCGGAAGTGCAATAATCGCGAGGAGAAACGGTATTTCCGTGATTTTCCTCGCTTCAGGGTTATGTTCTTCTGGTTTGAGGATTTCTTGCGCTACTGTCAGAATGTTTGGGTCAAGCGTATCTCATCGAAGCTTGACCGCTAAACCATTTTCATGCCCCCTCGCTCACTCGAGCGGTGGGGCTTTTTCTTTCCTTTATAGCGCTTTTCTGTATATTCGCTAAAGCTCATATAGCGTCTGCGCACAGATAGTGTAAATGTTTGAGACCATTTACAAATCCTCGCTTGCCGCTATAATCAATTTATATGCCAGACAACACCTCTCCACATCAGCAAGGAGGCCCTCAGCAGGGTAACAAAAATGGTCGCAGAGGCCTCATGCCGCCGCGTATGAGTTTCCCGATGATGATTATTATCGCAGTTCTCACATTCTTGCTCATTGCTGGTATCTATGCAGAATTTTCAGCACAATCAGTCACGTCGCCCGACGCGCCGCTTTCGACGATTGCTGCCGATATCGAGGAGGGGAAGGTCACAGCTCTCACGGTTCGAGGTGATGCTATCGTTGCTGAGTATGCAGACGCAACCTCGAAATCATCACAAAAAGAGACAGGGGCATCTATCGTCGAGACGCTCTCGTCATTCGGTGTTTCTCGGGCCCGTCTTGCGTCGACGACTATCACTGTTGATGGGCCAAGTGGTGCAGGATATTGGCTTGGTCAACTTGCCCCATTTCTTGCCCCGATTCTTTTCCTCGTCTTCTTCATCTGGATGCTCTCACGACAGGTGAAGGGTGCGGGCGTGCAAGCGATGTCTTTTGGCCAGTCCAAGGCACGCATCACTGCATTCGACGACAAGAAGAATAAGATTACATTCAAGGATGTCGCTGGAGCAAAAGAGGCGAAACAAGAGCTTGCAGAGATCGTCGACTTCCTCCGTAATCCCAAGAAATTCATCGAGATAGGTGCTGAGATTCCCAAGGGAGTTCTTCTCATGGGTGCACCTGGAACAGGTAAGACGCTTCTTGCGCGCGCAGTGGCAGGAGAGGCGGGTGTGACATTCTTCTCAATCTCAGGATCGGAGTTCGTAGAGATGTTCGTCGGTGTTGGAGCATCTCGCGTGCGAGATCTCTTCAAGATGGCGAAAGAAGCTGCTCCAGCTATCGTGTTCGTCGATGAGATCGATGCGGTCGGACGTGCGCGCGGTACTGGTATGGGTGGTGGAAACGATGAGAGGGAACAGACGCTCAATCAGATTCTCGTGGAGATGGATGGGTTCGAGCCCAATGTAAAAGTTATTGTGATGGCGGCTACTAACAGACCTGATGTACTTGATCCGGCATTGCTTCGCCCAGGAAGATTCGATCGTCGTGTCGTCATCGATGTTCCCGATCGTGGTGATCGCCAAGATATCCTCAAGATT
>JACCEC011934596.1_pt1 | contig 10092 bp, 7 predicted proteins | sample 7450121 | NCBI WGS metagenome assembly JACCEC01 (sample SAMN15323455, study PRJNA562643) | freshwater metagenome | isolation source: river surface water | place: USA:Blue River Watershed | collected 2017-08-18 | reverse complement strand
GCCGACAGCCGATTAGCCAGCACACAACCAGCGGAACCGGCGCCGATAATCACGATGTCGTAATGACGGGTCATGAAATCACATTAAAAAAAACAGCGTATGGATCGCCCCGCATTTTTTCATACAGGGTGTATGTATGACTGAGTGCTGGGCCTCCATAAAAAAAATAAACGGCGATCACGAGGATCGCCTGTAACGAACCGGGTGGGGGCCCGGCTCTCCCCACTGCATTGGCAAATTTAGGTTTTTACGCCTTGCGCTTTTTATTATTATTTCCAGCTAGCGCATTTGCTCTCTTCTTTTGTTGTAAAAGCTTGGTCACCTGGAATGCGTTCAATCAACTTGAAGTAATCCCAGGTTTGTTTTGATTCTGAAGGTGTTTTCACTTGAACTAAATGCATGTCATGCACCATGCGGCCATCGGGGCGGATGTATCCACCTTGAGCAAACATGTCATTGATCTTGGTGCTCTTTAAGTGTGCCAAGATTTTTTCTGGATTATCGGTACCGGTCGCTTTGACCGCATTCAGGTAAGTCGTTATCGCAGAGTAGTCACCTGCATGACCGCTATTAGGCATTTTTTTCACACGTTCAAAATAACGTTTCGCCCATGCGCGCGTCGCATCGCTCGTGTCCCAGTACCATGAGTCGGTCAGGAGCATTCCCTGGGTCTGTTGCAGACCCAGGGCGTGCACATCGCTCAAGTACATCAGCAGGGCAGCGATCTTCATATTTTTCTTGAGACCAAATTCATTGGCTGATTTGATGGCATTCACCAAATCATCTCCTGCATTAGCTAAGCCAAGAATCTGAGCTTTCGATGCCTGTGCTTGCAAAATGAATGAAGAGAAATCGGATGCTCCGACGGGGTGTTTGGATGAACCCAAAACATTGCCACCACTAGCTTTAACCACGCGAGTGGTATCGTTTTCGAGGGATGTGCCGAAGGCATAATCAGCGGTAATGAAATACCAGGTCTTGCCACCTTGGCGTGATACAGCACCGCCCGTACCTTTAGCTAAGGCGACCGTATCGTAGGAGTAGTGAACTGTATAGGGGTTGCATTCTTCATTGGTCAGGCGAGATGTACCTGCGCCGACATTGATATAGACTTTTTTCTTGTCGACGGCGACTTTGGCCGTCGCAAGCGCAGCGCCTGAATTCGCACCGCCCAAAATCATATCCACGCCCTGTGCATCAAACCATTCACGTGCTTTACCAGCGGCGATATCGGCTTTGTTTAGATGATCAGCGTAGATGAATTCAATTTTTTTCCCATTCACTTTGGCACCGAAATCTTCGATCGCCATCTTCACAGCCTCGACACCACCCGAACCATCAGTGTCGGAGTAAGGGCCGCTGATATCGGTGATGAAGCCAATTTTTACGACATCCCCCGAGATTTCTGCCTGAGCTGTTGAGAAAGCTCCCAGAGCCAAGACGCTGCAGGCACTAGCAATAATCGTTTTGAGCATGGGTTTCATATTCATCTCCAATTAGAGAACACCGGCGTCAATATACTGACGCACTTGATCTGCTGAGAGTCCCAGCAATTCACCATAAACACGTTCGTTATCTGCGCCTAGCGCTCGGCCTGCATGTTTGAAAACCGTGGGTGTTTCCGACATTTTTAACACGGGTGAGGGCAACACTAATTCACCGATACGTTCGTCCTGCACTGTCATCATATTTCCGCGTGCGGCAAACTGTGGGTCGGAGAAAATATCTTTAATCGAATAAATTTGTGCGCAGGGCACTTCGCCGGTACCTGTTTGATTTAATACATCGGCTAACGATCGGCTACCCACCCAATCCGCGACTAAACCATTCACGGTATGGCGATGCTCTACACGAATCGCGCTGGTTGGATACGTCTGCGCCAGTTCAGGTTTGCCCATCACGTTAGCGAGTCGTTCAAACATTTTGTCGCTGGTACAAGCGAGGGCCACCCATTCACCCGACCCCGTTTGATAATGACTGTGCGGTACGACTGCGTGCGTATCAGCGCCCATACGTTCACGCACGTAACCGAATTTGGCATACGCAGGTACGATTTCATCGAGCAAGCGAAATACAGATTCATACAGACCGAGATCAATGAATTGGCCTATGCCTTGGTTATCGCGTGCTCTCACAGCAGCCAGTACACCGATCGCTCCCCACATGCCCGACGCATAATCAGCAACCGAAGTGGAACCGGGTACGACGGGTGGGCCATCGGCTTCGCCTGATAAATATGAGAGTCCACCAAAGGCATGTGCAATTCGCGCAAAGCCAGGGTCATGTCGTTTGGGGCCTGTTTGACCGTAGGCGCTAATGCGCAACATGATGAGCTTGGGATTAACGGCTTTGAGCGCTTCGTAACCGATACCCCATTTTTCTAAGGTGCCAGGTCGAAAATTTTCAAGCACGATATCGGATTCGGCGACTAATTTTTTGAATAGCGCCGCACCTTCGGGCTTACGAAAATCTAAGGTAATCGTTTGTTTATTGCGCGATTCACTCATCCACACCAAGCTGTCACCACATTCAGTTTGGGTGCCATATTTGCGCAGTGAGTCTCCTGCGCCCGGCATTTCTATTTTGATGACTTCCGCGCCCAGATCACCGAGTATGGTTCCGCAAAAAGGAGCTGCGATAAATGTTGCAATGTCGAGTACGCGCAAACCATCGAGTGCGCCGGCAGGCAGCGCTGGATGATTTGGTTGTCTCGTTGACGCATCTGCCATGAAGAATAGGTCCCTTGATAGTCATTGACAGTCTTAGTGCTGCCTTAGTGAGCGAAACTGTAGGCGGTGTAGGCTGATTCGACAAACTACTTTATATTGTTGATTATGCAGATTTAATGCATAGTCAATAGATATTGGTGGATGTTAGTTTTAACGAAATATCTCCTTAACCTTATCGCAACGCTTACGTTATTTTTTCATTATGAAATCTGCCACCAGTGCGCTGGCGCACGTTAATCTCAAATTACTGCAAACGTTTTTATTAGTGGGCGAGTTCGCCAGTTTTCGCATTGCAGCAGAAAAATCATTTCGTTCACAATCCGCTGTGAGTGCGCAGATTCGTCAGTTAGAGGATCAGTTGGGCGTGCCTTTGTTTCACCGCACAACGCGCAGTGTCCGGCTGACAGAGGAAGGTTTGCAATTGCTTGAATGTGCGCAGCGTGCATTGCTGGAAGTTGATCAAGGCCTGCGCAAAATTCAAGAGTCGGCCGATATGCGCAAAGGTAAGGTATCGCTTTCCTGTTCGCCAACGATTGCCGAGACTCGACTAGCGCGGGTACTGGCGGCATTTGAGAGTGAGTATCCGGGGATTGAGGTATCGGTTAGGGAGTTGGCATCGGCGCCGATGTTTGAGACGGTACGCAAGCGCGAAGTTGATTTTGGTGTGGGCCCGCAGATCGATACGTCTGAATTTCAGTTTGAGCCATTAATGGACGATCCGTTTTACGCGTTAGTACCAAAACGATTTTTAACGACAGATAAAAATACCATTTCACTTGCTGCACTGACCCACATGCCTTTGTTGGTCCTCAATCAAGCGACCGCTATGCGCGGGATGTTAGAAGATGTGATGAAAGAAAAGCGTTTTCGCTTTACATCACGGTATGAATTTACGCAGGCGCAAACACTAATCTCTATGGCAAGTACCGGACTAGGAGCGGCGATTTTACCCGCGGTTGCACTACCGAAAAAAATAGATGCCGGGCTGTATGCCTTGAAGATTGTGAATCCATCGATGACACGACGAGTTTCAGTGGTGACCGTACGTGGGCAATCCTTATCACCGGCTTCGCTGCGTCTGGTTGAATTACTCAGACAGTTGCTGCCGCTATCGGCGGATCAGAAAATTCCACGAAATGTATTGAGTCATCGGTATCCGAGTCGCCGCGCATCCAATGCATGAATTCGATTATTCAGCCTAAATGCATAATCAGCTGAATAATTTTATTGTCGAATGAGTTCTGACTGCCTATAGTAAAGCCCTGCAAACAATAACAAGAGGGGATTCCCATGAGCGCTACGATTATTCAACCTGCGACTCCGCGCCGTCAGCGCTCTCAGTTGGCGGTTCCAGCATCGAATCCCCGATTCATAGAAAAAGCTGCGCAATCAACGGCGGATGTCATTTTTCTCGATCTTGAAGATGCCGTAGCACCTAGTGAAAAAGTATCAGCCCGTACGAATGCGATTGCAGCACTGAATGACATTGATTGGGGTGACAAGACCGTACAAGTACGTATTAATGGTTTGGATACCGAGTACATGTACCGCGATGTCATTGACATCGTTGAAGCCTGCCCTCGTTTAGATATGCTGTTGATACCGAAGGTGGGTGTGCCCGCTGATGTATACATGGTTGATACGCTGGTGACTCAAATCGAGATGACCAAAAAGCGGGACAAGCGCATTGGTTTTGATCTGTTGATAGAAACCGCATTAGGTATGTCGAATGTCGAGGCCATCGCCGCTAGCTCAACGCGCATAGAGGCGCTTAGTTTTGGTGTGGGTGACTACGGCGCGAGTACTCGTGCACGATCGACTTATATAGGCGGTAATGATCCTGATTACGGAGTGCTGACGCCACCAGATGCGCAGGGTCAACGCGCATTTCATTCGGGTGATATGTGGCATTACGCGATGTCGCGCATGTTAGTGGCGGCACGTGCATATGGTTTGCGACCCATTGATGGGCCGTTCGCTAATTTTTCTGATCCAAAAGAATATGAAGCAGTGGCGCGTCGAGCAGCCGCTTTAGGTTATGAGGGTAAATGGGCGATTCATCCTACGCAAATCGAGATTGCGAATACCGTGTTTTCTCCGAGCGAGAAAGAAATCGCTTATGCCAAACGAATCATGGAAGCGATGGCAGAAGCGCAGCGCGAAGGCCGTGGTGCGGTCAGTATGGATGGACGTTTGATTGATATCGCCAGCATTAAAATGGCAGAAAATTTATTACGCAAAATAACGTAATGAGTGGCTACTGATTGCTATCAACTAGCGCTGTTTTTTACGCAGAGATTTTTTTCATCTGTATCAACGGATAGCAGCGCTCAGTATCTTGATAGATCGATACACAATCCAGGCATTGAAAGCATTCTTGGTAATCGATTTTTCCTGCAGGTGAGATCGCCTGATATTCGCAACGATGCCGGCAACTTTGGCAAGGTGTGCCGCATTCATCTCGACGTGGAATCCAAGACCAGAATCGCAAAAATCCCATTGCTGCTAGCGCGGCACCCAGTGGACAGATATAACGGCAATAGCCGCGATAGACAAAGGCGCTGAGTAACAGGCAGAACATCGCCCAAAGCACATACGGCCAATCACGCACGAAATATAAACTGATAGTGGTTTTGAACGGCTCGACTTCAACTAGTAATTCTGCCAGGGATGGGGCAGCATATAGCGATGTCATGAGTGCTAGCAAAATCGCATACTTTATCCATTTTAATTTTGCATCCAGCGCAGCGCGTAATCGACGTTGTTTGTGACCCAGCGCATTCGCCACTACGCTAATCAGCTCTTGCAGCGCGCCGAACGGACATAGCCAACCGCAGAAGGTGCCACGACCCCAGATTAATAAACTCACACCGACAAACAGCCAGAGGATGACGGTCATAGGATCATTCATCATGAAGCTTAGATCGCTATGCGAGCTGAGTGCTTCGGTGGCGGCAGTAATGTTCACGATGGTTAGCTGACCCTGTGCTATCCAACCAACAAAGATAACGGTGAATACTAGATAGAGCGTTCGCAGTCGTCTCATGCGTTCTGGGTTTGCACTAAATCGTAATTGAGCTATCAGTGCCCCACTGAGTACTGCTAGCCCACTCAGCAAGATGGCGATATGCCATCGGCGTGATTGCCAGGATGTGATCCAGTCATCTATTTCAGATGCTTGAATGCTTAATTCACGATCGCTATTGTTAGTGGAGCTATTTTCGATTTTTAACGATGGCTGTTGTGAGGTCTCTGCGTTCGCAACACTAAGCTGAGTGACGGGGCTGTTATCGTTGATGCCTTTAGATGGGGCAGTTATAGCCACGGCATTCGCAGCATCAAGCTTGTTAGTTTTTTCTACTATGGATAAAGCGTGCGAATCTTTATTTGTATCCAGTCTCTGCTCAGTAATTTCAGCTACAGGTTTGGATGTCGTATTAAGTGCCTTGCTCTCTTCAGGTGCGGTAGTTAACTTTTGGTCTTTTACTTCCTTACTCTCTTTAGGTGTCGTCGCACTACCAACTGCAGTGGTATTTTCATCAGCACCATTTTTAAGTTTGGCAGTGGCTACTGCAGCGGCCGCAGTGAGTATGGCCCGGTTAATTGCTTTAACGGAGATGGTGCCTTGTTGTACACCTTTAATATGGGCTACGTTATCGTCACGTAATCCAGGATCATTAAACGGCCCTATCTCTATCGTGTGACGGTGGGTTAGCCCTTTGTACTGTGAGGCGAAACGCTCTAATTTTTGCGTACCAGAAGAATCTAAAAATAATGGTTCTTTATGATCAAGCAGCCTGACTCTTAAAAAATTGCCCGATAAGTCAATCAGAATCAGTAGATTAATCGGCTTCGCACTGTAGCCACGCACTGGGGCAAAATCGATTGATTCGAACACATAGGCTTTGAGTTCAGGTTTTGCATCGGGGTTGGCTGCATCCCGCATGAATAGGGGGTAGGCAGGTATATCAGGCAAGATCTCACCGACTATATAAAAATAGTCGACCATTCTTTCAATATCACCCTTCACCAGAGTGCCAGCGTTTGCTTGGCTGATCAGACAGCACAACTGCAAAACTATGGCTATCAGAGTTCGGTGAATAGAAAAAGTCATTATCGGTAGAGGTTCTATACCGGCTGTCGAAAATAGGCTTGCGACGCTGAAGTGAAACTGTCTACGTCTTTACTTGTGAACGAAAACCACCAGTACGCCAGAATAGAAAAGCGGCGATACAAAAATTCAGTAAATTCCACAGCGTGCCATTGATGAATGCTGCTTGATACGATCCGGTGAGGTCAAATACCTTGCCCGACATCCAGCCACCGAGGGCCATACCAAATAAGGTGGCTGTGAGAACTGAGCCAACGCGCGCACCAGCTTCTGATGCAGGAAAGTATTCGCGCACGATAATGGCGTATGAGGGCACAATCCCGCCTTGGAATAAACCGAACATAGCGGAAATTACATAAAGCGACACCAAGCCATCAAAGGGTAAAAACAAAAGTAGTGCGATGCCTTGCAGTAAAGACCCGAGCAGTAGTGTGCGCAATCCACCGATGCGATCGCAAATCAGGCCTGAGATAAGCCGGCTAGCAATTCCAAATCCGAGCATCAGCGATAGCATTTCTGCGCCACGTGCAGCACCGAAACCCAGATCACTGCAATAGGCAACAATATGTACCTGCGGCATAGACATCGCTACGCAGCAGGAGAGTCCCGCCACACATAGCAGTAACTGCGCCTGATTCATACTTAAGCCAAAAGGACGGTCGGATTCATGTGCACCGTGAATTCCAGGACTCGTCTCATTCAGTGGAGGACGCGGCTTCATGCGCAATGCGAGTAAAGCAATCAGCAATCCGCAAATACAACCGAGTGTGATGTAGGTTTGACGCCAACCGAAATGTTCTAGACCCCACTGCATGACAGGTGGCCACACGGTACCAGCAACATAATTTCCACTCGCGCAAATCGCCACCGCAATACCGCGACGTTTTTTCCACCACAGTGCGGTATCAGCCAGTAAAGGTGCAAAGCTGGCAGCGCCACCTAGTAGGCCGATGAGTCCATGAGCCATGGCTAAGCTGATGATATTGGACGATTGCGACGCCCATAAAAATCCGATTAGGTTTCCGATAGCGCCGATGAGTAAAACTTTAAAAACGCCGAAACGATCAGCCCAGCGTCCCATCAAAATACCGCCGAGCCCGAATGAAATCATCAGCACGGTATACGGCAGTGAGGCATCGGCACGCGTGATGCCAAATTCTTTTTGTACTTCGGGTAGTAAGACGATGACCACATACATGCCAACACTGCCCAAGGTCATGATGGCGAGTGCCGTTAGTAAGCGCCGAAACGCGTAAGCGGAGTCGATTAAGTCAGGGTGGCTGGGTGTATGTGGCATGCGTTAGAGGATAGCATCACCTGGAAATGAGGCTCTTAGTTAGTGTGAAAGCGCTTTGAGTACGTCAGCGACCAAGCGATCTTGTTTGTACTCGATTCCATTAGGATCGACTCCAGTACGAACAATCACCAAATCATGTCCAGGCACCACAGTCACATACTGACCTTTATTGCCAAAAGTAGTGAAGGTACCTGTAGGTATATCAGGCATGGTGTCGAGTAACCAAAATTGCGCACCATAGCCCCACTCATTCGATACTGGTGGTTTAGTGGGTGCAGGGGTGCTGACAAAGCGTATGAAGTCCTCGGGCAAATAACGTTTACCTTTGTGTACGCCATCATTAGCCAGAAAAATTCCGAAACGTGCCAGATCGCGTGCTGTTGTGTAGGTTTGACTAGAGCCTACAAAATTACCTAGATGATCAACTTCCATCCGTGTGTGATACATGCCTAGCGGATGTAGCAATTCATCGTAAGGGAAGCGTAGGAAACGCAAATCATCATTGAGCAGATAACGTAAAGAACGCACTAATAACAAGGTGTCATTGTTAGCGTACTGCCAGCGCGTTCCTGGTTTCACTTCAAGTGATGTGCCTGTCGCTGCGCTAATTACATCTTGTCCACCAAAATAGACGGCGGCTGAATTCGGGCCGCCACTAAAGAGTCCACTCGACATCCACATCAGCTGTTGATAAGTGATGACTCTACGAGGATCACCTTCAGGCCATTCGGGAATAGCCGCTGGTTGATCGAGTTGTAGTAAGCCTTGATGACTAGCGATACCCATCAAAGCAGCAAAGATACTCTTACTGGTTGACCAGGTGCGATAGCCTGAATGCACACCAAAGCCTTTGCGATAACGCTCAGCGATTAACTGATTTCCTTTGGTCTTATCAAGTTTGATGACGAGTACAGCGGTGGTTATCGTGCCGGGTTTTTTTGCATGCGTGGTGCCATCAAACGCCAAATCAAGCACCTTGTTTAGCTTTGAATAACGGGGATCGATACCGCTTGCAGGCAGATTTGTTTTATCACCATCGGGAAAAGCGAGTTGGCTAACGTTCGGTGCGGGCTCGTACGACACATACGGCAATCTAGGCACATCGGTGATTTGCCAATGCGGTGGCAGAATTGTGCAGCCCATGCTGTCGCGGTAAGCAGCGACGCGAGTAATGCTTCCAGTGGGATCAGAGCTGAAGACTAAGCGACGCTTTTCATCAATGACCGGATCAGGGTAGCCTTCGCCTTCAACATCGACGAGTTCTATGCGTTTGATGTCATTGAGCGGACGGCCCATTAAAAAATGTGCAGAGCAAGTAAAGATGGCTCGGTAGCCCGCGACGATGAGTGGATCATTATTATCCCCTGCGCCAGCAAGCCGCTGGTACGGTGGTGTGGCAAATGAATGTGCACTGACCAGCAGTACGCTGGTCAGTAACACTTTTTTCATTAAGCTAGAGCGCATGGATTTAACTCGTCAAAGCGAGTTTATTTATCGGCTGACTTTGCGCGATGGACAGCGAATTTCATCAACTGCTCATCACGCCAATCACGACGTGCATTCAGTTCAGATTGTTTTACAAATTGACGACGCTGAGTTTCAACTTCTTTGATGAGTGGTTCATCCCAAGGACGCTTTTGATCGCGCGATTGAGCAATGCGATGGAACAGTGGACCAAAGCGCGCAGCATAATCAGCCACACCATTCGGAGCGTTCAAATCAATTGTTTCAAAGGGGCCAATGAATGACCAGCGGAATCCCAAACCATCCCGAATCGCCTTGTCGACATCTTCGCAACTGCAAACGCCATCTGCCACCATGGTCCAGGCTTCACGTAACAAGACAGCTTGCAAACGATTGATGACGAAGCCTTCGATTTCTTCGTTGACACGAATAACCGATTGCCCCAAGGCTTGCATGAAATGATCAGCCCAGTCGATGGTTTCTTTTGATGT
>JACCEC010527551.1_pt1 | contig 10092 bp, 9 predicted proteins | sample 7450121 | NCBI WGS metagenome assembly JACCEC01 (sample SAMN15323455, study PRJNA562643) | freshwater metagenome | isolation source: river surface water | place: USA:Blue River Watershed | collected 2017-08-18 | reverse complement strand
CGTTTTGGTATTGTGGGCTGACCAAGCGCTGCTCTTCATCGGGGTTGCTGATGAACGCGGTTTCCACCAGTACGCTGGGAATGTCTGGGGCTTTCAACACGGCAAAGCCTGCTTGCTCCACGCGGCCTTTGTGCAGTTTGCCGATGTGTTTGATTTGGCCCAGCATGGCGCTGCCGAGTTTGAGGCTGTCTTTGATTTGCGCGGTGGTGCTCATGTCGAGCAGAGCGCGTTGCACCGCGGCGTCTTGGCTCTTGATGTTCAAGCCGCCAATCAAGTCGGCACGGTTTTCTTGTTTGGCCATCCATTTGGCTGCCGCGCTAGAGGCCGCGCCATCGCTGAGTGCAAACACGCTGGCCCCTTTGGCTTGCGGGGTTTGAAATGCGTCGGCATGGATGCTGATGAACAAATCTGCCTGTACTCGTCTGGCTTTTGCCACGCGTTGTTGCAACGGCACAAAATAATCGGCGTCGCGTGTGAGGTAAGCACGCATGGGCAAGTTGCCATGCGTGGTTTTGATGACGGTGTTGTTGATGCGATCACGCAATCGGTGTGCAATCTTCAGCACCACATCTTTCTCGCGTGTGCCATGTGGCCCTGTGGCACCCGGATCTTCGCCGCCATGGCCAGGGTCCAGCGCCACGATGATGAAGCGCTCAGTGTCTGCGCTGGCCTGTGTGACGGATGCCGCGGTGGTGATGGGGGCTTGCGCGCTAGAAGCGCCAGATGCGGGTAACTCCGGCGTGATGCTGGGCTTGGCCATCAAATCACCCACGGGGTCTGCTCGCATTCCCAGTTTCGAAGGGGGTGGGGTTGCGGGTGTGGCCGTCATGGACGGTGCGTTGTACGTGGTGCCGCCTTTGAGCTTGTCCACGATCAAGGCCTCTAACGGGTCAGCCACTTCAGAGGGGTAGAGGTCAAGCACCAAGCGGTGTTGGTAATGCGTGTTGCCCGTTTTGACTGGTAGCAAATTGAACACTTGTGGCTTGACCATCTGGCGCAAGTCAAGCACCAATCGGACGGTTTTGTTGGCATATTGGCCCACGCGCACGCCTGTGATGTATGGGTCGTCCGAGCGCACTTTGCCCACGAGCTCTTTGAGTGCGGGGTTGAGTTCAATGCCCTCAATGTCTACCGCCAAGCGGGGTGGGTTGGCCACAAAAATCGGCACGGTTTTGAGTGCGGTATCGCTTTCAATCGTTACCCGTGTATAGGCCGCAGCAGGCCACACGCGCACCGCCACGATGCTGGCGCCCCATGCAATGTCGGCGCTGCCCAGAAGCAACGCGAGTGAGCCACCTTGAAGCAGGCTGCGGCGGTTGATGCCGGTCATTCCTGTCATGCCAGCAGCTCCTGCCCGCGCTGTGTGAGTGCCTTGATCGTTACTTGGCGTTGCTCAGTGTCATCCACTTGTATGTTGAGCTCAAGGTCGGGTATGGGCATCACGCCAGCGGCGTTTTGCGGCCACTCGCACAGCTTCAAACCTGTGCTGGCAAAGATGTCGCGAAAACCTGCGTCTTCCCACTCGCGCGGATCGCTGAAGCGGTAAAAGTCAAAGTGCCACACCTCGCCTGCGGCCACCGTGTAGGGCTCGACCACCGCGTAGGTGGGGCTTTTGATGCGGCCCGTCACGCCCAAGGCTTGCAGCAGGTGACGCACGAAGGTGGTTTTGCCTGCGCCCAAGTCGCCATGCAAGGCAATGCAAGCATTCAGGTTGGCGCGTGTCAATGCGGCGGCCAGCTGCGTGGCATACGCAGCGGTGGCGGCTTCATCGGGCCAAACCAGAGTTTTTACAATGGGCGAAATAGTCAAAGGTATCCGTTGTCAATCGATTACAAATTGTTGCTCACGCAAATTCAGGCTCTAGGGCAAACACTGGGATTTTCGCAAATTGCGGTGGCCCCTTTGGATTTGTCTTCGGCTGAGCCACATTTGCAACATTGGCTGGCCCAAAACTTTCACGGCAGCATGGACTATATGGCTCGCCACGGCCTGAAACGTGCCCGCCCTGCCGAGCTGGTGCCGGGTACCTTGAGCGTGCTGACCGCCCGCATGAACTACCTGCCGCGCGGCACCGATGAGGGCTGGCAAGACGCAGAGTGGCAACGCTTGCGCAACCCCACCGAGGCCGTGGTGTCGGTGTACGCCCGAGGGCGTGACTACCACAAGGTCTTGCGCAATCGCCTTGACACACTGGCCCAACAAATTGATGCGCTCTTAGCCGACACCCTCAAACCCGATGGTTTTGAATACCGCGCTTTCACAGACTCAGCCCCCGTGTTGGAGGCCGAGCTGGCCACACGCAGTGGCCAAGGCTGGCGCGGCAAACACACGTTGGTGCTCAACCGCGAAGCGGGCTCGATGTTTTTCTTGGGCGAGATTTTTCTCAATGTGGCGTTGCCTGCCTCTGAGCCCACTGCAGCGCACTGTGGCCAATGCACCGCTTGCATCGACGTGTGCCCCACGCAGGCCATCGTTGCGCCGGGCTTGGTGGATGCGCGTCGCTGCATTTCGTATCTGACGATTGAGCACGACGGCCTCATTGACGAAGCGCTGCGCCCCTTGATGGGCAACCACATTTACGGCTGTGACGATTGCCAGTTGATTTGCCCGTGGAACAAGTTTGCACAAACCTCCACCTTGCCCGACTTCGATGTGCGTGCCGGTTTGGTGGGGCAAGACATGGCGCGTTTGTTGGCATGGACCGAAGACGAGTTTTTGCGATACACCGAAGGCAGCCCCATTCGTCGCATTGGCCATGTGCGTTGGCTGCGTAACTTGGCCGTGGCCTCTGGCAATGCGCTGCGTCAGGCAGACAATGCCGCGTTGCATGAAGCGCTGCAAGCGCACCTCACGCACGCGAACGATGTGGTGCGTGAGCATGTGCAATGGGCATTGGCACAAGGTGTGCACGAGTAACATCAAACCATGGCATTTTTTACCCGTTTGATCTTCGCGCTGATTGACATGGCATTCGCCGTTTTGTTTGCCGTGGGCGTCTTGTGTTGGCTGGCTTTGTATGTGGTGTTTGCTTGTGTGCGTTGGTTGGTCACAGGGCAAAAACCACAAGTGCTGCTGATGTGGCAACAAATTCAAGCCATGCGCAAAGGCATGCGCAATGGCATGCAAAGGGGGCAGGGTGCCACTTGGTCTAGCTGGTCTCGTAGCCGCGATGGGCAGTGGCATGAAGCGCATGGGCACACTTCGAGCAGAGATGAAGAAGCGGTGGTGATAGAAGATGCGGTCGTGCGAGAAATAAGTGATCACAGCAGACTACCCAAAAACTGAGTTTCAAACTGCGTAGCTCAAAGGCACTGAGGGTTTTGATTTTTTAAGGGCATGATTCGCGTAAAGAAAGATTCCAATGGCAACTCTAAAAGAAATAGAAGCTTTTTACTGGACAGCAGCTCTAGGGAGTTTTAGTGCGGCTGCAATACGACTTCACATCACTCAGTCATCACTGTCAAAGCGAGTGGCAGAGCTTGAACAGTCAATGGGTGTAGATCTTTTCGTTCGCAACAGCAAAAAAGTTGAGTTAACTGACGAAGGAAAAAAGCTGTTACCAATAGCACGACAGATGCTTGACCTAATGGAATCAATGCAAAGCCAAGTGACAGACACAACAAGACTATCTGGCGAGTGCAGGTTTGGCATTAGTGAACTCGTTGCGTTAACTTGGTTACCTAACTTGATTAACGCAGTTAGAAATGAGCATCCAGCTTTGGTCTTGAAACCCTACGTCGACTTGGCGCGAGGGCTAGAAAAACGTGTTCTTAAAGGTGAGCTTGATTTTGCTGTTGCTCCGGGCCCAGCAGAGAGTGACGAGCTTCAAAGTGAAAAAATTGCTGATGTTGAATTCACATGGGTTGCATCGCCGGGACGAATTCAGCCAGGTGCAGTTCTGAGTCCAAAAGATCTTGTCAAGCATCCACTGATTACTATGACTGAAGGTTCTGGCTTAACAAGAGCATTTGAACGCTGGGCTAGCGAACAAGGAATGCCTGCTCAACGCACGGTTGCCTGCAACAGTTTGATGGGTATTGTTGGTCTGACCATGGCCGACGTAGGTATTAGCTTTCTGCCTTCTCGTTTTACTCAGCCATGGATTGATAGAGGCACTCTTGCAGCAGTCCGAACAATCCCGCCATTACCCAATTTGAGCTATTGCTTGATACGAAGAAAAAACGACGGGCGAGCTATTGTTCAGGTAATACAACATCTTGTTCATTCCTCAGTGGTCCAGTCTGATTGGACTACCGCAATAGCTACGGCTTGATTTTTCAGACTTTAACTATTCAATAAACGACTTAATAATTATTCAAATAAGTCGTTTTACAAAGTTTTAAATTGGGGAGAACATTCGAAAAAACACATAGGAGATAGACATGAAAAACAAAACGTTCAAGCTAATCGCTGCTGTTGCGGCGGGGTTGCTATACACATCAACAACATGGGCAGCTTGGCCTGATGACAAACCCATAGAGGTCATCGTTGGTTACGCACCGGGCGGTGGAACTGACTTGATGGCACGCAAGCTTTTACCGTTTGTGCAAAAGCGTTTGAGTTCCAAAGCTCAATTCATCGTTGTTAATAAACCGGGTGCGGGTGGTGAGCTGGCTAATGGATATGTTGCTCGTGCCAAAGCTGATGGATATACGTTGGCTGTCGTCAATATGCCGGGATTTTTCTTCCAGCCCATGACCAAGAAAACCCAATACCAGACTGAAGATTTCGCACTTATTGCTCGTGCGGTAGATGATCCAACCATTTTGGCAGTCCGCGCTGATAGCAAATTGACAAACTTGCAAGCACTTATTAATCAATCCAAACAAAGCCCTGGAAGCATCTCATTTGGTCATAACGGTACAGCAACCAATGGCGATTTAGCTATTCGCATGTTGGGCAAAGCAGCCGGTGTCGAGCTAAATGCTGTGCCATACAAAGGGACAGCCGCACAGAAAACTGATTTGTTGGGGGGCCATTTAGATGTTGCTGTGGTGAGTGCGGGTGAGGTGCCTGAGTTGCACGATGGTGGAAAAGGACAGCTACGTGGCCTTGTCCAATTCACAAACAAGCGTGCCGATGTATTGCCTCAAGTGCAATCAACAGTTGAAGCAAAGTTTCCAGTATTGATGTCATCTGAGCGCGGCTTTGCAGCACCTAAAGGTGTGCCTTCAGAAATCATTAAAAAGTTGGAACAGGCAATTGCCGAGGCTCTCAAAGACCCAGAGTTCCTTGGGCATTCAACAGATGACAAAGTAATTTCATTCATGCCAGGTGCTCAATGGGAAAAAACCATGGAGCAAGCAAAAAAGAATATGCAACCGCTCGCAGATGCAATGCCAAAGAATCAATAAGAACGGAAAACTATGACTTCTCACATTCTGCCTCCAGCATTTGATCGTGTTTCCGCATCGCAAGTTGCACGAGCTAAAAAATTTCAAAGTGCAATTCTTTGTGATGTATTTGGTCGTCGTGGAACTTTGAATGCGCGGGTTCAGGGACTAAACCCTACGATGCAAGTTGCCGGACCTGCCTATACCGTTGAGGTGCGTCCCGGTGACAACTTGATGTTCCATGTTGCTCTCGCTTTGGCTCAACCAGGTGATGTGATCATCGTTGATGGAAAAGGTGATGAAACATGCGCCTTATTTGGTGAGCTGATGGTTGCACAAGCAGAGGCCGCAGGACTGGGGGGCTTTGTAGTTGATGCTGCATGCCGTGACACAGACACTTTGGCAAATGGAAAGTTCCCAATATTTGCAGCAGGCAGAAATCCTTGTGGACCAACTAAAGGGTTAAATGGAACGATCGGTAAACCTGTGTCTGTTGGAGGTGTGCCGGTTCAATCTGGCGACTTGGTTCTAGGTGATGCAGATGGCGTTGTCGTCATTCCTCGCCTTGAAGTTGACAAAGTTTTGATCGCAGCAGAGAAGAAGCTAGCTGATGAAAAAGTTCGTTTAGAAGAAATTGCACGAGGTGAACTCGTTTCCCCATGGCTAGGTGATGCGCTAAGAGCCGCTGGATTACCGCAGCTATTTGTTCCAACACTGTGAGTTAAACATGACAAAAGAAACTGTAGTTGTCACAGCTGCAAGCATTCATGCTGACGCTGTTGAGATGCTTGGACATTACAACGTAGTCTTTGCTGATGTTCGTGCAGGTGAAGATGCTTTAACTGAACTCTGTTTGAAAGAGCAACCCGTAGCCATCATGGTTAGATACGGAAACATCTCTAAAAAAGTAATTTCAGCATCAAAAAAACTTCGAATCATCGCAAAGCATGGCGTCGGTACAGACAACATTGATAAACAGGCAGCTGCAGATCTAGGCATACCAGTTACCGCAGCTTTGGGATCAAACAGCCAAGCTGTTGCTGAGCACACTTTGGGATTAATGTTTTCCTGTGCTCGCATGATTGGTTGGTTAGATGCTCGTATGCGTCAAGGTCATTGGGATAAAGATAACTACCTTGGTATTGAGCTTGAAGGCTTGACGCTAGGCTTAGTTGGCGCAGGGTCTATTGGCAAGCGAGTTGCACAAGTAGCTATTGCACTAGGGATGAATGTGTTGATACACGATCCATATGCAAAGACTGACAGCTTGCCACAAGGAGCTCAACTTAGTGAGCTTGAGCCACTCATCAAGGCATCAAATGTGGTTTCTCTGCATTGCCCATTAACACCTTCTACGAAAAACTTGCTAGATGCTAAGCGGTTGGCAATGTTGCCTGATCAATGCATCGTTATCAATACTGCACGTGCTGGGTTGTTTGATGAAGAAGCCCTATTAAAAGAACTTCACGCTAAGCGATTGCATGCTGGAATTGATTGCTTCCAAGAAGAACCTCTTGGGGATAATTCGCCATGGTTGTCTGCGCCCAACACTATCTTGACCCCACACATTGGAGGTACAACCTCAATGGCATTCAGACAAATGGGCGTGATGGCTGCTCAATCTATTCTTGAGCAGCTTCATGCAGTTGAGGTTTGAGATTGGGTGGAGCCATGCGCCGATTACCGCCGATTCATTGTTTGCAAACATTTGAGAAGCTTGCACAAACTCGCAACGTAGGTAAGACGGCTGATGCACTTTGTATCAGCCAAAGTGCTGTAAGTCATCGAATGAAGTTGCTCCAGTCAATTGTCAAAGAGAAGCTCTTTGATGGGGCTAATTACTCATTAACTGAATGTGGAATGTCATATTTAGAGGTGGTTAGCAAAAGCTTGCGTCTACTGCAGAGTCATCAATCTGATGTCTCCTAACTTTGGAGTGATTCCTCAACATGTTGTTTTCAATTCACTGACTGCTATTTGCGACCATTCCGGACATACGCATCTTTACCGCTTGCCCCAACTCAATCACGGCCAACGCGTAATAACTGCTCCAGTTGTAGCGAGTGACGACATAAAAGTTGTCAGTGCCTGCCACGTAGCTGGGCGCATCGTCGCCGTTGAACAACTCCACCAATGCCAGTTGGCCTTTATGTTGTTGCGCTTGCTCGTCCAGCACCGCGCCTTTGGCGGTGAAGTTACTCACGCTGAACGAGGGCAAGATGTCGGGGGCCAAGAGTGTGGGTTTGTCTAGACGTGCCTCATCAAAGCTCACGGGGTAGTGCGTGGGCATACCTGTTTGCCAGCCAAAGGCTTTGAAGTAATTGGCCACCGAGCCAATGGCGTCGACGGGGCTGTTGCGCAGGTCGATGCGGCCATCGCCATCAAAGTCCACCGCAAACTTGGCCACGCTAGATGGCATGAACTGAGGCCACCCCATCGCCCCTGCAAAGCTGCCTGTGGTGCTGGCATTGCTTTGGTTGTGGGCTTGCACCAAGAAATGTCCCAGTTCAGATTTGAAAAACGCTTGGCGCTCGGCGGCTCGCGGGTGCGCGGATGGGAAGTTGAGGGTGAGGGTGGTCAGGGTGTCGAGCACACGGTAGTTGCCCATGTTTTGCCCATAAAAAGTTTCCACGCCGATGATGCCCACAATCATTTCGGCGGGCACGCCGTAGGTTTGCTCGGCACGTGCGAGGGCGCTTTGGTAGGTTTGCCAAAACTGGGTGCCGGCTTCGATGCGGCGGCTTTCAATGAAGCGCTCTCGGTAAGCGCGCCAGTTTTTAGCGGTGGGCACGGTGGGTGGCAGCACCATCTTGGGCACGCCTTTGAGGTGCTGCGCTTTGCTGATTTGCTCGCGCACCCAGGCTTTGGGCAGGTTGTACTGTTGGGCCAGCTCGTCAGCCAAGGCGATGGCGGCTGTGGTTTTCCCGTAGGCGGGGCCGTGGGTCGATGCTTTGGCTGCGGCTGCTTTGTGCGTGGCAGTTTTGTGTGCTTTCGCATGCGGTTTGTTGGATGCGCTGGCGCTAAATGTGGCCAACAGTAACAACGCGGCAGTGATTTGACGTAGCGCAAGAGTTGGCTGCAAAGCCATATAAAACGGGGCTGTATATGTTTTCACGCAGAATTTGCAAGGGAAAAAGCAAGGCCCACATGGTAAGCTGACTTCAAGAAGATTGAGGCAGACACGCGATGAGTAAAACAGGCTATTACACGCACCCTTTGTGTATGAAACACGAGATGGGTGAAGGGCACCCCGAATGCCCCGAGCGGCTCAGTGCCATTCAAGACCGCTTACTCATCAGTGGGGTTGACCTTGGGCTCACCTCCATGGAGGCGCCGGAAGCGCCTTTGGCCGATATCGAGCTGGCGCATGACCGCATGTACATCGCTTCGTTGCGTGGCCTGTCAGACCAGTTGGTGGAAGACATGGCCGCAGGTGGCCCCGCGTACGGTCACTTGGATGCTGACACCAACATCAACAGCTACACATGGAAAGCCGCGCTGGCTTCTGCGGGCGCAGCGGTGGCTGCCACCGATGCGGTGATTGCGGGTGAGTTGAACAATGCGTTTTGTGCCGTTCGCCCGCCTGGGCACCACGCAGAGCGTGCGAAAGCAGGGGGCTTTTGTTTTTTCAACAACATCGCCATCGCTGCCAAATATGCGTTGGAGCGTCATGGCTTGAAGCGCGTGGCGGTGGTGGATTTTGATGTGCACCACGGCAATGGCACCGAAGACATCTTGAGCGGCGACGAGCGTGTGTTGATGGTGAGCTTCTTCCAGCACCCGTTTTACCCACACAGCGGCACCGAACACCCAGCCGCCAATATGGTGAACATTCCTGTGCCTGCGTACACCAAAGGCATGGAAGTGCGTGAGTTGATTGAAACCCATTGGGTGCCTCGCTTGGAGGCGTTCAAGCCCGAGATGATTTTCATCAGCGCCGGTTTTGATGCGCACCGCGAAGACGACATGGGCCAAATGGGCTTGGTCGAGCAAGACTATGCTTGGATCACCCACCGCTTGCGCGACATTGCGGCGCGTCATGCCAACGGCCGCATCGTGTCTTGCCTCGAAGGCGGGTACGATTTGAGCTCGCTGAGTCGCAGCGTCGAAGCGCATGTGCGCGTGTTAGCCGATATTTAATCCATGAATGAATTGCAAGAGTTGTTGCTGGACTTGCAGAGTCCAGCGATTGCGTTAGAACTCGCCGGTTTGGCGTTGTGTTTGGCCTTGGCGTGGGGCCTGAGTTGGGCCTTGGGTCGGCAGTCGACCGCGCGTGGCTCGATTTTGTTTGGCCGCCGCTTGGTCGATGGCGTGTTGTTCCCCACCTTGTCGCTGGTGTTCGCCTACGGGCTGAAACTGGTGCTCATCAAGACGCAGCGTGTGTCTGTGCTCAAAGTGGCTGTGCCGGTGCTGGTGTCGTTGGTGCTGATTCGCTTGATGGCCCGTGTGTTGGCGGCGGTGTTCCCCCATTCGCGTTGGGCTCGTATCTTGGAGCAGGTGGTGTCTTGGCTCGCTTGGGGCTTGGCTGTGTTGTGGGTCACGGGTCTGTGGGGCCCCTTGATGGATGAGCTCGATGGCTTGCAGTTCACCTTGGGCAAGACCCATGTGAGCGTGACCCATGTGTTGGAGGTGGTGTTCACCTCCAGCCTGGTGTTGGTGCTGGCGCTGTGGCTGTCGGCCACACTCGAGCAGCGTGTGCTCAATCGCGCGTTTGAAGATTTGTCTATGCGCAAAGTGGCGGCCAATGCGCTGCGCGTGT
>JACCEC010915977.1_pt1 | contig 10096 bp, 9 predicted proteins | sample 7450121 | NCBI WGS metagenome assembly JACCEC01 (sample SAMN15323455, study PRJNA562643) | freshwater metagenome | isolation source: river surface water | place: USA:Blue River Watershed | collected 2017-08-18 | reverse complement strand
TCAAGAGGAGAAGTTGTGATGAACGAGAAACAAGCGTCCGTCGCCGCGCGGATCGCCGAGCTGGCCTGCCTGCCGATGTCCGAGCTCTGGACGGTCTGGGATCGGTATTTCCCGCGCCGCCCGGACTACCCCAACCGCACGCACGTCGAGTCCCGGATCGCCTACAAGCTGCAGGAGGAGGCCTTCGGTGGCCTCGCGCCCGAGACCAAGCAGCGTCTGGAAGCCATCGGCGCGAAACACTCCAAGATCAAGTTGCGGGCCAAGCCGCGCGAGTTCGATTTCGCGCCGGGCACGATCCTGCTGCGCGAATGGGGCGAGCGCGAGCACCGGGTGACGGTCACCGCCGAGGGGCTGTTCGAGTACCAGGGGCGCAACTTCAAGAGCCTGACGGCGGTGGCCCGCCACATCACCGGCGCGCACTGGTCGGGGCCGCTGTTCTTTGGCCTGAGCAAGGGAGGTGCCCGATGAGCGAGATCGCCAGCACCAAGGCTCGCAAGCGCTGCGCCGTCTACTGTCGGGTGTCCTCGGATGAACGGCTTGACCAGGAGTTCAACTCCATCGACGCGCAGAAGGAGGCGGGCCACGCCTACGTCGCCAGCCAGCGATCCGAGGGGTGGATTCCGGTGGCCGACGACTACGACGACCCCGGCTTCTCCGGCGGCAACACGGATCGGCCGGGGCTGAAACGCCTGATGGCGGACATCGAGCGCGGCCAGATCGACATCGTGGTGGTCTACAAGATCGACCGCCTGACGCGCAGCTTGGCCGACTTCTCCAAGATGGTCGAAGTGTTCGAACGCCACGGGGTGTCCTTTGTGTCGGTCACCCAGCAGTTCAACACCACCACGTCGATGGGGCGGCTGATGCTCAACGTCCTGCTGTCCTTCGCCCAGTTTGAGCGCGAGGTTACCGGCGAGCGTATCCGCGACAAGATCGCCGCAGCCAAGCGCAAAGGGATGTGGATGGGTGGCGTCCCGCCCCTGGGTTACGACGTCGACAACCGCCTGCTGGTCATCAACGAGGCAGAGGCGGCGGTGGTGCGTCGCATCTTCGAGGAGATGCTGACCATCGGGTCTCCGACCCAGATCGCAGTCAATCTCACCGCCGACGGCATCACGACCAAGGCCTGGACTACGCAGGAGGGCCAGACCCGCAGCGGCACGCGCATTGACAAGAAGTACCTGCACAAGCTGCTGCGCAACCGCATCTACCTGGGGGAGTTGTCGCACAAGGGGAACTGGTACCCCGGCGCGCACCCGCCGATCATCGACCAGGAGCTTTGGGACAAGGTCCACACGGTGCTGGCCAGGGATGGGCACGCCCGGTCGGTGGAAACCAAGATCCGTTCGCGCACCGACGCCTTGCTGCGTGGCCTGCTGTACGCACCCTCTGGCGAACGGATGTACCCTACCTACTCGCGAAAGAACGGGCGCAAGTACCAGTACTACGTGTCCAAGTCGGAAAGCCGTTTCGGCGCACCAGGCAAGAGCTATGAACGCCTGCCCGCGCCGGAGATTGAGGCGGCGGTGGTGGCCCAGATCCGCACGGTGCTGACCAGCCCAGAGTCCATCGCATCGGTGGTGCGCCAGATCCAACGCTACGGTGGGCAGGTCGAGGAGGCCACCACGGTGATGGCGATGGGACGGCTCAACGACGTGTGGGATCAGTTGTTCCCGGTCGAGCGCCACCGCATCGCCAACCTGATGATCGAGCGCATCGACCTCGTCCACGTCGGCGAGGTGCAGGGCATCAAGGTGAAGTGGCGGGAACTGGGCTGGGACGCCCTGATCGGTGAGTTCGCCCCAAGGGGGATCGGCGCGGAACTGATGGAGGTCGAGGCCTGATGGACGACACACTGGAAACCTTCGTGCCCCTGACATTCCGTCGCCGGGGCGCGCGGCGGGTGGCCGCCGACGACCGCCACGTCCACGACGTGACGCTGCTGGAGGGGATGGCGCGCGGTTTCTACTGGCAGCACCTCGTGGACACCGGCGTGATGAAGAGCGGGTCGGACATCGCCCGGGCCGAAGGGCTTCACCCCTCGGTGCCCAACGAGCTGATGCGCCTGACCCTGCTCGCGCCCGACATCATCGACCTTCTGATGAGCGGACGGCAGCCGCGCCGGATGAACCTGATCTGGTTCCAGCGCAATCCGCTGCCGGTGGACTGGGAGGCTCAGCGGAAGATCGTGAAGCGCTTTGAGGAGGAGAAATGAGCAAGAAGCACCGTGGCCGGTTCAAGGGTGATCCGGTCACCTATCAACTGCCGAGCCCGGCAGGCGGTGTGCAACTGGAAACCTTTGTGCCCTGGACGCTGGTGAAGCGTGGGCTGAAGAAGCAGGTCATCACGCCCTTGGATGCACCGCAAGAATTCCTGTCCGAGGCCATCCGAGAGCGGGAAGCGCGGTCGGCTGCGCAGGACACTGCATTGATGCGGGCGCTTGGACTGGCGCACCACTGGCAACGCCTGCTGGAAGAGCAGCGCGCGGCGTCGGTGGCAGAGATTGCCGAGGCCGAAGGTATGGACGTGACGCAGGTGCGCCGGGTCATGCGGCTGACGCTCCTGGCTCCTGAGATCGTAGAGCGGCTGGCGGGTTCGCCCGACGCCGTGCTGGAAAAAGTGATGCGCCGCCCCTGGCCCAACGGCTGGGGCGCGCAGACAGACGTACTGCCCGAGATCATCCGAGGTTGATGTTCTGCTTTCGACCCTGAGCCGACATTCGCCGGCCTTTAACTCGTCAATCCGAAGCTGCCTGTCCGCCCCCCGTCCCGAGCACCCTTCCTGCCGCTACAGCCCGCCGCCTTTGCGGGCCGCGGCTACCTAATATAAAGTGAACGCGGCGATGCCGCGACGGGATTCACAGCAGAGTCTGCCACTCGTGCTGCTATACCGAACGGCGCCTTGAGTTTGCGCACGAGCACAAGCAGGCGGCCCGAACGGCTGGCGATGACGAGCCGCTTTTCCGAAGACACAGACAGGAGATCGATGATGGATGCAAAGACTGGTACTCTCGGCGGCTGCCCCATGGACCATGGCGGCACGACGCGCTCGCTGCTGGGCCGCACCAACAAGGATTGGTGGCCCGAAATGCTCGCGACCGAGATCCTCAATCCCAACGGGCCCAGCAACCCGCTGGGCGCCGGGTTCGACTACGCCGAAGCCTTCACCAAGCTGGACTACAAGGCGCTGAAGGCCGATCTCAAGGCGCTGATGACCGACAGCCAGCCGTGGTGGCCGGCGGACTACGGGCACTACGGCGGGTTCTTCATCCGCATGGCCTGGCACTCGGCGGGCACCTACCGCACCGCGGACGGCCGCGGCGGCGCCAACACCGGGCAGCAACGCTTCGCCCCCCTGGACAGCTGGCCGGACAACGGCAATCTCGACAAGGCGCGACGGCTGCTGTGGCCGATCAAGCAGAAGTACGGTCAGAACATTTCCTGGGCCGACCTGATGATCCTGGCGGGCAACGTCGCGATCGAGAGCATGGGCGGGCCCACCTTCGGCTTCGGTGGCGGCCGCGTCGATGTCTTCGAACCCGAGCGTGACATCTACTGGGGCTCGGAGGACAAGTGGGTCAACCAGGGCGTGCAGACCCGCATCTCGCCCGAGCACGGGATGCACCAGCTCGAAGGCCCGCTGGCCGCGATCCAGATGGGCCTGATCTACGTGAACCCGGAAGGCCCGGGCGGCAACCCGCACGACGACGCCGGCATGGCGCGCGACATGAGGGAGACCTTCAAGCGCATGGCGATGGACGACGAGGAGGTCGTCGCGCTCACCGCAGGCGGGCACACCTTCGGCAAGTGCCACGGCAACGGCGACCCGTCGACGCTCGGCAAGGCGCCGGCAGGCGGCGACCTGGCCGCGCTCGGCTTCGGCTGGGTCTCGAACGCGGAACACGGCGGCATCGGCGAGCACACGGTGACCAGCGGCATCGAGGGATCGTGGACCAACACGCCAGACCGCTGGAGCGAGAACTACTTCCGGCTGCTGCTGGACTACGACTACGAGCTCGTCAAGAGCCCGGCGGGCGCATTCCAGTGGACGCCGATCAACCCGAAGGAAGAAGACCTGGCGCCGGCGGCCTGGGACCCGTCGAAGAAGGTCCCGACGATCATGACCACCGCCGACATGCAGCTCAAGCGCGATCCGGCCTACCGCAAGATCTCGGAGAGGTTCCGCAACGACCATGCGGCCTTCCGTGAAGCCTTCGCGCGCGCCTGGTTCAAGCTGACGCACCGCGACATGGGTCCGAAGATCCGCTACCTGGGGCCGGAAGTGCCGAAGGAAGACTTGATCTGGCAGGACCCGATCCCCGCCGGCACGATGCCGTCGGACAGCGAGGTGGCCGCGGTCAAGGCGAAGATCGCCGCGAGCGGCTTGACAGTCAGCCAGCTCGTCAAGACCGCCTGGGCTTCGGCCTCGACCTACCGCAAGTCCGACTTCCGCGGCGGCGCCAACGGCGCACGCGTGGCGCTGGCGCCCCAGAAGGACTGGGAGGTCAACGAGCCGCCGATGCTCGCTAAGGTGATCGACACGCTCGAGGGCCTGCGCGGCTCGATGAGCCTGGCCGACGCCATCGTGCTGGGCGGCGTGGTCGGCCTGGAAAAAGCAATCAAGGATGCCGGCCACTCGTGCGAGGTGCCCTTCACCGGCGGCCGCGGCGACGCCACGCAGGAGCAGACCGACGTCGAGAGCTTCGAGGTGATGGAACCAGAGGCCGACGCCTTCCGCAACTACCTCGGCAAGAAGAAGCTGGCAATGAAGATCGAGGAGATGATGATCGACAAGGCCAGCCTGCTCGGCCTGTCACTGCCCGAGATGACGGTGCTGGTCGGGGGCCTGCGCGTGCTCGGCGCCAACCACGGCGAGCGCGGCCACGGCCACTTCACGAAGCGCTCGGGTCAGCTGACCAACGACTTCTTCGTCAACCTGCTCGACATGACCAACGTCTGGAAGGCGGGCACGGACAACGACTGGGAATTCGTCGCAAGCGACCGCAAGGAAGGCAAGGAAACCTGGCGTGCGACGCGCGCCGATCTCATCTTCGGCTCGAACTCCGAACTGCGGGCCGTCGGCGAGGTCTACGCGCAGAAGGGCGGCGAGGAGAAGTTCGTCAAGGACTTCGTCGCGGCCTGGACGAAGGTGATGAACGCCGACCGCTTCGATCTGAGCTACGCCAAGTATCACGCGTAGCGGCGTCCGCGCGGCAGGCGCCGCAGTGTCTCCGGGCCTCGGTCACGTGCGTCCGAGGCCGGCAGAGCATGCGGCGCCGCCCGCCGCCGCGGCGACCGACGCGTCAGTCCGTCAGGTCAGTCGGCCTAAATCCGGGGTTGCCCTCTCTCGGCTCTGGGCTGATCCTGCACACTCACCCGATGGGTGAGACAAGACGCAGGCTGCTGGCGACGCCGGCACCCCGAGGGCGGGCAGCGGCCGCAGGTTGTGGATACGCTGGGCGGCCGCATGCACATGCGCACTGAGACGAGCACGCGGCGGCCACGCCGCACGGCCAGCTGTTCTTCTCGCCGAGTTCCTGGCCACCACCGGCGTGTTCGCGTGTTCGAGCGCTGGGTGCCGGCCTGCCCGCTGGAGTACCGCCGCGGCAACGCCGACTGCCAGAACCCCGACTGCCGCGACCGGCGGCTCCTGGCCGGGAACAGCCTACTGCGTAGCGACCCACAGGTCGTCCATCCTGAGTCGCCACCGGTACAGGAGCTGCCAACCACAACCGACCGCCTCTAAACCCGCGCCAGCAAAGGAAGTGACCTCGCGAACGCTCGCGTGACCTCCAGAGAAAACGGAGAACAGAGAGGTGTCGGCAGGGGCGAAAACGCCGACTTCGCTGGGGTGGCGCTCGCGAGGCCTGGCGCGAAAACCGCGCCAACACTGGGGGAACAGGCAAAAAAATCCCAACCGATGAGGGTTGGGATTTTGGGTATTGGTGGAGGCGGCGGGAATCGAACCCGCGTCCAGAAGCCCTCGTCAGGCAGTTCTACATGCGTAGTGCTGTCTTTTGGTTTTGATCATGTTGACGCGGACGCACACGCTGCAACATGACGAGTCACCTAAATTTAACGTTGGACCAAGTGACCCGGCCAAACGCGATTCCCTGTAGATGACCTTACGTGCCGTTGCCGGCCCGCCCCAGGGACGAAGCGGTGTAAGGATAGCGGCCCTTAGGCTGCTACTGCGTACGAGTTGTCGTTAGCAGTTATTTGATTTCCGGTTGGATTTACGAGGTGACCAGCCCTCGGCATGCCCTGCTCTGCTTTGTAACCCCTGTCGAAACCAGGTCGCCCCCAATGAGATTGCCATTCTAGCCCACTAGCTGGGGCCACGGGGACAGATTTCAAGAGGGGGTAGGCGGTAACGCAAACGCCCGGCCCGGGCGGGCTCAGGCGGCGTCGAGCAGGGCGATCAGCGAAGCGGGGGTATCAGCGATCAGGTCGGCCTCCCAGCTGTGCGGTTCGGTATGGCCGCAGTAGCCCCAGGCGGCAGCTACGGTCGGCATGCCGGCCGCCTTGCCGGCCTGGATGTCCCGCAGGTCGTCGCCCACGTACCAGCAGGTCCCGGCATCGAGTTGGATACGCCGCGCAGCTTCGAACAAGGGTTCCGGGTGCGGCTTCGGATGCGGGGTGGTGTCGCCTGAAACAACACAGGCCGCATGACCGAGCCCGATCAGCGGTACCAGCGCATTCGTAAATCGCTCGGGCTTGTTGGTGACGATGCCCCAGCTCATGCCGCGCGCCTCGATGGCCTTCAGCAGCTCCTGCGTACCTTCGAACAGGCGCGTGCGCTCGGCGATGCGCGCTGCATAGTTGTCAAGGAATTCGGTGCGCATCGCATCGTAGCCCGCGTCGGCAGGCGTGGTGCCGAACGCGACGCCGATCAGGCCGCGTGCGCCGGCCGAAGCAAGCGGGCGCAATTGCTCGAACGGGGTCGCTGCCAGTCCGCGGTCGGTGCGCATCTTGTTGACCGCAGCGGCGAGGTCGGGCGCGGTATCGGCCAGCGTTCCATCAAGGTCGAACAGCACCGCGCGCGGTGCAGGCAGGGAAACTTTCATGAAGGCGCTTATTCGGGGCGGGTGCAAGCAACCAGGTAGTTCACATCCGTGTCCTGGTTAAGCGAGTAGAACTTGGTCAGCGGGTTGTAGCCCATGCCCTTCATCGCCTGTACGTCGAGGCCGGCATTGCGGCAGTACTGCGACAGCTCGGCCGGCTTGATGAACTTTGCATAGTCATGCGTGCCCTTGGGCAGCATGCGCAGCACGTACTCGGCGCCGATGATCGCAAACAGGTAAGACTTGGGATTGCGGTTCAGCGTCGAGAAGAACACATGTCCGCCCGGCTTCACCAGCGTCGCGCAAGCTTTCACGACAGCGGCTGGATCGGGCACATGCTCCAGCATTTCCATGCAGGTCACGACATCGTACTGGCCGGGCTCGCGTGCGGCGAGGTCTTCCGCGGCGATGTATTCATAACGCACTGGCACGCCCGACTCGAGGCTGTGCAAGTCGGCGACTTTCAGCGCTTTCTCGGACAGGTCGATGCCCGTGACGTTCGCGCCTTTTTTGGCGATCGATTCGGCCAGGATGCCGCCGCCGCAACCGACGTCGACCACGCGCTTGCCGGCCAGCGGTACGCGCGCATTGATCCATTCCAGCCGCAGCGGGTTGATCTCGTGCAGCGGACGGAATTCCGAGGTGGGGTCCCACCAGCGGTGGGCCAGTTCGCTGAATTTCTGCAGTTCTAAAGGATCGGCATTCATGATGGGGATGATAGCTGAAACCCGTGACGGCATTGCGGAGGGCTATGCGAAGGGGCAAGAAAAAACCCCCGCACCTTGCGGTACGGGGGTTTTCAGCGGGTGCGAGTGCTGCCGCTTACTTGTTACGCTTGCCGACCACTTCCACTTCGACACGGCGGTTTTTCGCGCGGCCTTCGCGGGTGCGGTTGTCAGCGACCGGCTGGCTTTCGCCTTTACCTTCGGTGAACACGCGGTCTGCCGGGATGCCCTTCGACACCAGATAGGCCTTGACGGCCTGCGCACGGCGCATCGACAGCTTCATGTTGTATGCATCGGTGCCGGTCCAGTCAGTGTGACCGGTAGCGACGATGACTTCGATGTCGGTGCCTTGCAGCTTAGATGCCAGGTCTTCCAGCTTGGCCTTGCCTTCGGGCTTGAGCACGGACTTGTCGAAATCGAAGAAGGCGTCAGCCGAGAAGGTGACTTTTTCCGAAGTCGGGGCAGCAGCGGCAGGTACCGGAGCGGGTGCCGGGGCAGGTTCCGGCGCGGCAGCGGGCGCAGGAGCCGGTTCAGGGGCCGGTTCCGGAGCGGCAGCGGGTGCCGGTGCGGGTGCCGGCGCAGGCTCTTCCGCCTTGGCGACCGGGGCTGCAGGCTTGGCGATATCGCCATCGCATTCTGCGACGGCATCGGCCGGGGTCCAGCCGCCGGTGTGCCAGCAGAGACCGAAGCCGCTGCGGACGAAGTCGCGGTTGCTGTCAAGCAGATAGCCGTCTTTATCGCCGTGGGCAAATGCCACGGAGCTGGCCAGCGTCAGCGCGACCAGGGCAACGGTGCTACGTAAAGTGATTTTCATGTTGTTTTCCCGAAGTAGGTCAATGGTGCCGACATGCGTTATCCGGCATCGCGGGACATCTCTCGATAGGGGAGATGCCAATAAGTCACTATTTTACATGGAATTCTTGGTGCCCAAGCAATAGAGCTAGATCAAAAAACCTCGTATCTGCTCGCTGTTCGGAAAGAGATTTCCAGAGGGAAATTTTGCTGACGAGCAGGTGGGTCGGCTGCGGGTATCAGCCGTGTTGCCGAACGAGGCGTTTTGGCTGGTTTGGTGTCAGGGCACTTCCCGTATGCCGACGACTTCGACCTCGACGCGGCGGTTCTTGGCGCGGCCATCACGGTTCTTGTTGGTGGCTACCGGTTGAGTTTCACCTTTACCGGTCGTGAAGATCTTGTCGACCGGCAGGCCCTTCTCTTCGAGGAAGGCCTTCACGGCTTGAGCGCGCCGGATTGACAGTCTTTGGTTATATGCCTTCGGGCCCGTGGCGTCGGTGTGGCCGGTGGCGACCACGACTTCCAATCGCATGCCCGATAAACGGTTTGCCAATTCATCGAGCTTGGTTCGGCCCTCGGGCTTCAGTGTCGCCTTGTCAAAATCAAAATACGTGTCGGTGTCGAGCGTGACTTTTTCCGAGCGTACGCGTTTCTGGTCCTCCGCGGACGGCGCTTCGGGGGCCAGTCCGGCCGAGGGCGCCTGGGGCGTCGATGGCACCGGTACGACGGGTGCCGCTGCTGCGGGCGGGGCCGCGGGCGCGGGTTTGGCGGCTTCCGGCGCGACGCGAGACTCTGGTGCCGGCACGGCGCCTGCAGGCGGTGTGCCGGCCTGCGGAGCAGCCCTGGCCGCTTCGGGTTCGGTCTTGGCGGGCGGCGTCGTTCGGGAGGTCGCAGGGGCGGGTACCGGCACAGCCTTGGCCAGCACGCCGTCGCAGCCGACGACGGTGGCTAGCGCCGGGGTCCAGTCGCTGGTGTGCCAGCAATCGCCTGCGCTGCTGCGCACGACCATGCCGTTGGAGTCGACCAGGTAGCCGGGAACGCCGGCCGCTGCGCCGCTGCCATTGGCCAATGCGGTAGATGCAGGAACGGCGGCAAGGGCCAGCAGGCCCCGCAAAAGGCGCGAAGGATGGCGCATGCGCTGCACTCCGACAGAGGGTGGATAGGATCAGTCCAGTGTGTCAGCGGATGCCGTGCCGGCTTTTAGAAAAATCAAACGCGATGGTCAGCCGGCTTGCGTGCAGCATGGGTCAGGCGAGGGTCGGGCAGGGTCAGGGGAAACGGGCGGTCGGGACAGGGCCGCATGGTAAAATTTCGTGTTTACAAATCGGGGGCTCACGGCCGGTTTTTGTGGCCTGTCAAGTTCCGGTTTGGCCAGCATTTTCGCCCTTTCACTCTCCAGCCCATCAATGGATCAGTTCGCAAAAGAAACCATCCCGATTTCCCTCGAAGAGGAGATGCGCAAGAGCTACCTCGATTATGCAATGAGCGTGATCGTCGGCCGTGCCTTGCCTGACGT
>JACCEC010161145.1_pt1 | contig 10097 bp, 10 predicted proteins | sample 7450121 | NCBI WGS metagenome assembly JACCEC01 (sample SAMN15323455, study PRJNA562643) | freshwater metagenome | isolation source: river surface water | place: USA:Blue River Watershed | collected 2017-08-18 | reverse complement strand
CTCGGAAGGCCGCGGCTTAAGCCATGTCGCTGAAACGGCTTCTCAAAAAAGAGACTGACGATGAAATCATCGTCCGCCTGGTGAAGGAAGCCGAGGCCGGGGAGGCCAATCACGACGAATCGAACTGGCTCGTGTCTTACGCCGACATGATGACCCTGCTTTGCGGCTTTTTCATCATGCTGTTCAGTATGGCGAAGCTCGACGAGCCTCAGTATGAGGTCGTGAAGCGCGAAGTGGCCAAAGCATTTAAGGGCCAATACGAGAATCCCGCAGAAGGCATGGGAAAATTCGCGAGTCGTATCATTCAAGAAGCGGGGCTCGACCGGGACACGACCGTACAAGTCGACTCTCAAGGAATGACCCTAACCTTTCAGTCCGTGCTCTTTTTCGACACTTTGAGCGCAGAGGTTTCCCCGGGCGGACAAGCGCTATTGACCCGCCTGATCGACGCGGTCTTCAATCTTCAAGCGAAAGAGCGCCGCTTGTTTCGGATCGTCGTCGAAGGCCACACGGATGCTCGTCCGGTGCTTTCGGGTACCTTTGCGACGAACTGGGAACTCTCGGCCATCCGCGCCACCCGAGTCGTCCGGATGTTTCAAGACAAGGGCTTCCTCCGCGATCGCCTCACCGCCATCGGTTACGGCGACACTCGTCCCTTGGCCAGCGAACGTAAGCCCGACGGCACGCTCGATGAGGCCGCGATGGGCAAAAATCGCCGAGTAGTGCTTCGGATTTTAGAACCCACGGTCGAGACCATTCCTTTCGCGAACGCCCAAGTCGAAGTGCCTTCGGACGCAGCAGCCGCCCACAGCCCGCCTGCAGAACTCCCGGCTGAGTCGGCAAAATCTACCGATTGATCCGAAAGCGTCCTTCCTGAAAAATGGAATTCCCAGGGGGTTTCCATGCGTTGGAACTGTCCGCATTGCCAGGCGGCTTTGGAAGTCGAAGATCAGCAGCTCCAAGTGGGCTGGAATTTCTCGCGCTGTTCGAGTTGCCGCGGCCATTCCATGGTTCGCCGCACCGAAGTGAACGTGGTTCGCTTGGACCACGCCCCCGGCACAGGTGAAACCGTGATCAGCTCGCGCCCGTGGATCGCACCCCAGGAGCGGGTTTTCACGACTCCGCCGCCACCTTCCGCCGCCATGATGGCAACCGTTTCAGAGCCTGTGGACGCCCCAGTGATCTCGCCTACTCCGGCACGCGCTTCGCGCACTTCTCACCGCACGCCTTCGCGAGTGCTGGTCGTTGCTGCAATCGGCGTCTGTTTCTTACTCGGTCTGACCATTTATCAGGAAAGCAGAAGTTTGATTCGTTCGGCTCAAACTGCGCTCAACTCCCGCTCTAACCTCTACGCGCGAAACGATGCGCCGCTTGAAAATGCTCCCACTCAAAATGGGAACGAATCTCAAGCTGCACCTGCGATGGCTGCGCAAAACGACTCGCTTCAGTCTTCTTCAGGAGCTCCCGTTCGCGAGAACCTTTTGCCTTCGGTGAAAGTGAACGTGCGCACCGCCATCTTACGAGCCGGCCCCGGCACCGCTCACGCGGTCTCTGGCTCTGCTCTGAACGGCACGCTTTTGAACGTCGTCGGGAGTCAGGACGCTTGGCTGCAGGTAAATTCACCGTTTGCCATCGGTCAAACCGCTTGGATTCGAAGCGACTTGGTTCAAGTCGTTAAAAATTAAGCGCCACCGGATCGCATCGCCAAAGCTGAAACCGTTTCGCCACATAACCTTGGCGATCGACGGAGTGGGACGCCGCTAATTCGCAGCGAGCTTCCCGAAACGCCGGCGGCTGATCGTAGCGATTATCTGCCACAAACCAGACACCGCGACTGAGCTTGGGCCACTCAGGGCCCGGTGAATCACTCAAAGCCAGATCGGGCCACTCTTCCCACTGCTTTCGGTCCCGCGGCAAAAGAGTCGCGCGTTGAACACTCCCTAAAGCAAAAGCGGCCTGAGATGCCGTCTGATAGCGCGAGCCCACCACCACGCGCTCGGGTTCAGAAGCAATCCAAGCGCTTAGATTTTCCCAGCCATGAAGATCGTTCGTCACATCCCAGCGAGGATCGGAAAGCGGCTTGCCCACTTTTTCTGCCACCCACGGGACCAGTGGCCACTGAAGCGCCAAGACCATCAGGCTCATTAAGAAAGCAGCATGGGCTAGCTGAACCCGGTACCAGCCTTGAGCCGACCGCTTTGCCACATGCCAAGCGCCCTCGAGCGCAAAAGGAAGCCAAACGATGAGCGCCCAGTGCGGCTTGAAATCGGCGTAAGCTGGCTGAATCAAAAACACGAGCCCGGGCGGAAATGCCCAGCAGAGCGTCCAGCGCGACAAGCGACGTACTTCTAAATCCGTGCTCCAAGCGCGCCAAAAAAAACCGGCTGAGAAAAAAAGAAGCCCAGGGCCTGCCAATAAAAGCTGAGACAACCAAAAACGCAGGTATCGACTTCCACTGAAGCCGCCTCCGCCCCCGTGCCGATCTCGGAACTGATAAAGCAAAGCTCCCCAGCCGTTTTGCGCGTTCCAGACCAAAGAAGGCAGAAGACCCAGCACGGTACCCAATGCGACCGCCCTGAAAATCCGAATGCGCACGCGTGAAGTGGCGCCTAAAGCGAGAGCCCCCAGAAACGCTTGCCCGCCCACCAAGCCGCCCGAGAATTTCGAGGCAACCGAGACGGCCACTCCCACCATCAAAACGGCTTCCGTTCCGAAGCCATCTGATTCCTCGCGCACGAGTTTCCACGAGGCGACGAAAGCCAGAGTCCACCCCAAGATCAACGGAAGATCGGGAACCATCATCCACGACATTCCGAAAATCCCGACCAGGCTCAATACGGCAAGCGCCGCGCTGACGATGGATTTCCCGCGGGTAGCGCCCTCGCCCCAAAGCCAGCGAAGCACCCACATCAAAGAACCCGCAGCCAAGAAAACGGCAGGAAGTCGGACACCCGCTACCGTGTTGGCAGGTAAGCCCAGGGTGACGAAAATTTTCTGAAGTCCTGCAATCAGCCAGGCCACCCCAGGCGGGTGAAAAGCGTAGCCCAGCGAAGGGGTTTGCGCCAAAACCCAGTAGTAAGCTTCGTCGTCAGTCAGGCCCAAGGCCAAGCCATGAGCGAGAAGGAAAACTGAAAAAACCAGCGGCACTCCCCAGATCAAATTCCGCGAAGAAGTGGCCTGGTTTGCCATCGAGAACCGCTCAAGTTCCGCGGCGCAAGCGCCGGTGAGTCAGGTACCACTTGCCCAAAATCGCAAGCACCCCGAGCAAAACGACTCCAATGATTCCGTGCTCGACTCGCTTGATCCAGCGAATGACCGTGTCCAGGTTATCGCCCAGATAATAGACGGCTCCGATGATGGCGGGCACGCTGAGAAGCGCAGCCAGCCCGTCGTAAAGAAGGAAGGTCCGGAACGGTACGTGAAGAACGCCCGCCGAAAAGTAAACTGGAGCGCGGAATCCCGGCATGAAACGCGCGAAGAACAGGAGCTTATTTCCTCGTTCTTTGAACTTTCGGCTCACTGAATCCAATCGGTCCTGCGGGAGGAGTTTTCCGAAAATCCACTTCTTCGTCAGGCGGCGACCGTACTTGGCGCCCAACCAGAAAATGAAAGCGTCTCCCAGCAGCACCCCCGCCATGGAAACCGCAACCATCGCGTTCAGATCGCAAACTCCGTAATAGGCGAGCAGCCCCCCTGCAAACAGGGTGATATCCTCGGGAATCGGAATTCCCAGACCACAGGCCAAGAGGATGCCGAAGATGATGAAATACGGCGTCGGGCCAGAGAAGCTCAGAAGAAAATCTACGAGACGATCCATCGAGCTGACTACGCTACCACGGCCCGTGCTGAGTTGCCTTAGTCTCTCGAGCGGCTCAACGGATGTGCTTTTAAGTACTCGACCTGCAAAGCATCCAGGTCCACATGGGTATATTTCTGGGTCGTCGCCAGGCGGGCATGCCCCAAAAGCTCCTGAATGGTTCTGAGGTCAGCCCCGCCCGCCAAGAGATGCGTGGCAAAGGTGTGCCGAAGGGCGTGAGGAGAGACCTGACGAGCGCTGGCCAGCCGAAGCAGGTGTCTGGCCAAAGTGCGCGCCACGCTTCGGCTGCTGAGGCGGCTTCCGCGGTAATTCCGAAACAAGGGCGTTTTTGGCCCCCAGCCCGAAGGGCCACCTAAAGCGGGATCGTCCAAATAGGCTTCGAGGGCTTCGGCCGCCGCTGAACCAAACGGGACCATGCGCTCCTTTTGGCCCTTTCCCAGCACTCGGACCCAGCCCGACCTAAGATCCAAGTCCTGACAATCCAAGCCCACCGCTTCTGACACCCGAAGGCCCGAAGCGTAGAGAAGCTCAAAAAGCGCCCGGTCCCGCCTACCGAGCGCGGTTCCCGGGTCGGGGGCCTGCAAAAGGTCCTCGATTTCAGTGAGTTTCAAAAATTCAGGAAGCGTCTTTCCGGTCCGTGGACTGGGCACTAAGCCGCCCACATCGCGCTCGATCCACCCCTGTTGCCTGAGAAACCGCAAAAAACTGCGGATCGCCGATAGCTTTCGAGAAAGCGACGTCTTCTCGTGCGACTCGTGAAGGCGCCCTAGGTACCCCCTCAGGTGCTGAGGCCTGAGGTGCTGTTCCAAGTCCGAAACGGATTCCCAGTTGAGGTCGGCCAGGTCCGCGCACCAGTGCTCGAGGTCAGCTCGGTAAGCCCGAACGGTATGCGGGCTCACTCCGCGCCGAGTTTCCAGGTGCACCAAGAATTCAAAAAGCGCTTCCGCCACTCGCATCCCGATTACCTGATTGTAACGCTCCCCCTGAATGAGGTAAACGACCCGGCATGTCTTACCCAAGCGTCCATGTGGTCGGCAGTGGTTTGGCCGGCAGCGAGGCCGCCCATTTTCTGGCAAACCACGGTATTTCGGTGGTCCTCCATGAAATGCGCCCAGAGCGGCTGACTCAAGCCCACCAGACTGGCAAATCGGCCGAACTGGTTTGTTCGAATTCCTTAAAGAGCAAGAACCCTCTCTCTGCTCCCGGCATGCTGAAGGCAGAGATGAAGGCTCTCGGTTCGCTCATCTTAGATGTTGCCGATATGTGCGCAGTTCCCGGAGGCGAAGCGCTGACTGTGGACCGCGAGATTTTCGCTGAGTCCATCACTCGCGCCTTGGGTGACCATCCGAACATTCGCCGTGTTTCAGGCGAAGTGGTGAAGCCCGAAGAAGGCGCAATCACGCTTCTCGCTACCGGGCCGCTCACGTCGGATGCACTTTGTGCTTGGCTGGGAAAAGCCACGGGCGCCGATGACCTCTACTTTTACGACGCCATTGCCCCGATCGTCGACGCAGCCACTTTAGACCGTGAGAATCTTTTCCTCGCAAACCGCTACGACAAAGGCGGAGAGGAAGCTTACCTGAACTGTCCGATGAACCAGGACGAGTACTACGCTTTCATCGACGCGCTGATTGCAGGAGAAAAAGTCACTCCCAAGCGCTTTGAGGAAGAGAAGTTCTTCCAAGGCTGCCAACCCATCGAAGCCATTGCAGCCGGCGGCCGCGACAGCCTGCGCTTTGGACCTTTGAAGCCCGTGGGCTTGACCGATCCACGCACGGGTCGCCGCCCTTTTGCTGTTCTTCAGCTTCGCGCCGAGAACCAATCGAAGACCGCCTATAACTTGGTGGGCTTTCAGACCAAGCTCAAGTACGGCGAGCAGCAACGCATTTTCCGCATGATTCCGGCCTTAAGGAACGTCGAGTTCATTCGCTTGGGAAGCATTCACCGCAACACTTATGTGTGTGGCCCGCGCGTTCTCAGACCCGACCTCTCCCTGAAGGGACATCCGAAAGTGTACTTGGCAGGCCAGATCACGGGCGTTGAAGGGTATCTGGAGAGCGCCGCTTGCGGACTCCTTGCTAGCCTCTTCATTCTCCAGCGCGTGAAGGGACTCCCCCACCGCTCACCGCCCGCCAATACGGCGCTGGGCTCGATGCTTCGTCACATCATTGCTTCGGATCCGGACAACTATCAGCCGCAGAACGCGAACTTCAGTTTGATCGATTCAGCATTTTTCAACGTGGCTCAGAATCTTCCGAAAGATGAGCTCAGAAAAGCCATGGCCGCTGAAGCAATTGAGCGCTTTCAAAGCTGGCGGCAAGAATCGGCAGGAGTCGTTTCGTGAAGTCGCAATCCACGGGCTTGGGCCCTTGGGCCGTTGCTCTTGCAGCAGCGCTTTGGGCGACGGACGCAGTCTTCCGCGTTCCGGCGCTTGGAAAGCTCTCGCCCCTGGCCATCGTTTGGGCCGAGCACGCCATCGCATTCACCGTCTTAACGTTGATCCTAACGGCGCGTGGCCGCTGGCGGCAGTTCTCGGGCCTGACCTTTGGAACCTGGGCCGGAGCCGCTCTCGTTGGCGCCGGCGGAAGCGCCCTTGCTACGGTGCTTTTCACGGCGAGCTTTCGCTTTGTCAGCCCCTCGGTCAGTATCCTGCTTCAGAAGCTCCAACCCGTATTGGTCATCCTGCTTGCGAGAATGTTTCTCGGCGAGCGGCCCGTGCGCCACTTCTGGGGCTGGGCACTTCTCGCGCTCGCAGCCAGTCTGGCAGTGAGTTTTCCTGGATTCCGCTTTGGAACGAGCTTGAGTGAACTCACCGATTTTGGTTCAAGCGGCGTTCTTTTGGCCATTTCCGCAGCAGCGCTCTGGGCTCTTTCTACCGTAGTTGGAAAGCGGGTCATTCCCGCCCTTTCTTCTGATGCGGCCACTTTCCTTCGCTTCGGCTTTGGTCTTCTCGCTTTGAGCCTAGGGCTCGCGCTTCACTTAGGAGGCTCCACTTTCGCAGCGGGTTCGGAATGGCCGTCTTCCGAGGATTGGCAGTCCCTCGCGCCTGCGCTCCTTTACATGGCGCTGATCCCGGGCCTGCTTTCGATCGTCCTTTATTACTCGGGCCTTCGCAGGACGCCGGCCGCTGTTGCGACGCTGCTTGAGCTCACCTTTCCGGTTTCTGCAATCGCAGTGAACGCGCTTTTCTTGGGCGAGCGCCTTCAAGCTTCGCAACTCTTGGCAGCCGCTGTCCTCCTTGCGGCTGTTAGCAAGATCTCACTCTCTGGGATTAGGTCAGATACCACTCACTGAGAGACCCCGTGGCGAAGCATCAAGTAGCGGCGAATTCGGACTGATTCACTGTCGCTCACCGCGCGGTTGTAGAAAAGGACTTCGCCCAGACTCAGGTTGCCTTTGACAATTTGGGACGAATTCAAACAAGCAGCTCCGAGCCCGATTTTGGGGACGCCGATTGTGACGTTCAGATTTGACCCCGAAGCCCAGCTCGATTGCCCTGCGGCTTGCAACCGAAGCGTTCCATCGCTGGCGTAGCGAAGTTCCGCAACCGAAAGTTCGGTACTAGCTGGGATACTGGTCGAAATCGAATTCGCGCCGTTCCGGATTTCGCCTTGTAACAGACCTGCAGAGCTATTCACGCGAAGGGAAAGATTCGAAGACGCACAGTCGGTTGCTGTGAAACCGCTCGACAGAATGCCAAAAACCCCGCCATCGCCTGACGCCTTCCTCTGCATCACGACGTACACCGTGAGTTCCCCTAGGCCCAGGGGCTGAGCCGGATAGCCCATGGAGAAGTAGGAACTGGCAGAAAAACTCAAAAGCTTCTGCCCCTGACTCCCCAAATAGATCGAGGGAGTTCCTGTCCCCGTCAAAGTCAGGCTCGTCTGATTCCCTAAGCTTTCGCTCCAGGACCAACTATTGGCTCCCTGCGGTAAGGAAGCTTGCTCGGCCTTGTACCAAAAGAGTGCGCCGTCGATCGACCCCGGGTGAAAGGAGTCGGTATCTAAGCCAGGTCCGCAACCCGAAAGCACACTCGCCAAGCCAAGAAGCGAAAAAAGAATCGTCCTCATAGCTGAACCCCCAAACCGACTCGAAGTGAGTTCATATCGCGCGGTGCAAGCGGGGAGCCGAAATTGCCAGAAATCCCTTTCGGGTTTCCACGCTCGTGATGAGCGATCCCGACAAAGAGGTGATCCAGGGTTTTTCCGCCGAAGAGGAAGGACAGATTCGCCTGACTGAACCCTTCCACCCCTCCTTGGCCACGAGTCCAAAGCTCCGTTCCCCCGCCCGCGTCGACCTGCAAAGGCAGGAACGGAATCTTGAAAGCGATTCGTAACCCGTGCTGAATGGCAAAAAACTTCTCGTCTTTTTCGGGTCGCGAAGTTCGTGAATTGTACTGAGCGATGGCCATGTGCCCCCGCAAAGTCACGTCCAAGAAGGGGATGGGAAGATCAAACTCGGGAGTCCAGGCCAGTTGCCCCGTCGAGTAGCGCCCCGGATCGTCGTCTGAGGCGCGATCATCGCCTTCGACATGAAGCCAAGCAAGCTCGGCCATCCCAAGGCGAAGGCGCGATCTGCGCTTTTCTTCTTGGGCTGATTTCTCAGGGTCTGAGACCTTCTCAGGCAGAAGTGGCTCGGGTTCAGGCTTCACAGGCGGAGCGGGCTGGGTTTTTTGCTCGACCGCTTCACGCGCTTCTTCGCGAGCTTTTTCCTGGTCCGTCTCTTTGGACATCTTCACGAACTCAGGCGTCGCTTGACTCAACGCTTTGAAGTAACTGACGGCATCGAATGTTTGGGGCGCACTCACCCCTTGAACCCCTGCACTCACAAACTGTCCTGCCGCCACCCCAACGCCCTGGCCCAAAGCGAGCTTTGCTTCATCGGTCGCGACTTCAACCAAGCCCTCAAAGGTATGCACTTGGGCGTTCTCGGCGCTCTCCGCAACTTCAAAGACAAAGTCCGTGCCTCGAACACCCATCACTGCTTTCGGGGATCGAATGGCAAACCGATGCAAAGATTTTTTCTCGGCACCTTCACCTCCGGGCGTCGCTTTTTTGACAATGCCCCGCACACGCCCCTGCCGAACTTCCGACCACTGAGTGCCACTCTCTGATCGGTCTTGCACTTCGACTTCGGCGGCGTTTCCGATCAAAAGCTTTGAGCCGTCCGGATAGCGAATCCGCACGGAAGCCCGTGCACCGGTCTTAATGACCTCGCCTGGAGATACCTCCGATCCCTTGGTCCCGACCCGATTCCCTTTCGGAGTCCGAATCACTACGATCTGGTCGCCCTCGATCGCCTCGATCACTGGACCGTCGGCTGCTAAGGCAAGACTCCCCCAAGCCAAAGAGCCCGTCAGCACGACCCGGCAAAATCGACCTAGTCCTTTTTTTCGCATCTCTAATCAAGATAGCGGGTCCTACAGAAACCGTTTACACTTTTTCCATGGCCCATAAACGGAGTTTGATCCTCATCAATAAGCCGTTTCAACTGCGCTTTGCGTTCTACGTGTGCAGCTGGCTCTTCGTGCTGAGCCTGTTCTACCCACTGTCGATCGAAGCGCTCTTGAACTCTTTCCTCGATTACGTGCGCCTGGACCCGAAAGGGCCGGAAGTCGACAAGATCGAAGCCGTTCGTCAGGACCTCACTCAGTTGGTCATGATGCTTCAAGCAGGCTTCCTCGGCGTCACTTTTATCGTCAGCGTTTACTTGTCGCATCGGATTGCGGGCCCGTTGTTTAAGCTCCGAAAATTCCTGGACGAAGCTTCGCAAGGAAAGACGCACCAGCGCCTGCGCTTCCGGAAGTCCGATCACTTCCAGGAGCTAGCAGACAGCTACAACCAGATGATGGACACTCTGGGCGGCACCCTGGTACGAACTTCCAACCAGGTCACGGGCGCCATTCAGAATCTGGAATCGGCGATCCAGAAGCCAGGGGCACCTCGCGAGGACTTGGAAAAAACCCTCCAAATCCTGCGTGAAGTGCAACGCCAGACTTCCTTCACTGATTTGAAATGAAGCGAAATTTAAAACCGGTACTCCCGCTCGGGCTCTTCGGCCTAGCGATGGCGCTCGCCTGGAATCCTGCGCTGGCCTCGGGCAAAGGTGCCCAGGCAAAGTCCGCGCGCCCAAGAGCGGGCGCTGCCAAGGCGAGCACTGAGAAGGCGAAAAAGCCTACTCCCAAAGCCACACCCACCCCCCTCCCTTCCGCGGGGCCGCTGACACAGCTTCGCGAAGTAAACCGAGTAGTGAATCGCTCGACTCCCGCGCGCGAACTGGG
>JACCEC012981418.1_pt1 | contig 10098 bp, 12 predicted proteins | sample 7450121 | NCBI WGS metagenome assembly JACCEC01 (sample SAMN15323455, study PRJNA562643) | freshwater metagenome | isolation source: river surface water | place: USA:Blue River Watershed | collected 2017-08-18 | reverse complement strand
TGCTGGTTTAATGCTATATTGATGTCTATTTTATTTAGTAAGTATTCGAGTAAATTGTTATTACATACATTTGAAAAGAAAGATGATAAATTTTCAAGAATTATCAATGATATAATAAAACATAATTATATTAAAAGTAATAAAGTAATTAAATATTTTAAATTTATGCGTCCAGAGAATATATTAAAATATATGAAATTAGATAAATATTTAATAGAAAAGTTTAAAAAAATTAAAGATTACTCTCATCAACAAGATATATTTTTACCATATTTCATAAAATCATTAAATAAAAAAGTATTAGATATTATTATTTATAATAATGATATGTATGCAAATTTTTATTCAATTATTCCTCAGTCAGATACAGTTTTTTATAAAGATATGATTAAATTAAATGACCCAAATTATGATTTATCTAAATGGAATAAAATAGATAAATACCCTGATTATATAATAACAAATATAATGACATCTGATATATTCATATCAAAATATAAATATATATTTCATAAAATTATTTTAAAAGATAAAAAAGTTAAAAAAAAATTAAATTTAAGTACTTATAATATTTCTATACAAGGATTATCAACTTTAGATGATAATATTTTTTATAATGGTAATAAATATGTTTTAGATTCAATATTATTAAATAACTATAATGTAAATAAATATTTATCTGGACATGTTATCGCAGGCATAACATGTAAAAATAATAGATATGTTTATAATGGTTGGATGCGTACAACCAATGACCCTGGAATTATTAAAAAAGACAATATAAATAGTACTTTACCATGCGAATTAATGAAATTTAATTGGAATATTAAAGAAGATACAAAATTTTGTTTAAATCCAAGTTTATGTAAATTAACCAATATTATAGATGAAAAAAAATTATGTTTTTCATTTAATAAATTAAATAATCTTACTTTAATTTATGTTAAAGATAATTCCTATAAATCAATTGATTCTAATATATTAATATCTACAAATTTAACATTACCATCATTAAAATCTAATAGTAGTTTTTTTTCAAAATTAGATTTTTTAAATGATGAAGATAAAAAAAAATATATAATAGAAAGGAAAAAACGAAAAAAAGAACAAGAAAAATTTAAAAAAATAGTAAAAAACCTCAAAAAACCTAAGGAACTTAAAGAACTTAAGGAACCTATAAAGAAACCTAAGGAACTTAAAGAACTTAAGGAACCTATAAAGAAACCTAAGGAACCTATAAAGAAACCTAAGGAACCTAAGGAACCTAAGGAACTTAAGGAACTTAAGGAACTTAAGGAATTTAAGGAACCTATAAAGAAACCTAAGGAACCTATAAAGAAACCCATAAAGAATTGTGATAAATATAAGATATTAAATCCTAAAACTAATAGATGTGTTAAAAAAGATGGTAAAATAGGTAGAAATATTTTATAAATGGCTTTAATAGAATATAATGTTTAGTTGCAATAAAGTAATAACAATTCCACAATATTATGGTACATGTTGGTTTAATGCTATATTGATGGCTATTTTATATAGTCAATACTCACGTAAATTGTTATTACATACTTTTGAAAAGAAAAAAGATAAATTTTCAAGAATTATGGATGATATAATAAAACATAATTATATTAAAACTAAAAATGCTATTAAATATTTTAAATTTATGCGTCCAGAAAATATTTTAAAATATATGGAACATAGTAATTTTTTAATAGAAAATTTTAAAAAAAATCAAGGTTACAGTTATGAAATGGATATATTTTTACCTTTTTTCATAAAATCATTAGGAAAAAAAGTATTAGATATTATTATTTATGATAATAATATGTATGCTAATTTTTATTCTATAATTCCTTATATTGAAATAGCTTTTCATAAATATGTAAAAACTAAAAATATTGACTTTGATTTATCAAAATGGGATAAAATAGATGAAGACCCTGATTATATAGTAGTAAATCCAATACCAATGCTTGGTATTTCAACACCATATGAAAAAGCATTTTTTAACATAAATCTAAAAGATAAATCAGTTTTAAATCCAATAAATTTAAAAACTCATAATATTTCTATTGATGGATTATTAAATTTTGATGATAATATTTTTTATAATAATAATAAATATATTTTAGATTCTATATTATTAGAAAATTATAATGATGTTAAATTAAATATAAGACATGCTATAGCTGGTATAACATGTAAAAATGATAGATATATTTATAATGGTTGGATGCGTACAACCGATGATCCAGGAAATATTGATAAAATTAATATGCATAGTTTACCATGTGAATTAATGAAATTTGATTGGGATGTTAAAAAAAATATTAAATTTTGTTTAAATAATAGATTATGTAAAATAACTGAAATTTTAGATGAAAAACAAGTATGTTTTTCATTTAATAGACAAGATAAAATAACTTTAATTTATGTTAAAGATAATTCATATAAATCATCAATAGATTTTAATATACCAATATCTAGTTCTTTAACATTACCATCTCTAAAATCTAATAGTAGTAATTATTCAAATATATATGATTTAAATGTAATAGCTGGAATAAAATATAAAATAGAAAGAAAAAAACGAAAAAAAGAACAAGAAAAATTTAAAAAAATAGTAAAAAAAGAACCTAAAAAGACATTAGAAGAACTATTAAAGGAACCTAAAAAGAAACCAAAAGAACCTAAAAAGAAATTAGAAGAACTATTAAAGGAACCTAAAAAGAAACCAAAAGAACCTAAAAAGAAACCAAAAGAACCTAAAAAGACATTAGAAGAACTATTAAAGGAACCTAAAAAGAAACCAAAAGAATCTAAAAAGAGATTAGAAGAACCTAAAAAGAGATTAGAAGAACTATTAAAGGAACCTAAAAAGAAACCAAAAGAACCTAAAAAGAGATTAGAAGAACCTAATAAAAATATCAAAGATTGTGATAAATATAAGATATTGAATCCTAAAACTAATAGATGTGTTAGTATAGATGGTAAAATTGGTAAACTATTAAAATTAAAAAATGAATTTAATTATATAAATAAATAATTAAAATGATAGAATTTTCTATTCTTGTATTTGTTATTATTCATTTTATTTTATGTTGTTTAAATAAAAAGCAAATAATAGTTAAAACTAATAATGAAAAAAGTAAATTAATTGATATTATTAATAGTGATATTGATGATGATAATATTAATGATAATATTATTAAATTGATATCATATTATAATTATGAAGGTCATATATTATTAACACGTGTTAAAAATGATTTGATAAGAGATAAACAATATAAATTGAATAAATTATTGCTGAATAGAATAAAATATTCAATGGACAAAGAATTAATTAAACTTGAAATTAAAAATATTAATTATAAAATGTCTATTTATAAAAATAAATTAAATACCATCTTTATAAAATTAAAACAAGATTTACACATTAATATTATTTCAATTAAAAATAAAAATTGACTTTTTTATTTTTATCAATTTATATGTTATTCATATCATTGAAACTAATTAAATTATTATTGATAATAATTTATTTATTCCCTGTTATACTAACTTATATAATACTTTCATTATTGATAATATTACTATCATTACTATATATATCATTGTTTACTATAATTTCAATTATCAAAAACCAATGGCTATTATATAATATCAAAAAAAATAAATATGATGATTGTAATGATGATTGTTCAATATGTCTTGAACCACTCAAAAATAATATAATTATAACTAAATGTAATCATATTTTTCATAACAAATGTATAGAACTTATGATTAATAATCGTCATAATAAATGTCCATTATGTCGCAGAAAATTATGATTTTTTTTATAAATAAAAATTGATTTTTAATATTCATATATTATTTATGTCATTGAAATTATTATTTCCTATTATACCAATTTATATAATATTAATATTATTAATACTAATACTAAAACTATCAGTATTAATATTTATGTTATTATTATTAATTGTATTATCAATAATATATATAATATTATATATTTTAATTACAATAATTAAAATAAAAAATAAATTATACAATTTTATTAAAATAAAATGGATATTATTTAATTTCGTTATAAAAAATAATCATTCTAATAATGATACTTGTTCAATATGTCTTGAACCACTTAAAAATAATATCATTATAACTAAATGTAATCATGTTTTTCATAAGAAATGTATAATACGTATCATTAATAATCATCACAATAAATGTCCATTGTGTCGCAATAAATTATAATTATTTTTGTTATTTATCTATTCCAAGATAAATAAAAAGAAAAATAAATAAATGTTTTTTTAAGCAGCAGCAACAGCCGGAGTTGCAACTGAAGCAGCTGCAGCTGCAGTTTTAGCACTTAGAGATGGGAAATGATGAGAAATCAGACGTTGAAGAATAAAGAATGTTACTTCTTCACCATCATTGATTTTAAGAATCTTTTTAAGTTTTTCATCAGGTAGAATTACACGTCGATTAGTTGGTTTATTTAGATTATGTTCTTTTACATAAGCATTAATATATCGGGTAATATCTGTTCGTGATTTCTCGGTTCCATGTGGAACTCCAATAAAATCACACAGTTCATCTGAAATTTTATTTGGTTTTGCAAAACCTGAAGGAGATTTACGAGCATTATCTCGTTTCTTTTGGATACGTTCAACTACTTTACGTAGTTTGTCATGTTCCTTTAGAACTGGTTTTAGTGAACTTTGAATATCTTTAAGTAGTACTGCAAGTGCACTGATTTTATCTGCCAGAACTTGAACAGCATTTTCAGTAGCCGATGGAGTTTCAGCAACTTCTTCAGTAGTTGCAGCTACAACAGGTGTAGTACTTACAGCTGCAGCAGGTTCTTCAGCTTTAGCTTTAACAGCTCGCGGTTTTTTAGCAGGAGGTTCAGCGACGGCTTTAGAAACTGGAACTTCTTTTACTGGTTCTTCAACAACTTTTGATTTTTGCGCAGCATCTGCGGATGGTGTTTGTTTTTTAGGAGCAGCGGGCATTTTTTTATATTTCTATATAAATACTAAATCTTTATATAAATTTTATTTTAGATTATTAAAAATTCTAATAATTGTATTTTTATCATCATCATTAATTTTATTCCAATCTTTTTTATCGATTGGAATATAAATAAAATTACATATGAAATTACCATTATTAATTCCCAAACCTTCAAACACAAATTTATTTGCAAATGGTTCGATTTTTACAATCAATATTTCTTTATTTAAATATACATGTTCTCTATTATTACCAGTTAAATATTCAGCGGTTGTAATAATCATATCATAAATTATATCAATACTATTATTACTGTTAATTCTATGATAGTAATTTTTATTATCTGTTGATAAAGTTAAATTAAATATAATTTCATGTTCTATATCATTATCATCAATATGATTAATAATAACTTTAGGATATTTTTTACAATCTAAGTCAATAAAAATAGGGTCAACAATATCTTTTAAAAATATTCTTATTTTTTTTTTATTCTTACTAAAATAATCATTATAACTGATTTCTAAATTAAATGTATGTTTTATAATTTTATTAGCAGGTTTCATCAATACATTTACAAAATCTTTAAATAATTTACTATTTATAATATAATCAAATGTTTGTTCCCAGTTTTCAACTGTTAATTCTTCGGATTCATTATTTAACAGTTGATTATATGCGTTTGTCGCATCTGTAAATTCTTTTATTTTTAATTTCTTTTCTTCAGCATCTGTAATATTATTCAATTTGTCAGGATGACATTTTAAAGCAATTTTTCTATAAGCTTTTTTAATTTCATCTATATTTGCATCATTATTTATATTAAGAATTGCATATGGATTAGAAAACATTTTTTATATTTAAAACAATAATATTTTTTAAATATAAAATGAATAATTTAAATGAATATATAGATATTTGTATTGGTTCAAATGGTTCTCATTACGATGTAGCTAAAGTTATTTATGAATTAATTAAAGATAAATTTAGTTATTGTGGTAAAAATATATGGAAATATACAGAAAATAATGAAACAGTTATTGATGATAAACAAATTAAATTAAAAACAGAATTAAAATCTAATGTTATTAATACTTTTATTATTAGAAGTAATTATTGGGATGATAAAGCCATCGGTCAAAATGATATAAATATCGCGTTAGATTATCAAATTAAATCATCAATATTATTACAAATTGCAAATAAATTAAAGGATGAAAAATATTTAAATTGTATTATCAAAGAACTAAAACAATTTTTTAATAATATAATAGATGATTAATAAGATTATAAAACATATCACTGATTTTATGGGAAATAATTTTAATAAATATATTAAATCTCTTGATAAAGTTATTAAATATTCTAAAGGTAATGTTAATTTTTATATTTTAGTAAATTCAAAAAATCCCAATTATAATAAGAAGTCTATTATTAGAAATTTAAATAGACTTCATAAATTTAGTAATAATAGAAGGATAAATGTCTATTTAACATTATCACCATTAAAAAAAGAATTTACATCAAATTATAAAATACCATTATCTAGATTTAATATTAATAGTGGTTTTACATATCTACATCCATATGAAACAAATAACGATAAAATAGCAATATTTATAATTAGAGAAGAAGAATTCGGTAAAGTTATATTTCATGAAACAATACACCATATTTCTGAAATACATTCATCATTTAAATTATCTAATATTATTAAATTACAAAATCATTTTAATATAAAATCTGATATTGACCCTAATGAAGCAATTGTTGAATTTTGGGCAACTATTATGTATTTAAAATTTATTAGTGAAGAAACCAATAAAGATTTCTATCAATTATTTAAAGAAGAATTAAAATATTCTTTATATAAATCATATCAATTATTAGAATTACAGAAAAAAAATAATAATATATGGTTTGATTATACCAATGTTTATTGTTATGTAATTTTTAAAACTATTTTTATGTATAATTTAAATGAATTTAAGAAAATATATACATTCCCTTATAATGATGATATAATCACTGATTTTTTAATTAAATATTCGAAATTACCTATAATATCTTCTAATCCTACTAATAAACGTTCTGATAATTCTTTATGTTTTATGGTTAATAGTGATAACTAATTTAAATTTAATAAATATATAGATTGATTTATATTTCCCATCATTTCATCTATTATGTTTTGTAATTCAGTTGCTTTAACTGCTGTTCTTATTTTTTTAATATTTTCATGTTGATTCTGTAAATATTCGATTATATTTTCACAATTACTAGTTGCAGTTATATTAATCGTGAAAACTTGTATTGGCTGTAATTTATTTTTACCTATAAATGTTTCTACAAATTTATCAATATTTTCAGATAATTCTGAATGTAATTTATCTAATGCAACGTGTGCTGCATAGTTTGTAACAGACCAATGTAATAATTTAATCTGTGCTAATAATCCTAAAAAATATTCACTATAAATATTATCTTTCATTTTATATAATTATATAAAATATTATTATAAATCTTATAATAACATAAAAATGTCTATAGAAGATATTACTTATTTACGCGATAATAGTATTAAACAAACTATTGTTATTTTAATTGATAGTAAAAATAGAGATTTTGAATTATACCCAGACCCTAATTATTATGCTGTTGATTTTAATGTTCCTATTAAAAATGTTATAGGTTTTGATATTATTGATACAAGTATTCCCAGAACTATGTATTCAATTGATAAATATAATAATAGTTTGTATTATTATATTCATACCGATACTGAAACTACTATTGATGATTTTATTAATAATGAAATAAATATCGATAATTTAAATTACGACCCTACTTATAATGGTAAATTCAAAGTTTTTAATATGTCTCATGGTGATTATTCACTACCAATATTTATAGAATATTTTAATAGAGAAATTAAAGATTCTATAAATGATAATGATATTTTATTGAAAGCTGCAGGATTAACAGACCCTACAGAAATTACAGATATTATACAATTCACATGTACTCATCCTTTTATTTTTAATATGTATGATAGCACATTAGCTGAAACATTAGGTTTTAATATGCTAATAAAAAAAGAATTTCATAATATCAGATATTCTTATTATGATAAATTAACAATAAAAAAACCAATATTAGCAGATAATAATGAACCAAAATACAGTAATATTATGCAATCAATGCGATTATATATAAGTTTTTATGATGAAACTTTAGAAAATAATTTAATGAGAAATAGATTAATCGCTCCTGGTTTAGTTTGTTTTACTGGTGAAAAATATATATTGATGAAGTCGCCAGAAATAGAAGAACATGCTTTTGGGTCTTTAGCATATACAAATAATAATTTAGGTATAGCTAAATTTCGTACAAATAGTTTAGGTTTTAATGATGAAAAATTATATATTACTAAAATTCCAATTAGAGAATTTCATCCAATTGGCAAATTATCTAAATTAACATTAAGATTTGAGACATCTGATAGAAAACTATATGATTTTAAAGGAGTTAATCATAATATAACTTTAGCTATTTATTATTATGAACCTAAATTTACTATTGAAAAATTTAATTCTATTTTAAATCCTAATTATACTAGTAATTTCAATGATTATAAATATACCAATGCAGAACAAGAAATAATAAATGAAAATGACGAAGATGAAGATGATATAGTTGAAGATGAAAATGAAAATTTTTCACGAGATAATATTAATATTTATAGAAAAATGGAACAAAAATATAATTATGGTTTATGAACCAGTTTTATTTTTAAATTGGTCAACATAACTAATTATATTCTCTAAATTTTGTCTTGTAAATGAGCCACTTTCTATTAATTTTTCTAATTCACCAGATTTCATAGTTCCTTTAACTAAACCATCTAATATACTATTTTCAAACCCTTCTAATGTAGGTTTTACTTCATCTACTGTTGATTCTATAGGTTTTTCTACATTATCTGATTTTGGAGGTTTAGAATCACTTGAATCACTTGAATCACTTGAACTGCCATCTGTGAATTTTTCAATATATCTATGTTTTTTAAATTGACAACCAAATAATATTATAAATAATATTGATAAGGCTAATACCAAAGATATTAAATTTAATATATTATCATAATATCCCATTATTATTCTTTCTGTATTTATTATAAGATTTTAAAAAAATATATTAATTCTTTAATATAGAATATATGACTGAACTAAATATTGCTTATTCCTTTAATGGAAATGAGATTGATGATAATTCAATGATTGATTATCAACCAGAAACACAACAACCTCAACAACAATCACAACAACCACCACCACCACAACCACAACAACCACCACCACAATTAACACCACAACAATTACAACCACAATTACAACCACAACTACAACAACAACCAATTTATTATAATAATTCGATGTTATTAACACCTCAAATTAAGAAACAATCGCAACAATATCAGCCAATGCCTCAATATTCATTTTGGGATAGAATGATATTATCTAGAAATGATGTATTTAAATTAATATTACTATCATTTGTAGTTGTATTAGGAATATCAATAGAAAAATTTGGAAGTCATTATATAAATACATATTTAACAGATAATATATTATCACCAATTCAAGAATTTATAGTTCGCTTAAGTTATCCATTATTAATATTTATATTTTTATGGATAATTAAATCTTTATAAAATAGATTATTAAAAAGAAATGAGTTTAAGAAAATTATATGAATATATTAAACCATTAGTTGATATTTATTTTTATAAATATTTTGGTGAGAAAAAAACATTCGTTTTTGATATGATAACTAAACTAAATGAAAAAGCATCATTAAGTTCAAATGATGAAATAAAAAATTGCGAATTTATATATAAAATATTTTATTTTGCAATATTTATAACATTTATTGTATTAATTATATGGACTTTATATGATACTTGGATTAAAAATTATAAATCAATTTCATATAAATTATCACCGATAATTAAAAATCAATTGAGATTAAAAGATTTGGCGGAATTTAAACAAATTGAAAATGTTA
>JACCEC012312714.1_pt1 | contig 10099 bp, 9 predicted proteins | sample 7450121 | NCBI WGS metagenome assembly JACCEC01 (sample SAMN15323455, study PRJNA562643) | freshwater metagenome | isolation source: river surface water | place: USA:Blue River Watershed | collected 2017-08-18 | reverse complement strand
TGAACGCTTGGTAAACCAACGGCATCGTCGTCGCACGACGCCCCCCAAACACAATCGCACTCAATGGAACCCCATCCGGACGCTCCCAATCCGGATCAATCGTCGGACACTGCGAAGCCGGCGCCGTAAACCGGCTGTTCGGATGCGCCGCCTTCCTCCCAGTCGCCAGCCCAATCTCCGGAGTCCATTCCTGCCCCTGCCAATCCAAACAACGCGCCGGCGGCTCATCGGTCATGCCTTCCCACCAAACGCCACCGTCCGGAGTCAGCGCCACATTCGTGAAAATCGTATTCTTCCGAAGGGCCGCCATCGCATTGGGGTTTGTTCGCTCACCTGTCCCCGGCGCCACCCCAAAAAAACCCGCCTCCGGATTAATGGCATGTAAACGACCATCCGCACCCGGACGAATCCACGCGATGTCATCCCCCACCGTCCACACCTTCCAGCCGCCCTCCTGATAATGCTTCGGAGGAATCAACATCGCAAAATTCGTTTTTCCACAGGCACTTGGAAACGCTGCCGCGACATACGTTTTCTCTCCCTTCGGATCCTCCACCCCCAAAATCAACATGTGCTCCGCCATCCAGCCCTCGTCTCGGGCCATCGCAGAGGCAATCCGCAACGCAAAACACTTTTTCCCCAACAACGCATTCCCACCGTACCCAGACCCATAACTCCAAATCTCTCGCGTCTCCGGAAAGTGCACGATGTACTTCTCCGCGTTGCACGGCCAAGCAACGTCCTGCTGCCCCTTCTTCAAGGGCGCCCCCACCGAGTGCATGCACGGAACAACCCGCTTCTTCGACCGATCAATTTCCTCAAACACCCGTTTCCCGATTCGCGCCATGATTCGCATGTTCACCACCGCATACGGTGAATCAGTGATTTGCACCCCAATCTGCGACATCGGCGAGCCCACCGGCCCCATACTGAACGCCATCACATACATCGTCCGTCCCCGCATGCAGCCATTAAACAATGATCGCAGCTTTGCCTTCATTTCAAACGGGTTAACCCAGTTATTCGTCGGCCCAGCACCCTCCTTTGAATGACTGCAAATAAACGTTCGCTCCTCCACCCGTGCCACATCACTCGCATCTGAACGCGCATAAAAACACCCGGGCCACTTTTTCTGGTTCAGCTTCACCAACATCCCCGACGAAACCATCTCAGCGCATAATCGATCGTACTCCGCCTTGGAACCATCCACCCAATGCACCCGCTCCGGTTTACATAAGGCCGCCATCTTGTTCACCCAACGCTGAAGGTGCACGTTGCCGCTCAACGGTTTCGTCGAGCCCGACCGAGTTTGAGGCCTTGGCATACCGATAACCGTACGGTCAAACCCGCGCTAATGCGAGCTTCGCAGCCCTTATCTCCCCATGTTCAATGAATTCAAGATTCTCCGTAAACCCTCCCCTCACCATGGACCCTCTTTCGCAAATCGCTCCCTCCCTTGGAGAAGACACTCTCCGGAACCTCGTCCATTCCTTCTATAGAAAGGTCCGTACCGACGAACTAATTGGCCCCATGTACCCACAGGATGACTGGGATGGCGCAGAACAGCGCCTCGCCAGCTTCCTTATCTACCGTTTCGGCGGCTCACCCGCCTACCTTCAGGAACGAGGCCATCCGCGACTCCGCGCCAGACACCTCCCTTTCACTATCGGCACCAAGGAGCGAGACCGGTGGCTGCACCTCATGGGAACTTCTCTACAGGAAACACAAATCCCCCCAGAGCAGGCCGTTCTCCTGACCGCTTTTTTTGAGCAAGTCGCCGATGCAATGCGAACTCAGGTCGAATGACGATGTTTTGGAGTTACCTATTCGAAACTTCCGAAGTCTTTTCATCAGCCGGCTCAAAGGAAGTGCCACACCCACAACTTCTTGCAGCATTTGGATTTGAAATGCGAAAACCCGTCCCCGTCAAATCATCACAGTAATCCAAAACCGAACCGCGAAGGTACGGCTGGCTCTCCTCATCCACCAAAACCGCAACACCGCCCGCCAAAATCACCGCATCCGAATCGGACCGCTTGTCCAGCAACATGTTGTACTGGAGTCCCGCACAGCCTCCCTTCTCAACCCGAATACGCAAACCGTCCTTCCCCTCACCCTCCGCTGCGACAAGCCCCACCAAATGCGCTGATGCTGCGTCCGTGATTTGTATCATTTGCCAACATTACGCTCCGTGGCCCGCAGTCGGCAACAGCCACCCACCTGGGCTGAGTTAACCATTCAGCACCACGGTGCAACTCGCTGCTTTTTTAGGGATCACACGCGACCGCGCACAGAGGTTGCGTCTCAACCCACTATCCAAGAACCTCCGCCCAACACCGCTCCCGTCTCGTCCTTCCGTTTATCCCATTACAGAACACTCTGACTGCCATGCACCCACTCCGTCTCACTCTTGCTGTCGCGACCGCGCTTACTTTGTCTCTCACAAGCCTTGGAGCCGAGCGCAAACCCAACATCGTCATCATCTTCATTGATGACCTCGGTTACGGAGACATCGGCCCCTTCGGAGCGACAAAACAAAAAACGCCAAACCTGGACCGGATGGCGGCACAAGGGATGAAGCTCACCAGTTTCTACGCGGCTCCTGTGTGCTCTGTGTCTCGAGCTCAACTCCTCACGGGGTGCTATGGCGCGCGAATCTCTGTTCCATCCGTTTACTTCCCAGGCGGATCACAAGGGCTCAACCCCGAAGAGTTCACGATTGCAGAGCGCCTGAAGCCGCTTGGGTACGCCACTGCATGCATCGGAAAATGGCATGTCGGAGACCAACCTGCGTTCCTTCCAACCAAGCAGGGCTTCGATCAGTATTTTGGCATCCCTTACTCGAACGATATGCAACGGCCCGAAGCGGGATCGTCGGCGTCTGTCACGCCTCTGCTTCGCGATGATCGCGTTGCAGAACTCCTCTCCGACGAGCAACAAAGCCGAATCGTGGAACGCTACACGGACGAAGCAGTTCGCTTCATCGAGCAAAAAAAAGACACACCGTTCCTCCTGTACCTGCCGCACACCGCAGTTCACACACCAATCCACCCCGGCGATGCATTCCGAGGAAAGTCTGAAAACGGTCGTTTCGGCGACTGGGTGGAAGAACTTGACGCGAGCGTTGGTCGTATCCTGACGACGCTCGAAAGGCTGAAAATCGATAAGAACACCCTCGTGGTTTTTACCAGCGACAACGGACCGTGGCTCGTAAAGGGAGCGGACGGAGGAAATGCCGGACCTCTCCGCGGGGGTAAAGGCAGCACTTGGGAGGGAGGGGTCCGTGTTCCGACTATTGCTTGGTGGCCTGGCCGTATCGCACCGGGAACTGTGTCTGATGCCGTAGCAGGAACCATCGACCTACTGCCCACCGCGGTCGCCCTCGCAGGAGGATCTGTTCCTCAGGAACCTTCAATCGATGGGCAAAGCATTGCTCCACTGCTCCTCGGCCAGAACTCAAAATCACCCCGAGAAGCGCATTTCTACTTCGCCGGATACACCCTTCAGGCTGTTCGTCAGGGCCCGTGGAAACTGGCACTCACCCCACAACCTGAGAATCTCGGCGCCAAACCTTCCAATCCGGATGAAAAACAACCTCGCCTGTATCACCTCGACCAAGACATCGGCGAACGACGCAATGTTGCCGAGGATCACCCAGAGGTCGTAAGCCGATTGCAGTCGCTTGCGAATGCGATTTCCAAAGAAATTGGTGGCCAGAACCCCTCATCTCGCCGGCCCGCAGGCTTCGTCCAAAATCCCACGACTCTCTATCCCACAGATCCACGCCCACTGAAAAAGTCAAGGTGACCAATCTGGAGTCAGCCTTCCACGCAACGACAGAGCGCTGCTTCTTTAAACAACCCGCATACCTCACCATCAGCTCACTGAGACAGAGGAGCCCCTCGGGTTCGCTTCTCTGACAACTCCAATAAAAAAGCCCGCCCCTTGCGGAGCGGGCTTTTCGGATGAAAACTCCCGTTGCTTACGCGGCAAAAACTGATGCCGGTACGCCGGGCTTGCTCGCTAAAGCAGCCTTCGCCTTCGCCACCAGCGCTTTGAACGCCGATTCGTCTTGGATGGCGATGTCGGAGACAACCTTACGATCCAACAAAATGCCGGCCGCTTTGAGTCCCTCCATGAACCGACTGTAGGTCAGTCCGTTCGCGCGGGCGGCCGCGTTGATACGCTGCTGCCACAACATCCGGAAGTTTCTCTTCCGGGTCTTCCGGTCTCGGTAGGACCAGTACTCCGCTTTCATCACCGCATTCTTCGCGTAGCGGAACAGCTTGGAGCGGCGGCCTCTGAAGCCTTTCGCCTTCTCCAGCATCTTCTTTCTCCGGCGACGACTCGCCGGTCCATTCGTTGCTCTTGGCATTTGTTTATGGTGTGCTCCTTCCGGAGCGGGTTTCTCTCAACAGGTTGTTTGATTAATGAACGATCAGGTGCCTCACCCGCTGATTTCGTCGGCTTTCACCGACAGACAAATCCTGATCAGCACAATCGGAGCAAATCCCCCTGCAAAGGTCCTTTCGGACCTATGCAAACGGAAGGCACTCCTTCATGCGCGGCTCCATGGTCTCATGGACAAGTGCAGCCTTGCCGAGCTTCCGTTTCCGCTTCGAACTTTTCGAAGAAGCGAGATGTCGGAGCCCCGGCTTGCGGCGAAGCAACTTGCCCGTAGCGGTTACTTTGAACCGCTTGGCCACGGCCTTCTTGGTCTTGCGACGTGCTACTGGCTTTGGCATGGGGCTGAGGACAGTACACTGGAAGAGGGCGGCCGCAACGTTTTTCGGGAAAAAAGTCTGGCCTGTGGAAGCTATTCGGCAAAAACCCCTCGACGATGGCTGACTTGAAACGCGTCATCGCCTCCGCACAACCTCGGTGGTTCTTTTTTTCATTTTTTGATTGGAGTCTTGGCGCCCCTGGAGGAAACTCCTCGACTCAACTGTTACCAGACATAATACAATGGGTTCACTGAAGAAGCGGCGGAAAGCCAAGATTGCAAAGCACAAGCGTAAGAAGCGGATGAAGGCAAACCGCCACAAGAAGCGTCTCCGTTACAAGAGCTGATTCAGACCACTGCAGAGGCACTGTCCTCGATGTTGTCCGTTCGGCTTGGAACCGCAGACCGATGTCTTCGTTCCACCAAGTCTTCTCACCGGAGGTTCTCGATTCGTTCGAGAAACCTCCGGTTTTTTGTTGCTCAATGAGGCGCTCAACCAAACGACTGATCGCCGTTCTCTCGACCGTCTCAACAATCGGCGCCGCCTCGATCAAAACGACAGGGGTCGCTGCTCAACCGAACCACGTTCAGGGAGACCTCGTCGCCCTCACTCGTCCTCCGACCCAGCGTGCTATCAGCGATCGAGACAAACAAGAGGTGCAAGCAACCGCACTCCTCCTTCGATCAGCCCTAGCGCAGGAGGAAAACAACTCCGCCCTTGCATTTCAGAGCCTGCGAGCCTCTTGGTCACTCAACCCTGCGAACCCAAGCCTCGCTATCCGTCTGGCTTACGAAGCCCTTGAAACAGACAATCCGGCACTAGCACAATCCATCCTTGGTGAGACAGCAAAGCACTGTCCAAAAGATAGTTCTATTAGAGTCCATCAGGCTGTCATTGGCCTGCGTTACGAATCCAACCCGAAACTTGCGTTGGGATATGCTGAGACCGCGTATCGGCTCGCGCCCGCCAATCCTAGAGTCATCAATGTCCTCGCTGAAAGCCTCTCTGCTCTCGGAAATATCGATCGGATTGAGCAACTTGTTTCAGCCTGCGCCGCGCTGAACGTGAGCGACCCCGAGTTCTGGATCTCGACTTCAGAAACGTTTGCCAAGGGCCTGTTCACTGAGGGAGAACTTCCTCATCCTCAAACGCTAAACCGATTCAACGCGCTGCTTCGCAAAAGCATCGCAGCAGGTCTTAATGATGCCAGTCACATCGAAAAAAATGCCGATATTTGCGTTCTGAGCGCCCAACTCCCAGAGGCCATCCGACTCTACCGGCACTGTCTCGCCACGCCTGACAACCGCCCAACCCCACGCCGCGCCCAAACACATCACAAACTCGCGCGAACCCTCCTCTCACTCGATCAAACGGAGGATGCTTTAGTTTCCTCGAGCCAAGCAGTTGCCCTCGATTCCTCCAATCCCGCTCACTTTGAGTTGCGCGCAGAAATTCACGCCGAGAGAAAACATTTTCATCTCGCCCTTAACGACCTATCGCGGGGTGCAGAATTGGACCCAGAGTCCCTCGAACTCCAACTCCGCACCGCAAACCTTGAACTCAAACTGCGTGAGTTTGGCGCTGCAGCGAGGAGGTGCCGACGCCTCGTGCAAATGTTTCCATCTGCCCCTACCCCGAAAGTTCTCCGGGCAATCGCCGTCGCATCAATGGGCAAGCACGAGGAAGCGATTGCCGATTTCAACTCAGCAGAGTCTCTCCTCACAGAAAACGAGCAAGCTGCCATTGGCCCAGAAATTCTTTTTCCGCTCGGAGTCGCCGCAGAAAAGGCAGGCCTCCACAAAAAAGCAGAATCTCTCCTGCTAAAATGCGTCCAATCGGAGTCCGAGTTCTCCTCCGACGCTGCCAATCATCTCGCCTTCATGTGGCTCGAATCCAATGTGAATCTTGAGCCCGCCGGGCAAATGATCCGGCAGGCCGTTCGTGACCGCCCCGAGAATCCCCACTACAGAGACACCTTCGGTTGGTGGCTTTTTAAAAAAGGACAACCAAAGGCCGCCCTCGAAGAACTCCTCCGCTCAGTTCGAAACATGCCAGAGCCAGATAAAGCAGACGTGCACCTGCACATCGCTGACGTCTTCATCGACCTGAGTGAACCGGCTCAGGCAGTCGTCCACCTCAAAGCAGCCGCAGAGATTCGCCCGGACACGCCGGGCCTCATCGAGAAAATGGAACTACTGAGAATAACAGACCCCAATCTTCGCTAGCGCCCAGCCAACAACTCCCCATACGCCTCGCGCGCAATGCCGTCAGAAATCCGAAGCACCTCCTCTTGAAAATCACACTGCAGAAACGCGTCTCGAAAATCACGACACTTGGCTCGATTCAGGGACCTGACCGCTTTCTTCACTCGAGGCACAAGTGCAGCCCCAACACTTAACCCAGAAATCCCCAAGGCGAGAAACAACGGGGTCAGCATCAAGTCTCCTGCCGACTCCCCACAAATCCCCACGGGGATACCCGCCTCTTCCCCCGCACAAGACGCACGATCAATCAGCTGAACCACAGCAGGGTGCGCCGCCTGATACAAATGTGAAACCGATTCGTTCAAGCGATCAGCTGCCATGACGTATTGAACCAAATCGTTCGTTCCTATTGACAAGAAATCCACCTCGCGTGCGATGGCGCGGGCGCAAATCGCAGCCGACGGCACCTCAATCATTGCCCCTACCTCAATCTCCCCATCGAATCCCACCTCCAAACGCACCGAATCCAAGATCGCGTTCGCCATCCGCACCTCGTCAACCGTCGTCACCATCGGGTACATGATTTTAATCGATCGCTCGCCAGCTACCCGAACCATAGCCCGCAGCTGTTCCTTAAACATCTCCACATGCCTCAAGCACAAACGAATCGCTCGCAACCCCAAAAACGGGTTACTCTCTTCAGGAAACATTCGTGAATCCAACACTTTATCCCCCCCAAGATCGAGGGTCCTCAAGACAATCGGCAGGGGATGCATCGCATCCGCAACCCTTCGATAAACGGACACCTGCTCATCCTCAGTTGGCAAATCGTTCTTCTCCAAATAAATGAACTCAGTCCGAAACAACCCAACCCCCTCAGCCCCACTGTCCCGAACCGCCCCAATCTCACCAACGGTCTCCATGTTGGCGCCAAGCACCAAGTGAAAGCCATCCCGAGTAACCGCACGCTCGACTCGGATTCCCGCAAGTAATTCCTTCTCTCGGGCACTCCGCTCGCATTCCAGCAAAACCTTCTGACGAAGCGCTTCGCTAACATCCAATCGAATCTCTCCCGCCGTACCGTCCAAAAATACGTCCCGCCCCTCCGATACCACCGCACATAAACCATGCACGCCCGCAACCATCGGAATCCCCATCGATCTCGCAATGATTGCCGAGTGCGAAGTGCTACCGCCGACCTCCGTGACAATCCCTAGGACCCGTCGACGATCAAGCCCCGCGACCTCACTCGGCTTCAACTCTTTCGCAATCAAAATACACGGAGAATCAGGTAACTGAACCCGCCCAAAATCCGCTCCTTCGAACGCCCGTAAAACGCGGTGCCCCACGTCTCGAAAATCCAGCGCGCGCTCCCGAAACAAATCATCATCCATGCTAGCCAAGCGCTCTGCAAACGCTTCAACCACCGTAAAGTAAACCGCCTCAGCATTCCTTAAATCCTCTCGAATCCGCTTACGCACTTCTCCCACCAAAGAGTGATCAGACAGGACCAACAAATGGGTCTCCAATACCTCCCGCCCCACCGTGTCTGATGGATCTGACAACGCCCTCAATAGATCACGGATCTGACAATCAGCCCGATTAAGCGCCGCGTCGAAGCGCTCCATCTCGCCATCCACCTCAGCGCTTGAAATCTCGTAAGAAGGAACATCCGCAGAAACCGGATGAATGACCAAAACAGGCCCAACTGCCATCCCACCAGAAACCGGAATGCCCCTAAAAACACTCAGGTCACCATCTATCATCGATTAAAAAACCTCAGGTTATCTCAAAAAAAACAGTTCCAACCTCACTCCTCATCAAACTTTCGGCCCACAACTAAAGCCTCAATCTGCCCAAGCGCCTCCGCCGCTCCCTCCCCCTCGCAACAGACCTTCAACTCGGATCCTTGGCCCGCCGCCAACATCATTAACCCCATGATGCTTTTTCCGTTCACCTGCTCTCCGTCTTTCTCAACCCAAACCTCACAACGAAATGCACTGCAAAGCTTCACAAACATTGCAGAGGGACGCGCATGCAAGCCAAGTCGGTTGCTCACAGTGAATACCTTCTCAACTCGTCCCAAACTCCCATCCGTCATGGCGCTCGCGTCAGACATGAAATAAATCGGTTACGGATTGTTGCCCATGATTCGGAGAAGTCGACGCCGGAATTCATGAGCCGAATCATGCCCCGCAGATCGCAACTTTTGGTTGAGAGCTGCCACTTCCACCAACCGAGCGAGATCACGCCCCATTCTCACGGGAATCGTCACGTGCGGCACCTGAACCCCCAGAATCCCGTAGTACTCCCGCTCCAATCCCGTCCGATCCACCTCCTCCACCTCATCCCATTCCTTAAAAGTCACCGCCAAATCCAAACGCTTCTCCAACCGGATACTCCCAATCCCAAAAATCGACATCACGTTAATTACGCCAAGTCCACGAACTTCCATGTGGTTCCTCGTCACATCCGAAGAGGTGCCAAACAAATCACCGTTCGCCATTAACTTAAACTTCGTCACGTCATCGCTCACCAAGCTGTGCCCCCTCTCCAAAAGCCCGAGAACACATTCCGACTTACCAATCGCGCTTTTACCGCGAATCAACGTTCCAATCCCCAAAATATCCACCATACAGCCAAACTCGTTCTTCTGAGGCGCAAACTCCTGGGACAAAGCCACCGTAGCAGTATTGAGAAAGGTCATGGTCACCAACGGCGTCACGAAGACCGGAATCTGGCGGATGTCGGCCTCCCGCAAAAGATACTCAGGAACAGCCTCTTCGCGGGCCACCACCACGCAAGGAATCGGACGATCAAAAAGAGCGCAGCACCTCTCGCGCGCCGCCTCCTTCGGCAAACTCGCGAGATAAGACAACTCCGACCACCCCATCACTTGGATTCTTTTTTCGGCGAAATAACTGAAAAAACCAGCAAGGGCCAGTCCCGGACGATTCACCGTCGGTTCGCTAATTTTCCGATCCAAACCGCCCTCGCATCTCCCCACACGAGTCATTTTCAGCGTCTCGGAATGCTTTCCAAAAAACGCCCCAACGGTCACCGAGCGAAAAGTTGGGTCACTCTGATTCATGAGCATACCATACAGGTCGAAATCACGCCCTCCACCCGATTCCGTACGAGAATCTCAGCAAAACAAAAGAAAAGCTCGGG
>JACCEC010553470.1_pt1 | contig 10099 bp, 6 predicted proteins | sample 7450121 | NCBI WGS metagenome assembly JACCEC01 (sample SAMN15323455, study PRJNA562643) | freshwater metagenome | isolation source: river surface water | place: USA:Blue River Watershed | collected 2017-08-18 | reverse complement strand
GGCACCCAGCGTCGAAGCAGGTTGGATGTCATGGAGTGCTGAATTCTTGCACGTGGCAGTCACTGTAACACTTTGAAATAGTGCGGCGATTCCCCCGAAAACCCGGTTTTAGGCACCCTGCTTCGGAACCGTCACGCGCTGGAGTGGCCGCCTGCGCCCCGCGGCGCCGCGGGCAGCGGGCGCCGCCACTGATAATCCGGGTATGCAAGACAGTTTTTTCAGCGTCGCCACGGCCGATGCCGGCACCCGTGCGCAAATTGCCCAGTCTGTCGCTCAAGCGCGACAACTTCCCAGCCCCCAGGACCTGGCCGGCTGCGCCTATGTGAGCGAGGCCCTGCGGATCGTGGACGAGGGCACGGCCGATTTCGCGACCGTGGACCGCATCCTGCAGGACCAGGCCGGCGCCAGCCTGGGACCGTTCGCGCTGCAGGCCCGGCTGGGCGCCGTCCCGGCCCTGGCCGCCATGGAAGCCGTCTACCGCCTGCAGCACGAGGAGCCCCGCCTGCGCCCGGGCGGTCCCGCCGCCCTGCGCCTGGCCGCTGACCCGGCGGCGCTGCAGCCCTTCACCGAACAGGCCGTGCCCGCCCCGGCCGAGCTGCCGCCGGTGTGGGTCTCCACCCGGGCCGCGCGCCGTGCCGAGCTGTACCAGCTGCTCAAGGACCTGGGCGCCCGCATCGAGACGGGCCAGTCCCCCTCCCCCCAGGCCCTGAGCCTGGTGGCCTCGCTGGGCTTCGACGTGACCACGGTGGCCGTGGTGGAGCGCCTGGACCCGGCCCGCACGGTAGGCATCGACATGCTGGTGGAGGACGCCGCGACGAAGCGCCGCGTGCTGGCCACCAACCCCGCCACCCGACCCGACATGCGCGATGCCGCCCATGCCCTGTTCGCCCGCGACGGCAAGGCCGTGAGCGTGGTGCGCGACACCGGCGGCTTCGTGACCCAGCGCGTGCTGGCGGCCGTGGTGAACCAGGCCTGCGACGCCTGCCAGCAGCGACTGGGCTCGCCCGCCGAGCTGGACGCCGCCATCGCCCGCGACCTGGGCCTGGCCCAGGGCCCACTGGCCATGGGCAACCGCTGGGGCCCGTCCAGCATCCTGGAGGTGCTGTTCAACCTGCAGACCGTGTACGGCGACACCCGCTACCGCCCCAGCCCCTGGCTGCGCCGGCGCGGCGCCATCGGCCTGTCCCTGCTGCAAGACGAGAACTGAGCCCGCCCCATGCCCGCCGAACTCCTGAGCACCAGCCATGGCCAGACCATGGTGCTGACCCTTCGCAACCCCGAGCACCGCAACGCGCTGGTGCCCGAGATCTGCGCCGCCGGCGTGGAGGCCCTGGGCGTGGCCGAGACGGTGCCCGAGGTGCGCAGCGTCGTCATCACCGGCGAGGGCGCGGGCTTTTGCGCCGGCAGCCCGCTGCAGCGCCTGCTGGCCCTGCGGCACGAGCCGCCGGACGCCGCCGCCCTGGCGCTGGAGGCGTTGCACAGTTTCATCGAGGCGATCCGCACCTTCCCCAAGCCGGTGATCGCCGCCGTGGAAGGCACGGCCGCCGGCGCCGGCTTCTCGCTGGCGCTGGCCTGCGACCTGGTGGTAGCCGCCGACAGCGCGGTGTTCTCGATGGCCGGCGCCCAGGTCGGCCTGTCGCCCGACGGCGGCGCGACCTGGAGCCTGGCCCAGGCCCTGCCCCGCCAGCTGCAGGCCGAGCTGCTGATGACGGGCGAGCGCGTGACGGCCGGCCGCCTGCACGAACTCGGCGTGGTCAACCGCCTGGCGCCCACGGGGGACGCCCTGAACGAGGCCCTGGCCCTGGCCGAGCGGCTCCATGCCCGGGCCCCCAACGCCCTGGCGAGCATCAAGGAACTGATGAACGACGCGCCCGGCAGCACGCTCAACGCCCAGTTGTCCCGTGAGCGCAACCACTACGTGAAGAACCTGCACCACCCCCACGCGGGCGCCGGCATCGAGGCCTACCTGGCCCGGCAGCCGCCCCGCGACGAATGAGCGCGGGTCAACCCTGAGTGCCATCGGGGGTCACGAACGTGACAATGCCTTTCATAAAAAGGCTGAAAAGGTCACGGACGAGACAACCCCATGGACGATCCCATTCTCACCATCGAGGAGCGCGAGGCGATCAACGCCGGGCGCTGGTTTTCCTCGCTGTCGCCGTCGCTGCGGCACGACATCCTGCGCTGCGCCTACGTGAAGCGGTACCGCGACGGCGATGCGCTGTTCGCGCGCGGCGACGCACCGCAGGAGTGGTTCGCCTGCGCCCGGGGCGCGGTGCGGGTGTGCTCCACCTCCCTGACGGGCAAGCAGGTCACCTTCACCTACGTGGAGCCGGGCGTGTGGTTCGGCGACATCTCGCTGATCGATGGCGACGCCCGCACCCACGACGCCTATACCCATGGGGACACCACCCTGCTGTGCGTGTCGGTGACGGATTTCCGCCGCATCCTGGCCCAGCACCAGGAGCTGCACGAGGCCCTGCTGCGCCTGCAGGTGCGGCGCCTGCGCCAGGTGTTCGGGCTGGTGGAGGACCTGACCACCCTGCCCCTGCGCGCCCGGCTGGCCAAGCAGCTGGCGCTGCTGGCCCGGCGTTACGGCGTGGCGGAACCGGCCACGGCCGGCAGCACGCGCATCGGCCTGCAACTGGCGCAGGAGGAACTGGCCCAGCTGCTCGGCGCCTCGCGACAGCGGGTGAACCAGGAGCTCAAGGCGATGGAGCGCGAAGGCGTGATCCGGATCGAGCCGGCCGGCCTGGTGGTGCGCGACCGCGAGGGGCTGGCGCGGATCATGGAGCCGGAGCCCGAGCGGGCCTGAGCCGGCCGCCGTTACAGTAACGGCCCATGATCGACGTCTACTCCTGGCCCACGCCCAATGGCCACAAGGTGCACATCATGCTGGAGGAATGCGGCCTGCCGTACCGCGTCCACCCGGTGAACATCGGCGCGGGTGACCAGTTCGCGCCGGACTTCCTGGCCATCAGCCCCAACAACAAGGTCCCGGCCATCGTCGATCCCCAGGGGCCGGACGGCCAGCCGATCTCGCTGTTCGAGTCGGGCGCGATCCTGGTCTACCTGGCCTCCAAGACCGGCCGGTTCCTGCCCGCGTCCGACCGCGCGCGCTTCGAGGTGCTGCAGTGGCTGATGTTCCAGATGGGCGGCGTCGGCCCCATGCTGGGCCAGGCCCACCACTTCCGGATCTACGCCCCCGAGAAGGTCCCCTACGCCATCGACCGCTACACCAACGAGGCCAGGCGCCTGTACGGGGTGATCGAGCGGCAGCTGGCCACGCACCGCTTCATCGCGGGCGAGGAATACACCATCGCCGACATCGCCATCTTCCCCTGGCTGCGCAGCTGGCAGAACCAGGGCGTGGTGCTGGAGGACTACCCGCACCTGAAGGCCTGGTTCGACGGCATCGCCGCCCGCCCCGCCGTGCAGCGCGGCGTGCAGGTGCTGGCCGACGCGCGCAAGCCGCTGACGGACGACAAGGCCCGCGACGTGCTGTTCGGCAAGACGCAGTACGGGCAGCGCTGAACGGGACGGCGGGGGGCGCGCCCGGCGTCAGCGCTCCCGCTCCAGCAGGCCCGAGACCTCCACGGTCATCGGGTGCTGCTGGACCCAGGTGTCGCGCTGCAAGGCGCTCCAGCCGTCCCAGGCGGCGGCATCGACGTTGTGGAAGTCCACCCAGCCGCTGCACTCGGGCGCGACCTGGCGGGGCGCCAGCAGGGTGCCCGACTGGACGCCCGGCGAGTCGAAGGTGAGGTGGGCGCAGCGCAGGTTCAGGCCGTGGCGGCGCGCCATGTCCTCCAGCTCCCCCATCGGGTGCCGGCGCCGGGCCCAGCCGGCATTGCCCTCCTCCCGCTCGCCCGCCGCGTGCGGCATCCTGAACAGCAGGCCGCCCCCCGGGGCCAGCAGCCGGGACGCGGCCTTGAGGTCCTCGAGGTCTTCCCCCTGGAAGCGGAAGGCCATCGTCCCGCGGGACAGCAGCGCCCGCCACGCCCCCTGGCCTGGCAGGTGCGGCAGGTCCCGCACCTGGACCACGGCCAGGTGGCTGGCGGCCTGCAGCGCGCGCTCGCGGTACTGCGCGGGGGGCAGCCAGGGTGAGCCGTCCGGCCGCTGGCGGGGCTGGCCGCGCGGCGCGCCCCGGGCATAGGCCTCCACCTCGTCCCACAGGCGGGCGCCGGTGAGCATGTCGCTGTGCAGCAGTGTGACGCGGCACCCGCTCAGCGCCAGGTGCACGGGCAGCGCGAGGTCGCCGGGGTCGCACTCGGCGACGGGATCGCCCGGCTTCAGCGCAAGCAGCCTCAGGCCGTGGGCGATGCCGGGCGCCTCGCGCACCACGAGTTCGGACAGCGGCTGCTCCAGGCCGGCCAGCATGGAACTGGCCAGCAGGGCCGTGTGCAGGTGCGGCTGCAGGAACAGGGCCCGCTGCGACTGCTCGGCCAGGGCGGCGCGCTGGGCGCTGTGCCGGCCCTGCTGCGCGGGCACCTCGCGCCGCAGGGCCGCCTGGGCCTGGCGGCCGGCCTCGATGGTTTCCTGCGGGCCGTCGGGCTGGTGCTCCGCTCCCAGCCACAGGCCCTGCGCGGTGTGCAGGCGTCGCTCGCGCAGGCCCGCCAGCCCCGGGCCCGGCGTGTCCGCCTCGGGCCGCAGGGGCAGGCGGTGGCCCGCCGCCTGCAGGACTGCGCCGGCCATCACCCGGGGATGGGACAGGACGTGCATGCCCGCATGGCGGGCCGTGAGTGACAGCATGGTGGTTCCTCCCAGGGGGACCCGCCGCAGGGACGCGGCGAGGTGGGGCGCAGTATGGGCACGCCACGGGTCGCCCTGCCCGGTGGAAACCCCCGGCGCCAGGCCGATCGCGTGAATTACTGCCGGAGGTCGGCCCCGGCGTGCGGCTGGGCCGGCACCGGCCGGGCAGGCGACCCCGGCCCACGGCCCGTGGAGGGCGGCGGTCGTGAGCAGGCGGGGAAAAGGCCTGCTTTTCGCCGAATGGCCCGGCGGCCTGGGCCGGTAACGTGGCGGAACTTCCGTTCCCACGCCCTGCCCGACCCATGCCTGCCCTGCCCGACTCCTCCCTGGCCCTGACCGCGGTCCTGGCCCCCGCCACGCTGGCCGTGGGCTGGCTGGCGCTCGCCCTGCGCAGCGCCCGCACCCGCGAGCGGGACCTGCGCCGTGAACTGACCGCCGAGATCGATACCACCACCGAGGCGCTCCAGGCCAGCCAGGCCCGGCTGCGCCAACTGCTCGACAGCCTGCCCTGCGGGGTGGCCGTGTTCGACCAGCAGCAGCGGCTGGTGGAGCACAACGCGCGCTTTCGCCAGCAGATGGACCTCGGCCGCCTGGCGGGCGCGCAGCCGGAACGGGGCGCCACCTTTCCCGCGCTGGTGGAGCACCTGCGCGTGCGCAGCGAGGGCCGCGAGACGCCCCGGCCGAGCCTGCTGATGATGGACGGCCGCCGCCCCGCCCAACCGCGCCGGCTGGCCCGCAGCCTGCCGGACGGCACGCCCGTGGAGCTGCACCTGGCACCCTTGCCCGAAGGCGCCTTTGCCATGACCAGCCTGGAAGGCGGCGGCACCGGGCCGGACGGCGCCGACCGCGCGGCCCAGGCCGACGCCGACCGCCTCGCCCACGAGGCGGCGCTGCGGGCCAGCGAGGCCAAGAGCCAGTTCATCGCCAACATGAGCCATGAGCTGCGCACCCCCATGAACGCGGTGCTGGGCATGCTGCAGCTGGCCCGCCGCAGCGGCCTCACGCCCTGCCAGGCGGACTACGTGGGCAAGGCCGAGGACGCCGCCCGCGCCCTGGTGGGCGTGCTCGACGACGTGCTGGACTTCTCCCGGGTGGAAGCCGGCCGGCTGGCCCTGTCGCCGCGCCCCTTCGACCTGAACGACCTGCTGCGCGACCTGTCGGTGATCTGGTCGGCCAGCGTGGGCGACAAGCCGGTGGAGCTGTTCTTCGAGGTCGACCCACAGCTGCCCACGCGGCTGGTGGGCGACGACCAGCGCCTGCGCCAGGTGCTGATCAACCTGGGCGCCAACGCCATCAAGTTCACCGACGCGGGCGAGGTGGTCCTGCGGGTGGCCGTGGCGCAGCGCGATGACCTGGGCGTGACGCTGGACCTGTCGGTCACCGACACGGGCATCGGCATGGACGAGGCATCGCTGGCCCGGCTGGCACAGGAGGATTTCGGGCAACTGGAAGCCTCCAGCACCCGACGCCATGGCGGCGTCGGCCTGGGCCTGGCGATCTGCCGGCAGCTGCTGGCGCTGATGCAGGCGCGCCTGGCCATCGAGAGCTCGCCCGGCCAGGGCAGCCGGTTCGGCTTCCGCCTGCGCCTGCCGCTGGCGCCGCAGGACGCGCAGTCCCCGGCGCCGGACCACCCGTCGCAGGACCATGATCCCTATTCCGCGGCCTTCAGCGGCCCGCTGCACGTGCTGGTGGCCGACAGCCGCCCGCGCACGCGCGAGGCGCATGCGCAGATGGCCCGGGCCCTGGGCTGGGAGGTCACGCTGGCCGGTGACGGGGCCCAGGCCCTGGAACAGCTGCAACGCGCCGGGCGCTTCCACGCCGTGCTGGTCGATGCGCACCTGGAGGGCGAGGAGCCCCTGCACACCGCCCTGGCCGCCAGCGAGCGGCTGGCTGGCACGGGCACGGCATTGCTGGTGAGCGGCACGGCCGCCCTGGGCGAGCGATTCTCGGCGCTGCCGCCACAGGCGCAGCGCCAGGTGGGCGCCTTCCTGGCCCGTCCCCTGACGCCGCGCATGCTGGCGCAGGCCGCCGCCATGGCCCGCGGCGCCCAGGCGCAGGGGGAGCCGGGCGCCACAGGCCTGCCGCTGGCCGGCCTGCGCCTGCTGGTGGTGGAGGACAACGAGAACAACCAGATGATCGCGCGCGAGCTGCTGACGGCGCGAGGCGCCCTGGTGGACGTGGCGATGGATGGCATGGACTCGCTGGTGCGGCTGGTGGCCGGCGGCCAGTACGACGCCATCCTGATGGACTGGCAGATGCCGACCATGGACGGCCTGGAGGCCACCCGGGAGATTCGGCAGATCGCCGGCTACCAGGACATCCCCATCATCGCGATGACGGCCAACGCCATGGATTCCGACCGCGCGCAGTGCCTGGCCGCCGGCATGAACGCCCATGTGGCCAAGCCCTTCGTGCTGCACGAGCTGATCGAGATCCTGCTGGCGCACACGCGCCCGGCCCGCCAGTCGCAGCCCGCTCCCGTGATGCCCCTGCCGCTGCCCGAGGCCGACGGCCCGGTGGACCGCGCGCTGGCCGCGGCGGCCCTGGGCAGCCAGGAGCTGTACGACACGCTGGTGCCCCTGTTCCTGGACGACGGCCCACGAACCCTGCAGGCGCTGCACCAGGCCTGCGCCGACGGCAACCGCATGGAGGCGCACCGGCTGGCCCACACCCTCAAGGGCACGGCCGGGACCATGGGCGCCCGCGCCCTGGCCCGCGCCGCGATGGAGGTGGAGACCTGCATGGCGCAGCCCTTCTCCTCGGACGATGCGCCGGCGCTGGTGGGCCTGGAGCTGGCCCTGGAGCAGGCGGTCAAAGCCTTGCGGGCCTGAGCCAGGCACGCAGGGGCCTGTCACGCCTTAAGGCATTTGCCTAGGCCGCCCCTGGAAAAGCGCTTAGCCGGCCCCTGCGGACTGGCCGTCCAATCGAATTCAAGAGCAATAAGTCCCGATGAACGCTGCGCCCCTCCTTCCCGACGACGCCCCACGCCTGCACAGGCTGCGCAGCCTGGGCCTGCTGGACACGCCCGCAGAGGCCGTCCTGGACGGCTTCACGCGGCTGGCCGCGGTGGTGACGGGCATGCCCATCGCGCTGATCTCGCTGGTGGACGAGGACCGCCAGTGGTTCAAGTCCGCCGTGGGCCTGCCCCAGGGCGCGCAAACGGGACGTGACGTATCCTTCTGCGGCCACGCCATCGCGCAGGACGGCCTGTTCGAGGTGACGGACGCCACCCGCGACCCGCGCTTCCACGACAACCCCCTGACCACCGGCAGCCCGCACGTGGTGCACTACGCCGGCGTGCCGCTGGAGATGCCCGGCGGCGAGCGCATCGGCACGATCTGCGTGATCGACCAGCAGCACGGCAGCCTGAGCCTTCCCCACCGGGAGTTCCTCGCCGAGCTGGCCCGCAACATCGTCCACGTGCTGCTGCTGCGCGAGGACGACCAGCGCCTGCGCGACGAGCTCAAGGACCGCAACCAGCTGCTCGAGGCGGTGATCGACCACCTGCCCTGCGGCCTGGCGGTCTACGACGAGGACCTCCGGCATGTGGTCAGCAACCAGCGCATGCTGCAGCAGCATGACCTGCCGCACGACCTGCTGTCCGCGCCCGACGCCGGCCTGCACTCCGTGATCGAGTACAAGTCCCGGCACGGCGAGTTCGGTCCCGGCGACCCGCAGGCGCTGGCCCGGGAGCGGCTGGCCCTGTCCCGCACCCGGCAGCCCATGGTCTTCGAGCGGGCCCGCGCCAACGGCATGCAGCTGGAAATCCGCACGGCGCCCATGCCCAATGGCTGGCAGGTGCACGTGAGCAACGACGTGACCGAGCAGAAGGCCCTGGCCCGCCAGCTGGGGCAGAGTGAGGAGCGCCTGGAACTGGCACTGCAGGCCACCGGCCTCGGCCTGTTCGAGTACGCCCCGTTGGACGACATGCTGTACCTGTCGCAAAGCTGGTACGAGCGTTTCGGCTACCCGGGCGAGAGCGACTACATCCGCATCGGCCAGCTGGCCGACCTGTCCACGCCCGAGACGGTGGGCCGCTTCCGCCAGGCGCTGGTGGACCTGCTCAAGGGCGTGACGCCCACCATGTGCGTGGAGCACGAGATGGTCAATGCCGCCGGCCAGTCCATCTGGGCCCAGACCGAAGCCCAGGTGACCGAGCGCAACGAGGCCGGCCTGGCCGTGCGCGTGGTCGGCACCTCCAAGGACATCACCGAGCGCAAGCGCCAGGAAGTCCAGCTGCGCGAGGCGGTGGAACGCGCCGATGCCGCCAGCCAGGCCAAGGCCGATTTCCTCGCCACCATGAGCCATGAGATCCGCACCCCCATCAACGGCGTGATCGGCCTGGCCCGCATGCTGGAGGACGCGCAGCTGCCCGCGCGCGAGTCCAGCTGGGTCCGCATGATCAACTCCTGCGCCAGCACGCTGCTGGGGCTGGTGAACGACGTGCTGGATTTTTCCAAGATCGAGGCCGGACAGATGACGTTGGACCCGGTGGAGACCGACCTGCACACCCTGCTGAGCGAGACGGGCGACGTGTTCGCCAGCCGCGCGCAGGACAAGGGCGTGGGCTTCTCGGTGCGCATCGACCCGGCCGTGCCGCAATGGGTGATGGCCGACGGCCACCGCCTGCGCCAGGTCCTGCTGAACCTGCTGGGCAACGCGCTGAAGTTCACCTCGCGCGGGGCCTTCTCGCTGCATGCCACGGTGGAACCGCTGGCGCAGCCGCGCACGCTGCGCATCGACATCACGGACTCGGGCATCGGCATCGCGCCCGAGGCGCTGCAGCGGCTGTTCAAGCGCTACGCCCAGGCCGAGGCCTCCACCAGCCGCGAGTACCAGGGCACGGGCCTGGGCCTGTCCATCTGCCGTGACCTGGCCCGCCTCATGGGCGGCGACGTGTCGGTGGCCAGCACGCCGGGCGTGGGCTCGACCTTCACCGTGGCCGTGCCGCTGGTGCCCGTCGCATCCCGCCAGGCACCGGTGGCCGCGGCCGCGCCGCAGGCCGGGACCAGCCCGGCGCGCATCCTGCTCGTGGAGGACAACGCCATCAACCAGCTGGTGGCCCGGTCACTCCTGACCAAGCTGGGGTATGGGCACATCACCGTGGCCGAGGACGGCCGCCAGGCCGTGGCGCAGTGCACCCGGCAGGCCTTCGATCTGGTGCTGATGGATTGCCAGATGCCCGTGATGGACGGCTTCGAGGCCACAAGGGCGCTGCGCGATGCGGGTCATCGCATGCCCATCATCGCGCTGACGGCCGGCGCCGTGGCCCAGGACCGAGAGCGCTGCCTGGCCACCGGCATGAACCATTTCCTGTGCAAGCCGATCGACGGCGTCCTGCTCGCGCAGG
>JACCEC010464692.1_pt1 | contig 10100 bp, 9 predicted proteins | sample 7450121 | NCBI WGS metagenome assembly JACCEC01 (sample SAMN15323455, study PRJNA562643) | freshwater metagenome | isolation source: river surface water | place: USA:Blue River Watershed | collected 2017-08-18 | reverse complement strand
CCTTCGCTGCTGCGCCAGTTCGGCTGGCCCGTCTGGGTGGTCCTGATGAGCGTGCTGGTGGCGGCGAGCGTCGTCGGTGACTTGTTCGAGTCGCTGCTCAAGCGCCGCGCCGGGCTGAAAGACAGCAGCCATCTGCTGCCCGGTCATGGCGGTGTACTCGACCGCATTGATGCACTGATCCCCGTGATGCCGCTGGTGCTGCTGCTCACGGATCGTTCCTGAACCAAGATTCCTTCATCATGCAGTCCATCACGATACTCGGCGCCACAGGATCCATCGGTGTCTCCACGCTCGACGTGATCGCGCGCCACCCGGATCGCTACCGGGTATATGCACTGACCGCGCACAGCAAAGTCGATGAACTCGCCGCGCAGTGCGCGCGCTTTCGTCCGGAGGTCGCCGTCGTCGGCAGCGCAGACGCCGCCCGGCAATTGTCGGGCTTGCTGCGCGACGCGGGACTGTCAGTTGAGGTCGCTTATGGCGAGAACGCGCTGTGCGATGTCGCCAGTGCGCCGGCCTGCACCACGGTGATGGCGGCGATCGTCGGCGCCGCCGGACTCGCGCCGACCATCGCCGCCGCCCGTGCAGGCAAGAAGGTGCTGCTCGCGAACAAGGAAGCGCTGGTGATTTCCGGTCAGCTGTTCATGGATGCGATTGCTGAGAGCGGATCGACCCTGCTGCCCATCGACAGCGAACACAATGCGATTTTCCAGTGCCTGCCGCTAGGCTATCAGCGAGAGCCGGGTCACCACGGGATCCGCAAGATCCTGCTGACGGCATCGGGCGGCCCCTTTCTTGATCGTGATGTCGCGACGCTCGAGCAAGTGACGCCCGAGCAGGCGGTCGCGCATCCGAACTGGAGCATGGGACGCAAGATCTCGGTTGATTCGGCGACGATGATGAACAAGGGGCTGGAGGTGATCGAGGCGCACTGGCTGTTCGGCGCATCGCCCGATCAGATCGACGTCGTCATTCATCCGCAGAGCGTGATTCATTCGATGGTGTCGTATGCGGATGGCTCAGTGCTCGCGCAGCTGGGCAATCCCGACATGCGCACGCCGATTGCGCATGCGCTCGCTTATCCCGACCGGATCGAGTCCGGCGTGGGCAGTGTCGATCTGGCCGAGATTGCGCAACTCCATTTCCGCAAGCCCGACTATGAGCGCTTTCCCTGTCTGCGACTGGCGTTCGAGGCCTTGCGTGCCGGGGGCAGCGCTGCGGCGGTGCTGAATGCAGCCAATGAGATCGCGGTCGAGGCGTTTCTCGACCGCCGGCTGGGGTTCCGAAAAATCCCCGGCCTGATCGAGACCGTGATGAGCCGGCTTCCGGTCGAGCCGGTGCGCGATCTCGAGGGCGTACTGGCTCAGGACCAGGCCGCCCGTGGGCTCGCTCGCGAATTACTGAACGCCTGATTCATCGCCGGGACAGTCATGGAATTGCTTCAAACGATAGTTGCTTTTGTGGTCGTGATCGGCGTGCTGGTCACGATTCATGAATTCGGTCATTACCTGGTCGCGCGCTGGTGCGGCGTAAAAGTGCTGCGCTTCTCCGTCGGTCTGGGCAGGGTGATCTGGTCGCGCCGCCTCGGCGCCGATCAGACCGAGTGGGCGATCTCCGTCGTGCCGCTGGGCGGCTACGTGAAGATGCTGGATGCCCGCGCCGACGATGCCGAGCCCATCGCAGACGCTGATTTGCCGCGCGAGTTCACACGTCAGTCGGTGTGGAAAAGAATCGCGATTGTGTCGGCCGGACCGCTGGCGAATTTTCTGTTGGCGATTGCGATTTTTGCGGGGCTGTTCTACCACGGTATTCCGGAGGCGGTGTCGACGGTCGCCGTGCAGGACAGCAGTATCGCCGCGCGCGCCGGTCTTCGTTCTGGCGACACCATCACGGCAGTCAATGGCGAGCCGGTCAGCGCCTGGTCGGAGCTGCGCTGGCAGTTGCTCGAGGGCGCAATGCACGGCCGGCGGGTCGAGTTGTCCATTACACGCGATGGCGCCTCGGGACAGCGCGCTGCACAGCTGGCCATGCTCGATCTGCGCGGCATGGATGCTGGAGAGCCCGATCAGGACCTGATGCAGCGGCTCGGTCTGGAGCCCCAGCGACCCCCGGCGGTGCTGGGCAAAATCATCGAGGGCGGCCCAGCAAGCCGGGCAGGTCTGGCGTCCGGCGACACGATACAGAAAGTTGACGGGCGTGCCGTTCCGGATGCGCTGGCGTTTGTCGAAGCGCTGCAGGCCGCGCCGGGGCGTACCGTGCAGCTGGAGGGTCTGCGCGGTGGCCAGCCTTTCTCGGTGACCGTGACGCCGGCGGCGGAACGTGTCGGTGACAAGGTGGTGGGGCGCATCATGGCGCAGATGGACCTGTCTGCAGCCAGTGTGATCGTCAGCGCTGGGCCGATAGACGCACTGACGAAAGCAGTGCGCAAAGTGTGGGACACCAGCACCCTGACCCTGACCATGCTTGGCAAGATGCTAACCGGCGAGGCGTCGCTGAAGAACATCACCGGCCCGCTGACGATTGCCGACTACGCGGGTCAGACTGCGCGCGTCGGCGTGATCAGTTTTCTCTCATTTATGGCCTTCATCAGCATCAGTCTGGGCGTGATGAATCTGCTGCCAATTCCCGTTCTTGATGGGGGTCATTTGTTGTATTATTCGCTGGAACTTTTTTCGGGACGTCCTGTGCCTGAACGCGTTGGACAGATTGCTCAGCGCGCGGGGCTGGGCATCCTGATGGCGCTGATGGCGGTGGCATTGTTTAACGATATCGCTCGCCTGGTCTGGTGACCGCCGCACTGCCAGTCCGCGCACTGGCTCCATCTTCTGACTCCATAGATCAATGACTTCACACTCCGATCGCCGCGCGCTGCCGTTCATTCCCAAACTGATTGCCGCCGCGGTGTTCTCGCTGTGCGCCTCGCAGGCACTCGCGATCGAGCCGTTCACCGTCAGCGATATCCGCGTCGAGGGCATTCAGCGTACCGAAGCCGGCACCGTGTTCAGCTACCTGCCGGTGCGCGTCGGGGATACCTTCAATGACGAGAAAGCCGCAGCGGCGATCAAGGCGCTGTATGCGACCGGATTTTTCAAGGATGTGCGCATCGAGGCCGATGGCAATGTGCTGGTCGTGATGGTGGAGGAGCGTCCTGCCATCGCGAGCGTGGATTTCACCGGCGTGAAGGAATTCGACAAGGCGCAGCTGACCAAGTCGCTGAAAGACCTCGGGCTGGGCGAGTCGCGCATTCTCGACAAGGCGCTGGTGGATCGCGCCGAGCAGGAACTCAAGCGCCAGTATCTGTCGCGCGGCCTGTACGGCATGCAGGTCACCACCACGGTTACGCCAATCGAGCGCAACCGGGTGAATGTCACGTTTACGGTCGATGAGGGCGAGGTCTCGAAGATCCGTCAGATCAATATCATCGGCAACAAGGCATTCAGCGACAGCGATCTGCTCGGCCAGATCAAGCTCAGCACGTCGGGCTGGTTCACCTGGTACAGCAAGTCCGATCAGTACTCGAAACAAAAGCTCGCGGGCGATATCGAGGCGCTGCGCTCGTTCTATCTGAACCGCGGCTATCTGGAGATGCAGGTCGAGTCCACGCAGGTCTCGATCTCTCCGGACAAGAAAGACATCTACATCACGGTCAATATCAAGGAAGGCGAGAAATTCACGGTAGCGGACGTCAAGCTCGAAGGCGAGATGCTGGGTCGCGAAAGCGAGCTCGCGGGTCTGGTCACGCTGAGAAAGGGCGATGCCTATTCCGGCGAGCGGATGAACGAGACCACCAAGAAGATCAGCGAGCGCATGGGCGTGTTCGGCTACGCGTTCGCCAACGTGAATGCCGTACCCGACATTAACCGGGAAAAGAACGAGGTCAGCTTCACGATCTTTGTCGATCCGGGCAAGCGGGTCTATGTGCGTCGTATCAATATCGGTGGCAATGATCGTACGCGCGACGAGGTGATCCGTCGTGAATTCCGTCAGTACGAGAGCTCGTGGTATGACGGCGACAAGATCCGGCTGTCGCGCGATCGTCTGGGTCGTCTGGGCTTTTTCCTCGATACGAATGTCGATACCCTCGAGGTACCGGGTGCACCCGATCAGGTGGACCTGAATGTGAACGTCACCGAGAAGCCGACCGGGAACATCATGGTGGGTGCCGGCTTCTCCAGCAGTGAGCGGCTGACACTGACCGGCTCGATCAATCAGGCGAATGCCTTTGGTACCGGTAACAACATCGGTATCACGCTGAACACCAGCAAGGTGTATCGGACGATCGCGATCTCGCACACCAATCCCTACTTTACGGAAGACGGCGTGAGCCGCACGACAGAGCTGTTCCTGCGGACCGCGCGGCCGCCGCTTTACCTGAGCAATGTCGATTTCCGCGTGGTGACCAAGGGAGCGAGTGTCAATTTTGGCGTTCCGTTTACCGAATTCGACCGCGTATTCTTCGGTGCCGGTATCGAGGACACCACGGTCGAGACCTTTGCGAACAGCCCGGCGCGCTACATCGATTACGTGAAGGACTTTGGCGATGCCAGCGGTATTGGCAGCGCCCACACGACCGCGTTCCCGCTGACGGTAGCCTGGCAGCGCGACAATCGTGACAGCGCGCTGATACCGACCAAGGGTCGTTATCGTCGCGCGAACCTCGAACTATCGCCCGGCGGCTCGGCGAGGTATTACCGGACGACCTATCAGGATCAGTATTACCTGCCGCTGAACCTCGCGAACACGGCCACACTGGCCTTCAATGGCGAGATCAACTACGGCGCGGGTCTGGCCGGTGATCCGTACCCGATTTTCAAGAACTTCTATGCAGGCGGCATAGGCACCGTGCGTGGCTATCAGGCGGGTTCGCTGTCGGTTGCGGGTGACAATTACGGCAACACCGGCGCGTATCGTCTGCCGATCGGCGGTCAGGCGCGTGTGCTGCTGAATGCCGAGCTGCAGATGCCTTTCCCCGGCACCGGCGTGGACCGCAGCCTGCGCTGGTTTACCTTCCTCGACGCGGGGCAGGTATTCAATCCGCAGGATGGCGAGAACATCAGCTTTGGCGACCTTCGTTACAGCACGGGTCTGGGCATCAGCTGGATCTCACCGGTCGGGCCGCTCAAGCTCTCGCTGGGCTATCCGATGAACACCAAGACCTTCGATCGCACCCAGCGTTTCCAGTTTCAGCTGGGTACCGGGTTCTGATGGCCGGATGGCATAATAGGAAAATCGTCTGGTGCGCGGGTTTCGTAGGGACAGTCCGCGAGGCGCCGACGCGTGTCTGACTCAGTATTGCGGAGAATGAATTGAATTCTGTAATTAAAAATGCAACGTTGGCTCTGGCCATGGGCGCAGCGGCGCTGATGGCGCCTTTTGCCGCGCAGGCTCAGCAGGACCTGAAAGTGGGCTTCGTCAGCACCGAGCGCATCTTCCGCGACGCCGCACCGGCCAAGGCCGCGACGGCCAAGCTCGAGCAGGAGTTCTCCAAGCGCGAAAAGGATTTGCAGGAGCTGGCGGCACGTCTCAAATCCACTGCCGAGAAGCTCGACAAGGACGCTCCGGTGCTCAGCGACGCCGAGCGCGGCAAGCGCCAGCGTGAACTGGCCGAGATGGACAAGGACGTTCAGCGCCGCCAGCGCGAGTTCCGCGAAGACCTGAACCAGCGCCGCAATGAGGAACTGGCCGTCGTGCTGGAGCGCGCGAACAAGGTGATCAAGCAGATCGCTGACGCAGAAAAATATGACATCGTGTTCCAGGAAGCTGTCTATTTCAGCCCGCGCATCGTTATCACCGACAAAGTGCTTAAAGCACTGAACAAATAAATCAGGATCTTCCGCCATGAGCACTCGACTGGGCGACTTGGTCGAAAGCCTGGGCGGGGAGTTGATCGGCGATCCGGAGGTGGTCATTTCCGGTATCGCCCCGCTGGACGCCGCCGGCGCATCGCACATCACCTTTCTGTCCAACCCGCGCCTGCGTGCAAGCGCGGCGGCGACACGCGCAGCAGCGCTGATCCTGACCGCCAGAGAGCATGCGACGCTCGGCGGCGCGTATTCCGGCGCCTGTGTGCTGACCGATAATCCTTACGCTTTCTATGCGCGCGCCGCCCAGTGGTTTCAGGCACTCGGCGCGCAGCCGCTTCAGCCCGGTGTGCATCCCAGCGCCGTCATCGATCCTCAGGCACAGGTCGCCGCCACGGCCATGATCGGCCCGCAGGTCACGGTGGAAGCCGATGCCGTCATTGGCGAGCATTGCGTGATCGGCCCGGGGTGCGTGATCGGACGCGGAGCCAGCATCGGTGAGGGAACAGTATTCCATCCGAATGTCAGCTTTCTCGCCGGCTGCCACATTGGCGCGAGGGGCGTTGTTCAGTCAGGCGCGGTGATCGGTGGCGACGGCTTCGGTTTCGCCAATGACAAGGGCCAGTGGATCAAGATCCCGCAGACCGGTGGCGTGCGCATCGGGGACGACGTCGAGATCGGTGCGAACACCACCATCGACCGGGGCGCACTGGAGGACACTGTAATCGGCAACGGCGTCAAGCTCGACAACCAGATCCAGATCGCGCACAACTGCGTGATCGGCGAGAACACCGCGATGGCGGGCTGCGTCGGTGTGGCCGGCAGCGCAAAGATCGGTCGCAACTGCACTTTCGGTGGCGCGGCCATGGTGCTGGGGCATCTGACGATTGCCGACAATGTGCATATTTCCTCCGGCAGCCTCGTGTCACGCTCAATTGCCGAGCCGGGACAGTACACCGGCTTTTATCCGCTGGCGAAGAACGCCGACTGGGAAAAGACCGCGGCTATCGTGCGCCAGCTCGACACGATGCGCGACCGCATCCGTGAACTGGAAAAAATCGTCCGGGAACTCACCGGCAAGCATTCATCATCATCCTGAGAACAGGCACACATCACAATGAAAAGCCTAGATATCAACCAGATCAAGGAGTACCTGCCGCATCGCTACCCGATGCTGCTCGTCGATCGCGTGATCGACTGGGAATCCGGCAAGCGCATCACCGCGATCAAGAACGTGACCATCAACGAGGAATTCTTCAACGGTCATTTCCCGCACAAGCCAGTGATGCCGGGCGTGCTGACCATCGAGGCGCTTGCGCAATCGGCAGCGCTGCTGGCCTTCCTGACCATAGGACAAAAGCCTGACGACAATGCGGTCGTCTATTTCGTGGGCATCGATGGCGCGCGTTTCAAGCGTCCGGTCGAGCCGGGCGATCAGCTGCGCATGGAAGTCGAGATACTCCGCCAGTCGCGCGGCATCTGGAAATTCCATGCGCGCGCGGCCGTGGACGACCAGCTGGTGGTTGAGGCCGAGCTGATGTGCACGATGCGCAGCATCGCGGACGCGCCGGCGGCATCGGGAGCGGACTAAGCGCATGGCGAGGATCCATCCCACAGCGATCATCGAGCCGGGTGCCGAGCTGCACCCGACCGTCGAGATCGGCCCCTACAGCATCATCGGTCCCGAGGTCGTGATCGGCGCGCGCACCCGCATCGGCCCTCATGTGGTGATCGAGGGCCGGACCACGATCGGCGAGGACAATCTGTTCTATCAGTACTCGTCGATCGGCGCGCCGCCGCAGGACAAGAAGTACGCAGGCGAACCGACGCGCCTTGAGATCGGCGACCGCAACACGATACGGGAATTCTGCACATTCAATCGCGGCACCGCGCAGGATGGCGGCGTCACCCGGCTGGGCAATGACAACTGGATCATGGCGTATGTGCATCTCGCGCATGACTGCCATGTCGGCAATCACACGATCTTTGCGAACAATGCGCAGCTCGCCGGCCATGTGCAGGTGGGCGACTGGGCGATCCTTGGCGGTCATTCCGGCGTTCATCAGTTCTGCAAGATCGGCGCGCATGCAATGCTGGGCATGTTCACCAGCCTGACGCAGGATGTGCCGCCCTATGTCATCCTCAACGGTAATCCGGCGGCGGCGCACGGCATCAACACCGAAGGCCTGAAGCGCCGCGGTTTCTCGAAAGAGGCCATTCAGCTGCTGCGTCATGCGTACAAGCTGCTGTACAAATCGGGCCACACGCTGGACGAAGCGAAGGCCGCACTGGCAGCCGAAGAGCAGGCGAATCCCGAGCATGCAGCCCACATCCGGCTACTGCGCGAATTCCTGGAGACGAGTACCCGTGGCATCGTCCGCTGACATCACGCTGGCCATGGTGGCCGGCGAGGCCTCGGGCGATCTGCTGGCCGGGCGCATGCTGTCCGGCCTGCGGCCCATGCTGTCCGAGGCGCGCATTCACGGCATTGGCGGGCCGGCGATGGCCGAGCATGGTTTCGAGTCCGACTATCCGATGGACAAGCTCGCCGTGCGCGGCCTGTTCGAGGTGATCTCGCACTATCGCGAGCTCAAGCGCTTCCGTGACGAACTGCGCGACCGGCTGATTCAGGAGCGTCCGGCCGTGTTCATTGGCGTCGATGCGCCGGATTTCAATCTCGATCTCGAGGTCGCGCTGAAGCAGTCGGGGATACCCACCATCCATTTCGTCAGCCCGTCGATCTGGGCATGGCGGCGAGGCCGCATCAAGAAGATTGCGCGTGCGGTGAACCACATGCTGGTGATCTTCCCGTTCGAGGAAGCCATCTATAAAAAAGCGGGCATCCCCGTCACCTATGTCGGTCATCCGCTGGCCGAGGTGATCCCGATGGATCCCGATCAGGAGGCGGCGCGCGATGCGCTAGGCGTGGACCGCAACGCGAGGATCGTCACCATCCTGCCGGGCAGCCGGATGTCCGAGCTGAAGTACAACTCGCGCGTGTTCGTCGAGACCGCGGCGCAGCTGGTCAAGCGCGATCCGGGAGTCCGGTTTCTGATACCTATGGCCGGTGACGCACAGCGCGCGTATTTCGAGCAGCTGATCGATCGCCCCGAACTGAAAAAACTGCCGCTCACGCTTATGACCGGCAACTCGCATCAGGCCATCGCTGCCTGTGATGCGGCACTGGTCGCCAGCGGCACGGCCACACTGGAAGTGGCGCTGTTCAAAAAGCCGATGGTGATCAGCTACCGGATGAACCCGGCCAGCTGGCAGATACTGCGGCTGATGGCCTATCAGCCCTGGGTTGGTCTGCCGAACGTGATGGCGCGTGAGTTTCTGGTGCCTGAACTGCTGCAGGACCGTGCAACGCCCGCCAGTCTGGCCAGCGCACTGTGGGCGCAGATCTCGAATGACCAGAACCGCCAGCGTCTGCGCCGGCGCTTTGTGGACCTGCATCACGACCTGATGCGCAACACTGCCTCGCAGAGTGCGCACGCGGTGATGGAACTGCTCTCCCAAAGCGGCAGGCTCTGAGCCCGGGATGCCCGCACGCCCCGACAGTCTGCCGCTGTTCGACCTCCGTCACGAACGCATTTGCGGTGTCGATGAGGCCGGTCGCGGGCCACTGGCCGGGCCGGTGTTTGCAGCCGCCGTCATCCTTGATCCCGCCAAGCCCATCACCGGCTTGCGCGACTCCAAAAAGCTGAGCGCCGCACGACGCGACGAACTCGCCGAGCTGATCCGGCGTGATGCGCTCGCATGGGCGATCGCGCAATGCTCGGAGGCGGAGATCGACGCACTCAATATCCTTCAGGCGACGATGCTGGCGATGCGGCGCGCGATTGAGGCGCTGTCGGTCGTGCCCACGCTCGCACTGATCGATGGCAACCGCTGCCCGGTGTGCGAGGTACGCACCGAGGCCATCATCAAGGGCGATGACAAGGTCGCCGAGATTTCGGCCGCGTCGATACTCGCCAAGACGGCGCGTGATGCGGCGCTGCTCGAGATGCACCGACAGTATCCCCAGTATGCGTTCGACCAGCACAAGGGCTATCCGACGGCCCTGCATCTTGAGCGCCTGCGCGCGCATGGCGTCTCGCCCGTGCACCGCCGCTCCTATGCGCCGGTTCGTCAGCTGCTCGAAGAGGCCGGGCAGTCATGAGCCTGGAGATCATTCGCTCGCGAGAGAATGCCCGCTACAAGGCGCTCCGCCAGCTCGCCGGCAGCGCGCAGGCGCGCCGCAAACAGGGACGTACGCTGCTTGACGGTGTGCACCTGTGCGAGGCGTGGCTGCAGCAT
>JACCEC011239147.1_pt1 | contig 10102 bp, 9 predicted proteins | sample 7450121 | NCBI WGS metagenome assembly JACCEC01 (sample SAMN15323455, study PRJNA562643) | freshwater metagenome | isolation source: river surface water | place: USA:Blue River Watershed | collected 2017-08-18 | reverse complement strand
GCACAGATTTATCGGCCCGATAGATTAAGCCTTGTAATTAAATACAAGGTGCTAATGCATATCATGGCAGATCAAAGACGTGAGCCAGGGGACAACTTTGATCTTAATTATCAGCGCTACGAGAAATCTTATGAATCCGCGATCTCCTCATTGCAGCTTGAGTATGACGCGGATAAAGACGGCGCACCAGAAATTCAACCCGTCAAAACTGGGGGATATATCTTTGCCATAAGATGAGTACAACATCGGAGGTCGTCGCAGCTTGGGACACATTAATTTGGCAACACTCAGACATTACCAACATTACTCCAAATATTTTCAATTTTGATCTTATCACTCTAAGCACTAAAGAGTATGCGCGGCTTAGATATGAGCAAATCATCAATGCATTCTTCTATACAGTGAATCGTGCTGAACGATTGCGCCTTATGGGGCAGCGTGAGCAGCGATTTGACATTCGAATCTCGTATTACCTACAGGCAGATATTGCGGGGGATAAATACGCAGAGGTTAACGATAGATTTGAAACGCTCGATGCTACGGTAAGGAGCGAACTAGGATCTAAATGGGCCAATACGGTTGACTACTATCGCAACCAAGAAGGGCCAGTATCTATCGTTACTGAGCAGCTAGAAAATAGGCCCGTATACAAGGCCACATACTCATACACAGGTTTTAAAAATCTCTAATTAGGAGTTTATATTATGGCATCAATTCCAGGCATGCAAACTAATGCTATTGTTAAAGTTGCATCAACATTTGGCACCGCCGTTAGTGGTGGCGCAGGTAATAAGTTTAAAGGTGAAATTACACCTAACTTTAACGTAGACACGTTAACACCAAGACAGATCGGATCTGGTGTCCACATGATCCAAACTGCAACACGCGGAAACTATAAGCCTTCATTATCCCTTGCTATGGATGGTGGATACCGCAACACAATGGATTATATATTAGCTCAATTCTTTGGCACTTCTGGCACTCCTAGCGAACAAACAGCTAGCCAAGCAGACTATAAGCATACACTTACCTTCAACACGACACTTAACGCTAAGTACATAACAATGGCTTATGAGTCATCTAGCGCGACAGTGATCGAATATCCCTCATGCGCGACTAGAAGCGTGTCCTTTAACGTTTCAGATGCACCTGGAATTTTGGAATTTGGTGCCGAGCTAATCGCACACAACGCTGTGTTATCTGGTACAACAAACTCAAACGCTTCTATGGCCTCTGCTACGGCTACAGACGTAGAGGTAATAGCTTTTAACTTTGATGATACATTTAGGATTAATACCTCATCAGGTGGATCATTATCGGGATCAGATCAATATAACATTACCGGCTACAATCTTACATTAACTAGGCCGCAGGATTTTATCGGTGAGATTAAAGGCGCAGCAGGTAACGGTGCTCCAATTTCTGGAGGCTTATTTGAAGGCACATTGCAAGTTACAGTTAAGGAGCTTGCAGATCACACCTACTTTACCTACTGGCAGAATGAGACACCATTAAAATGCCGTTTAGATATCCAAGGGACACAGATAGGATCGGGAGTTAATAAGGCGCTAACTATATACATTCCCAAGATGATATTAGTGCAAGAGCCTCAATATGCTTTAACAAGCGATGGAGTAAATGCGCTAACTCTAAATTTCCAGATTGTCGCAGCTACATCAAACCCTACTGGTATGTCATCCACATATCCGTATATCGAGATTATCAACGGTTTATCAACATCATTATTGGCTTAATACACATGATCGTAAAGAAAGCATTTAAAGTTGAAGTGGACGGGGCAACCTTCCACTTCTCAAAACCAACTAAAAGAGATTTTGAAAAACTAAAAGAAGAAAATTCAAAATTCGATCTTATTTGGGATAGGCTACTTAAGATAGAGGGGCTCAAAGATGAAGATGGGCAACCTATCGAGTATAGCGCTGATATGGTGATCGATCTACCTATCGATATAGTCACGGAAATTGTTAAGGGCTGGCGTGAGCAGTTCAAGGCAATGACTGGTCTAGAGATCGGAGGCGGTGACCCCGCAAAAAACGAACAAAAGCCGAACTAGTAAAGTTACTACGCTATCGGCTTTATCAACCTAATTTGAATTGCGGCTACTGCTTCAACCAGTACCGCAAAACTAAAATTCCACCAGCTTGCTTTGCCAAACAATGTCCTATTGAAGATATCGCAGGGGATTTAGAACTAAACCGAATTATCGATGGTTGGTTGAGTTTTAAGTTGCTAGGCAAATCTGAAGGATACGAAGAAGTGCAAAGGCAGCTATTAAAAGATTTAGGGTTAGATCAAGAAGTAGATTTATTAGTTGAATTCGAAACGATCTTAAGTGAGCACTTGAGACAAAAACAAAAAAGCAAAGAACAACAACACAACACTAAGACAACAAGGAAGTTTAGATAATGGCTATTTCTGATAAAGATATTCAGATCAGAATTACTCTAAACAGTGAGGGTGTTGTTACTGGAATAAAGCAGCTTAATGAAGAGCTGAAAGAGGTTAAAAACGAGGCAGAAAGTGCTAGCGGTGGGTTTTCGTCATTCCAGAAAAATTTAATAAGCTTACAGGCAGGGCTAGGGTTAGCAAAAGAAGCGTTCTCGGTGTTATCTGGCGTTGCAAGTAGTGCTATTGAAGCAATAAAACGCGGGTCTGATGTTTCTGACGTAGCGGAGACTTTCGACCAACTATCAAACAGCGCGGGAACAACGGCCAAGGTCTTTATCTCTGAACTTGGTAGAGCAACGGGTCAGACAGTATCTAATTTCGATGCAATGCGCGCGGCGAATGAAGCGCTTAGAGCAGGAATAAAACCCGACGAGTTTATAAAGCTAACTGAAGCGGCTCGGGTCTTAGCTGATCAAACGGGCGCAGATCTATTACCTACAATCGAGAAATTATCAAACGCATTTGAGACAGGGCAAGTAAAAGCACTTGGTGCTGCTTTGGGTGGCGTTATAGATCTAGAACAAGCCCAAAAGAAACTAGCACAGCAGCTTGGTATTAATATTTCTGAGCTAACAAAAGAGCAACAGGTTTATGTAGCCAGACAATCGATTTTAGATGCTGCCACTAGGTCGGTAGAAAAGTTTGGAAAAGTAGAAAATGATGCGGCAGACTCACTCGCTCAAGTCTCAGCAGCATTTACTAATGTTAAAGATGAGATTCTTAAATACTTAGCTAATAGCCCAGAGGTTATTCAATCACTTAAGGACATTGCAACCTTCACTAGTCAAATAACAAAAGAAATAATTGATAAGATTCCTTCGGCAATAAAGGTAATCAAAGAATTAGGGAATGCGATTGCATTCGCGGCCAAGTTAGCGACAGGGCAACTAGGGGCAGATCTTGGTAGGCAGTTAGGGGAAGATCTCGGAAAATCTATATTCGGAAGTAGTGATGCACTTAAGCCGCTAGTAGATCCCAATACATATCTAGGCTTAGATATCCTAACGAAGAGGCTAAGCGAAAATAGGGATGCGAATAGATCAGTAGCGCCAGCAATCGCACTAACTAATGAGCAATTGAGGAATCAAGCAGAGGCGATTGAAAGACTCAACAGCCCAGCAGGCATTGAAGAGCTGTACAACCAAATAGATCGACTCATAGGGATTTATCGAAATAAGCTAATTAAGATTAATGAGCTTAATGATGCGATTAATAAACAAGAAAAGGCATTTACTAAAGCAGGCGGCTCCGTGGAGGTATTCGGAGAAACTGTTGACAAGGCACTAGGCAATAATCTTAGTGATATCGATGGAAAATTATCAGAAACAGCATCCCAGAACGTAGGTACTTTTGAATCCATCTTAGGCGCAGTCTTCGGTTTTCAGCCAGGGACAACAATCGGGGCTCAGATTGCAACCGGTGCGGGATTTGTTGCGAATCTAGTTGAGAAGTCGGTAACTACTGGTCTAACAAAGAGGGACACAGGCGCATTAATCGGTGCCGCTGTTGGCGCGATAATAGGTGGTTATATTGCCGCGGCCGTGTCTTTCGGCGCAGGTACAGCAGTGGGCGCAGCACTTGGCGCTTCTGTCGGTAGTAGTATCGGTAGTTTAATCGGAGCGCTATTTACTGACGGCACGCCAGGCACAAAGAAGATAATCGACAAATACTTTGCTGATATATTCAATAAAGATCGTCTTACAGTAGTAATCGGCGATCAGCTTAAGGTCATTGACGATCTAGTATTCGGTAAGTTTATTAATGGTTTTGTTAATACCGCAAATGGAGAAACTACAGTAACAGAACCATTTAAGGAGGCGTTAGCCGGATTACCGGAAGAAATACGCGCCTCGTTTGTTGGTGTAGGCACAGCACTATCTGAATTGATAAATGATACAGGTGAATTTGGTGAGAAATTAGCGGCGGTATTCTTAGGTAACTTAGAGAATCTTAATAACTTAGGCATACTACTTAGGCAGGTTGGAGCTAGCGCCGAAGATCTACAAGATGCGCTGCTAGAAACATTCTTAAGCGGTGATATTAGCGCTGTAGAATTAGTAACAGGGCTACAGGGTATTCAAACGGCATTAGCTGAAGGTATCCCCGATGGCATTGGGTTAGTTGAAGAGGCATTCAATAACCTATTCGCCGCCGGTAGTAAGGGCGGTGCTGCATTAGTCGATGCAATTAGAGACGTGGCAATAGAGGCCAAAGAGCGCGGTGTTAATAGCCTTGATGCGTTAAGGCAGGAGTTGTTAAAGACATTTGACGCTGCAACAGTTGACGCATTTTTCCAAGCCTTAGCACAAAACGGAATAGACTCAATTGAAGAGCTAGGGGAGGCATCCGACATTACCGCCGCGAATATTGCAGCAGCACTAGAGTCAGCGGGATTATTAGCAGATCAATCGATTAAGAAGGCTGAAGAAATTGCAGCAAAACTAGAAGAGCTAGAAACACGAGCATATGAGACTAGCTTGACTATTAAAGTGCGTACCGAATTCGAGGATGGAAACGCGCAACAAGCTCTTGGCCAAACAGGGCAATCTCTCCCTGGGATAGCCTCATAAATGGCAACTAATCTACTAATTAGCCATCCCGATATTTGGTTTAGAGCTAATGGCTACAATTGGAATATCGCTGCATCAAGCTCTAATAGATATCAAAGCGGAAGCACGGATCTACACCGATTAAACGCAATGACAGGGCCGCGATCACAGTATTTTAAATGCTCAACAGCAATCGATGAAGTTCGATGGGATTTTGCGCTACCAAGCGGCATTACCTCAAGCGTAGATCATTTAATCATTGCGCGAATGGATTATCTACTAAATCTAGCAGCGACAACATATAATGTTGAGGTTAGGGGCGATAGTAGTACAACCTTTGGTGGTGCTGCATTATTATCAGATACCACTATAGGCGCAGGGGATTTGATTGATTTTGATTATATCCTTTATTCGAGCACGCCTACATCTGCATTTCGATATTGGCAAGTTAAGCTGTATGCAACAGGCACACCAAGTCTAAATCATATTTTCTCAAAAATGTATTTAGGCTCAATGCTAGACCTTGGCAAAGATCCAGAATCAATAGAGATACAAAGAGTACCAATAAGTGAATCTCAATACTATCCCGCATCCGGCGCGGTGCACTTAGGCAGAATAGGGCAATCTATTTATAAAATTAAAATAGATTGGATAGGAATCAGTGACGAGAAGACAGAAGAGTTTAGTAATAAGATCGAGCGCTATAAGCACTGGCATACTTACTTCTTGTACACAAAAACAAATCACGAAGTTTTAGATAATAAAAGGTTACTACATTGCAAGCTTGTATCGTCAAGCACATCAAACCCTTTCAAGGGGACTGATGGCAATTCAATAAGTGCAAGTTTTGAGGAACTAGTAGGATAGTGGCAACAAATCTTTTAATTTTAACTGCACAACACTTATTTAATCCTACCGTGTTAGCCTCTCCAACCGCAGCCAGTGGGTATGGACTGAATGAGCTATGGGTAGGGCGTAGAGGCGAAGGGTACAAGATAAATGCAGCGGCTACTACCACAAGCATCGATTTGGATTTAGGTGCTAGCTATAGCCCTACATTAATCCACTTTGTTATTAGTGGCGCACAGATTAATAGGTTGCAAGACACAGCATCCACAACGGCTGAAGTGATAGCATCTAATTCTAGTTTGTTTACATCACCCGAGCAGGTGACATACTCCTATGATCTAGATGATCTAGTAGGGCCGCGAGGCGAAGAAATTACAAGCTCATTTGTGCCTAGCACCGCATTTCGCTACTGGAGATTAAAGCTAACTACTACCGCCAGTTTTAAACATGAGTTTTTAAAATGGCCATTTGGACAACCCTTCGACATGGGGAGAGATCCGCTACATGGCAGGCGCATAGATAGAAATATTATCTCAGCAAATAATAGAGAACCAATAAGTCAAGTAACGTTTGAGTGGTTAGGCGTTACTAATGCTAAGACAAATGAGTTTATTGATAAGGTAGTTAAAGATAAAGACATAGCACCCGTGTGGCTACTAACTACTGATTACCATGATGTATTATTTGATTATCAAGTAATGCATGTATGGCTAAAGTCAGCGCTGATCGAATTTACTAACTGGGATAGCAATAGAATTTTATGCACATTTGAGGAATGTATTTAGATGCCAGCACCATATTTAAGTTATTGGTATAGGGCAGACATTACCTTAAAGAATAAAATTGATTTTACTACCGTAACCTATGCTTTAACTTCAAGGCCACCATTTAGTGAGGCATTTGGAGTTATTGACGATTATTTCCCGATACTAAAGTCAATCAGAAATATCGGCACAAGGATGGATCAGTTCTTACCGAGATCGGCTACTGGCACAGTTAATATTATCAACACCGCTGGAAGTTTTGGGTTTGAAAGAAGATTCTCGGACCTATTTGATCGTTATACCCCTATCGATCAAACGATTAAGCTTTACTATGCAGATACAACCTATAACGCTAGTAGCCCAGCCGGATCGGGGGAGTGGACACAGTTCTGGGAGAGTAAAGTTATTAGCTACCGGCTAACAACTGGAAGCCTTGCAGAAATACAACTAACACTAGCTAGCGATCTAATTCCAAGAAAGCCCACTGTTTTTATTATCGACTCAACCAATACGCCAAGCGCACCGCAAGAGGCATTAGGTAAGGCATTGCCTATTTTGTTCGGGTCCGATGTCCAATGCAAGGGCATCAGGGTTAGCGCAGATGGTAGCGCGACGCCTCGATATGCTAGTGCTACTACATTGTCAAATCAATTCGTGGCTTCTGGCCTTAATAGTATTTTAGTTAAGGGAAGAGACGGAAATTATATTGAAGTAGCAGATGGTGGGGCAACTACAGCTAGCATCGATGTTGCTGCAAATTTCCTACTCAATACCTCTTCCACAGTAGGACATTTTGGTACAACCACCAACGCATTCAATGAAATCTGTTATAGAATTTATGCAGACCCTCAAAACTATCTAATCACACACGTTAGATGGAAGGGTAAGGGAATAGCAACAGGCGGCGCTGTATATACCGGCAGGTTAATCTGTACCATATACGAAGAAGATCCGGTAACGGGATTGCCAGGGGAAAGTTTAGGTACTGCATACCGCGAGAAATCGGACTTTAACCCAGAATTGAATTCCACAACTGAATTCGATGTTGATTTTGTATTCCAGCGGCCAATACCATTAGATGGAAATAAGCGCTATCAGTATGGGATACAAGAGACTGTTGACGCATCCGGTGATCCATACAAATTCAGTTGGAATGTATACGAAGATAATATAGCAACGAGCGATTATCGAACGGTTCTTGTGAATGATAAGATATGCGGATTCGGTGGGCCGGTAGGACATTTCTACAAGCTTACAACTACATTTTTAAATCCCAATGTTAAATTCTACGCAGTTAAATTTGATCAAGGAACACAAGCGCCAGGAACATTAACCGAATCTGCTACTGGCTATAGCTACTGGTATTATGATCTTACTCAGCAAACCGCAATCAGTGGGATTGATAACCCAAGCTTAGATGATTTAGATCTTATCTTTAATCATGGTGGCTTTAAGGATGATGGTAGCGGGACTATCACCGGTAGTGCAGGCAGCTTTATTACAAACCCTGTCCATGCATTGAAGTTACTAAGTTACGAGTGGAATGGATCGACTTGGGCTTCAGCAAAATATAATTTCTCTAAATTCTCGGCTACGCACGCACCATTAGCAAGTACCTCAAGTATCTACTATCGGAAGATTACGGGAAGAACTCGGGGCAGGGTTTTACTAAGGGAACTCGTGCAGGAGATTTGCAGAAATGCAGGGCTTAGAGTCGTGCAATATAATAATGCGACTACACCGTTAGCGGTTTGGGCATGGGGCACTAATCAATCTGCAACGGTTACAATTACAGACGAAGACGCATTAATCATAGATATTACACAAGAAGGCTCAGAAAAAATAATCAATCTTGTTGAAATGTACTATGCAAATAGGTTGAACGACTTAGATATTACAAAGGGCAGCGCTACAGGACAGTTTAAGGACTATTTAAAATCTAAAAAAGGTTATTATCTAACAGCGGGTGATACCTTAGCAGCCGAACTTAGTACTGTTAGCACCCAACTATTTGGGCCTAGATATCTAGCAGATCCGACTTTTGATTTTATAGATGATGAAGATAGCGCGAATACAATATATAGATTCTTCGCTTCCGTCTATGGAATCCCACATTTAAATGTAAGATTCGAAATTCCATTATTCAAATATAGCTCATTAGAAAGTTTAGATGTCATAAATCTAGTGCATCCAGATATGCCTTCTTTCTTCGGAACAACTTCGAACGCAAAGAATCCGACTTACAACACTGATGACGTGTCGATTACTACAGGACATTATTTTAAACGCGCCAAATCATACAGAGTATTAATTGAAGATATTCAAAGAGATCTTGAGGCTGAAGATTACCCAAAGATGATCATATCAGCGCGAGTCTTAAACAACTATCCAAAGGACCCAACATAGTATGGCATACGCAGATTCGTTAAGATCAGCTAGCGCAACGATGGAATCAGCAGCTACTTTAATAGAGGGTAGTTTAGTTGAGTTTCAGCGGGCCGCTAGCGTTGCATTAATCAATACAACCGCAACCACTGTCACGGACTACACCTCGGCTTCCGTTACTATCTCAGTAGCTAGCGGTAATAGGGTTAAGATCACCGGTAGAATAGGTGTAAGCAATTCGAATAGTGGCAATTTGGTCGTAATGGATATCTACGAAGATGCTACGATATTAGACCCTGGCGGGAGCTTTTATTGTGCGCGGGGTAGTACCGCCGGTACCGACGGAATGTTAGAGCAGACACACCTAAGAAGCCCATCAGCAGGCAGTCACACATACAAGATTAGGTGGTACACGACGGCAAATACTGCATATAGCTACGGGTTTGAATTAATCGCCGAAGAATATCAACAGGTATAAGAATGCAAAAAATAGAAATTACAGAAAAAGATTTTCCGCTAAAGTTAAATCATCAAGAGCTAATACAAGACTTAGCCCAAATATGGGGCGTTGAAATTAGCGACATCTCAATAACACAATCTAGTGGCGGGATTTTAAAGGTTGAAACCCTTGAAGGAGTGGAAGAGACCGTACTACCCGCTAAGATAATTATCGAGGCTAACACTAATAAGGCTTTGAGTAATATTGAGTCGGTTGTGAAGAATCACAATCCAGAAAAATCCACAGCAGAGCAGTCGCTTCTAGATGAGCAAACAATTCTAAATAATAAAATTTCAAATTTATCAGTAATTAAAAACATTTTAGAAAGGCTAGAAGATCTAGAGAGTGGCAAATAGTGGACAAGAGTACATACACTAATGGGCATTTGCTAGAGCTAATTGAAGGACAAACAGACCGACTTTCTAAAATAGAGGACTTGTTTGCTAAACTGGTAGACAGTACAAGCAATATCTCAATAGAGGTTCGTGGTGTATCTACTGAACTAAAATTAATGAGATCGGACTTATTGCAAGCCGCTACGGGAATTCCCCGCGAGACGTTCGAAAAGGCGTTGCAATCAAACCATC
>JACCEC010561345.1_pt1 | contig 10102 bp, 8 predicted proteins | sample 7450121 | NCBI WGS metagenome assembly JACCEC01 (sample SAMN15323455, study PRJNA562643) | freshwater metagenome | isolation source: river surface water | place: USA:Blue River Watershed | collected 2017-08-18 | reverse complement strand
CGCTGGCGCGGCAACCTCAAGCAGTACCGCTTTGACTACAACCCGCTGGACGGAAGCGTCCGGCTGGTCGACGCCGCGGGCCAGGACGCCGTCACTGGGACGACCGGCTTCATCTCGCCCAACGCCGCCTCCTACTGGACGGCCGACAGCAACTTCTGGGTCAATCAGGCGATGGGCACCCCCGCCTCGACCTCTGACCGGCCCGATGGCGAGGTGGTCGAGAAAGGCGGCGCAGCCCAGCGCCAGCGGCTGACCTATGCCACCAGCCAGACCACGCGCAAGGTGTTCACTTGCCTGGGCTGCGCGGCCCAACCGACCTCCCCCATCACCCTCGCCACCAGCAGCGCACACCAGTTCGCCGACGGCAACGCCAGCCTCACCGCCGCCACCCTGGGCGCGGCCAGCGCTGCCGACCGCACCGCGCTGATCAACTGGGTGCGGGGCACCGACAACGCAGGCGACGAAAGCGGTCCGGGGGGCACGACCACGGTACGCCCCTCCATCCACGGGGACGTGCTGCACTCGCGCCCGGCTGTGGTCAATTACGGCGGCAGCACCGGAGTGGTGGTGTTCTACGGCAGCAACGACGGCATGCTGCGGGCGGTCAATGGCAACGCCTCGGGCACCGGCGCAGGCGACGAACTCTGGTCCTTCATCCCGAGCGAGCACCTCGCACGCCTCAAGCGGCTGCGGGACAACGCGCCAGAAATCCGGCTTTCGACCACGGTGGTGCCGACCCAGCCCGGGACGACCGCCCCCACACCGCGCGACTACTTCGTCGACGGCCCGATCGGCATCTACCAGCGCCTCAATAACGCCGGCACCAGCGACCGGGTGATTCTTTTCGTTGGCATGCGCCGGGGCGGCCGCGAGTTGTATGCGCTGGACGTGACCACTCCGTCGAGCCCGGTGTACCTGTGGAAGCACACCAGCGCCAACCTGCCGGTTCTCGGACAGACCTGGTCCGAGCCCCGGGTGGCCCGGCTCAAGGGAAGGACTGACCCGGTGATCGTGATGGGCGCCGGCTACGACAACGTGGCCGAGGACCTGCCGACACCCGGCACAACCACCATGGGCAATGCGGTGCTGGTGCTCGACGCCTTCACTGGCGCGGTGCTGCGGCGGTTTGACACCAGCCGCAGCGTGGCGGCCGACGTGGCCCTGGTCGACGCCGACTACGACGGCTATGTCGACCGCGCCTACGCCGCCGACGTAGGCGGCAACATCTACCGGCTTGATTTCGAGAAGGAGACGACAGGCGGTGTGCTCACAGCCCCCGACAACTGGGGCATGTACGCCTTTGCCACGCTCGGCGGCACGAGCAGCCCGGTGCGCAAGTTTTTCTACTCACCCGATGTGGTTCTGAACCGCACCTTCGCTGCGGTGCTGGCGGGCTCAGGCGACCGCGAGAAACCGCTGTCGACGACCTCCAACGACCGGTTTTTCACCCTGATCGACTCCCGCCTCACCAAGGGCACCCCCACCGGCACGGTGACGCCGCTGGTGCCGGGAGATCTGGTTGAAGTTGCCTCCGGGCTGGCTTCGACCCGCGGCTGCTACGTCTCGCTCGATGGCGCCAATGGCGAGAAGGTGGTCAATGCGCCCACCACCGTGGGCGGCGTGACCTACTTCGCCACCCACCGGCCAACGCGGCCTGCCGCCAACAGTTGCACGGCCAACCTGGGCCAAGCCACCTCCTACGCCGCGCCCTTGCTTTGCAAGGCCACCACATCAGCCAGCATCCGTGGCGGCGGCCTGGCGCCCAGCGTGGTGGCTGGAACCGCCATCGTGCAGTACCGGGACCCGACCACGGGCGAAACGCTCGAGCGCGCGGTGGACTTTCGCATCGGGGGGCCGAATGCAAAGGAGTCCGCCATCGAGGCCAGCGGGATCACGAGCAGCATCTCCAGCACCCGGCGCCGCCGCTACTGGTTCCTGGAGAACGCGCGCTAAGGCAGCACGCCCCCCGCCCCCGGCCCCTTACTGGCGCGCCGTCCGCTGGTTGGGAGGCAGGGCTCCGGGGTGGCTGGTGCGCCAGGGATTGATGTCCAGACCACCGCGCCGGGTGTAGCGGGCATAGACACTGAGCTTGATCGGGCGGCAATGGCGCCAGATGTCCATGAAGATGCGCTCCACGCACTGCTCGTGGAACTCGTTGTGGTTGCGAAAACTCACCAGATACCGCAGCAGACCAGCCTGGTCAATTTGCGCTCCGCTGTAGTGAACCTGCACGCTGCCCCAATCGGGCTGCCCGGTGACCAGGCAGTTGCTTTTGAGCAAATGACTGGTCAGCGTTTCCTCCACCGGCACTTCATGAAAGGCGGCGGTGAGGTACTCGGGCGCGGGGGTGTAGCGGTCGCAGTCGATATCGAGCCTGTCCAGGCACAGGCCCTCGAGTTCGCCGATGCGCTCGCGGCCAAAGTCCTCTGGCAGCAGCAGGCGCACGCCCACAGAGGCGCCCGGTATCTGGCCGCGCCAGACCGCCTCGGTCAGGTCGGCGCGCAAGCGCTCGCGCACCGCGTCCAGGGAAGGAAAGGGCGTGTTGCTAAAGCTGTTGAGATACAGCTTGAAGGACTTGCTCTCGACGATATGCGGTGTTTCACAAGGCACGGTCACATGGGCTATCGCCACCTGCGGCTTGCCGCGCGGGGTCAGCCAGGACAGCTCGTAGGCCGTCCACAGGTCGGCGCCAAAAAAAGGCGGCTGACCGGACAGGCCCAACTCGGCGCGCTTGTCGGCGCGGGGAATCGGAAAGAGCAGCGTGGGGTCGTACTGGTCGCTGTAGGCGGCCGGCTTTCCCAGCAAGGATTGTTCGGGTGACGACATGACGGCTTACCCTGCGTGGCTCATGCGGCCGCCTTGCGACGAAACACCAGGCGGTCAGGCTCGGAGGCTGCTGGTTCGAAGGCATAACCCTCGAGATTGAAGGCCTCGAGCTTGCGGGGTGTGTTGACGCGATGGCTGATCGCATAGCGGGCCATGAGGCCGCGCGCCTTCTTGGCGAAAAAGCTCACAATTTTGTATTTGCCGGCGCTCCAGTCCTCGAAGACGCATTCGATCACCCGCGCCTGCAGCGCCTTGCGGTCCACCGACTTGAAGTACTCCTGCGAAGCCAGGTTGACGATGACGGGCGCCTTCTCGCCCGCGAGCTGCGCGTTGAGATGGTCTGCGATGCGACGGCCCCAAAACTGATAAAGGTTGTCCGATTGACCCACGGGCAGCGAGGTGCCCATCTCCAGCCGGTAAGGCTGCATCCAGTCCAGCGGCCGCAACACACCATAGAGGCCACTCAAGATGGCCAGATGGTCCTGCGCCCATTCCAGGTCGGGGGCGGAGAGCTGGCGCGCCTGCAGGCCGTCGTAGACGTCGCCGTCAAACGCCAGGATCGCCTGCCGGGCGTTCTTGGCGGTAAAGCGCGGCGACCAGGCCTGGTAGCGAGCAGCGTTGAGGCTGGCGAGCTTGTCGCTCAGGTCCACGGGGGACGCGATATCCTGCGGAGCCTGTTCGCGCAGGGTAGCAATCAGTTCCTTCGACTGCGGCAGGAACTGCGGCAAGGTATGCGGCACCTCTGGGATGGGGGAGGTGTAGTCCAGGGACTTGGCGGGCGACAACAAGAACAGCATGGTGGTGGGCAGCGGGCGGCTCTCAAGAAGCAGGGTGGCAGATCGTTCGGGCTGATCGTTGAGGCTGGAACTTCTGGTCGGTCCTTCGGGCTGGTCTTTCCGGCCAGGTGTGTGAGTCAGAAGCGGGTTTCAGCAGTGGGATGGCGATGACGTGGCCAGGAGCGCGGGAGCATTTCTTCAGCGGCGCCAGCTCCCGGCCATCAGCCATTGGACGGTGGCTATCGCCACCACCAACAGACCGTAACTGGCCATCTTGCCATCCCGGCCGAAACCCCACAGGCCGGCGCCCAGGGCAACAACGCCCACGAGCACCAAAATCCCCGCACGCATCCAAAAGGAGTACTTCAGGGCAGCACCACCCGGCAGGTAAGGGCCCACCAGCGCCATGAAAAGGCCCACAGCGAGCGCCGGAGCAACAAATCCGGCCAGGTGGACGATCAAATCGATTGGACCCATGGATGACAAATTTTATAATCTGGCCATGGCGGTCTGGGCCCTGGGCATCAATCACACGACAGCGCCGCTCGACATGCGCGGGCGCTTTGCCTTTGCCATCGACCAGGTGGCCCCCACCCTGCACGCCCTGAGGACCAATCTGGCAAGCAGCAGCCAGCCCCCTGAAGCGGCGCTGCTGTCCACCTGCAACCGCACCGAGATCTACCTGGCCGCCGAACAGGCCGCCATGGACGCCACCATCGACTGGCTGGCCCGCTCGGGTGGCGTCTCCCCCGCCGAACTGCGCTCCCACGCCTACACCCTGGAAGACGGCCTCGTCGCCCGACACGCCTTCCGTGTGGCCAGCGGCTTGGACTCCATGGTGCTGGGCGAGGCCCAGATCCTGGGCCAACTCAAGGACGCGGTGCGCGTGGCCGACGAGGCCGGCACCCTGGGCAGCACCCTCAACCAACTTTTCCAGCGCTCCTTTGCAGTCGCCAAGGAAGTGCGCACCGCCACCGAGATTGGCGCCCACTCCATCAGCATGTCTGCCGCGGCGGTACGACTGGCCGGCCAGCTGTTCGAAGACTTCACCCGACTCAAGGTGCTCTTTGTTGGCGCCGGCGAAATGATCGAACTGGCGGCCACGCATTTCGCAGCCAAGAACCCCAAGTCGATCACCATCGCCAACCGCACCCTCGAGCGCGGCGAGAAACTGGCCTCCCGCTTTGGCGGCGAGGTACTGCGTCTGGCCGACCTGCCCTCACGGCTGCATGAATTCGACGTGGTGGTGTCGTCCACTGCCAGCCAGCTGCCGATCATCGGCCTGGGCGCGGTCGAGCGCGCGCTCAAGCAGCGCAAGCGCCGGCCCATCTTCATGGTCGACCTGGCTGTGCCGCGCGACATCGAGCCCGAGGTCAAGGCTCTGGAAGACGTGTATCTCTACACCGTAGACGACCTGGCGCATGTGGTGCAAACCGGCCAGGCGCACCGGCAGGCGGCCGTAGCCCAAGCCGAGGCCATCGTCGATGCCGGGGTGCAGAACTTCCTGCACTGGCTGGACCAGCGCCGCACGGTACCCATGATCCGCCAGCTGCATGCACAGGCCGACGAGTGGCGCGAAGCCGAGCTCGCCCGCGCACGCAAGCTCTTGGCGCGGGGCGACGATGTGGAGGCGGTGCTCGACGCCCTCTCCCGCGGCCTCACGCAAAAGATGCTGCACGGCGCCCTTGCCGAGCTGCGCGCGGGCGACGAGGTCACGCGCCAGCGTGCCATGGGCGCGATCGAGCACTTCTTCCTGCGCAAAGAGGGTTAGCGGCGCTGCTTCGGGGCGGCCCGCGCCGTCCCATGCCGCGCGCACTTGCAGCACGCAATTGCCGCGCGGCGCCCTCCCCGGCTCCGGCCGGCCCCGCCCGCTCCTTCCCCCGCACCCGCCTCCGCGATGAAACCCTTTCTCCGCCAGCAACTCGAGCGCTACCCGGTCCGCTTGCAGGAGCTCGACTTTTTCCTCCAGCAGCCGGAAGTCGCCACCGACATCGACCGTCTGCGCGCCCTCACCCGCGAGCATGCCGAGGTGAGCGAGGTGGCGGGCCTTTATGGCCGCTACCGAGCGCAGGAGGCGCAGCTGGCCGATGCGCGCGAGATGCTGGCCGACCCGGACATGGCCGACCTCGCGCGCGAGGAGGTCGCCGAAGTGGAGGCAGCCCTCCCCGTGCTGGAGGAGGCGCTGCAACAGCTGCTGCTGCCCCGCGACCCAGACGATGTGCGCAACGTCTTCCTGGAAATTCGTGCCGGCACCGGCGGCGACGAGTCAGCCCTGTTTGCCGGTGACCTGCTGCGCATGTACACGCGCTATGCCGAGCGCCAGGGATGGCGCTGCGAACTGGTGAGCGAGAGCCTGGGCGAGGTCGGCGGCTTCAAGGAGGTCGTGGTGCGCGTCGTCGGCGAAGGCGCCTACGGCAAGCTCAAGTTCGAGTCCGGCGGCCACCGCGTGCAGCGTGTGCCCGCCACCGAGACCCAGGGCCGCATCCACACCAGCGCCTGCACCGTGGCCGCACTGCCCGAGCCGGACGAGGCGCAGGCAGTGCAGATCAACCCCGCCGACCTGCGCATCGACACCTTCCGCGCCTCGGGTGCGGGCGGACAACATATCAACAAGACCGATTCGGCGGTGCGCGTTACCCACCTGCCTACCGGCATCGTGGCCGAGTGCCAGGACGACCGCTCCCAGCACCGCAACAAGGCCAAGGCGCTGCAGGTGCTGGCTGCCCGCATCCGAGAAGCCGAGCGCGCCGAGCGTGCAGCCAAGGAGGCGGCGACCCGCAAAGGCCTGATCGGCAGCGGCGACCGCAGCGACCGCATTCGCACCTATAACTTCCCGCAGGGCCGGGTCACCGACCACCGAATCAACCTCACCTTATACAAGCTGTCCTTCGTGATGGAGGGCGAGCTCGACGAAATGGTCGAGGGCTTGCTGCTGGCGCGCAAGGCCGAACAGCTCGCCGAGCTGGAAGCGGCGGGAGGCGGGTTGTGAGCGCCTGGCCGGGAGGCCTGACGGTGATGCAGGCCCTGACTCGGGCGCAGGCGCTGGGCCTGGACCGCCTGGACGCGCAGCTGCTGCTCCTTCACGCACTGGGTCGCGGCGAAAGCGAACGCGCCTGGCTGCTGGCGCATGACACCGACACATTGCCGGACGAACAGGTGAGCGCGTTCGAGGCCCTGTGCCAGCGCCGCCTGGTCGGAGAGCCGGCAGCCTACCTGCTGGGGCACAAGGAGTTCTGGGGCCTGCCGCTCAGAGTCGATGCCCGCGTGCTGGTACCCCGACCCGACACCGAGACCCTGGTCGAATGGGCACTGGAGGTGGTCGACACGATACGTGTCCCCGCGGCCACGGACGCGGACCGCGCAGCCGCCAGGGGGCCCCAGGTCCTCGACCTGGGCACCGGCAGCGGTGCGATCGCACTGGCCCTGGCGCACGCCCGGCCCGCACTGCGCGTGGCTGCGGTCGACCGCAGTGCCGATGCGCTGGCGGTGGCCCGGGGCAATGCCACGCGCCTGGGGCTAGCGGTCGACTTCCGGCTGGCTGATTGGCTGGACGGCGCGCCTACCGGGCTGGAACTGATTGTGAGCAATCCGCCCTACATCGCCGACCAGGACCCACACCTGGTGGCCCTCGCCCACGAGCCGCGCTCGGCCCTGGCCGCTGGCCCCGACGGTCTGGCCGACCTGCGCGCCATCATCGCCGTCTCCCCGCACCACTTGGCGCCTGGAGGCTGGCTTCTGCTCGAACACGGCTGGGACCAGGCCGAGGCGGTGCGAGGCCTGTTGGCGCAGGCTGGCTTCGAGCAGGTGCAAAGCCGCGCCGACCTGGGCGGCCACCTGCGCTGCTCGGGCGGGCGATGGCCGTCACAATCCCCGCCTGAACAGGGATAATTTCAACTTGACTACAGTGGCTGTCGGCCACGCAAGACATCGCACGAAGGAAACACCATGAGCGACACCCAGCAACGCATCTCCGATCTCGTCAAGAACAACGAAGTTGTCCTGTTCATGAAGGGCACCGCCAGCTTCCCCATGTGCGGTTTTTCGGGCCGCGCGATCCAGATCCTCAAGGCCTGCGGTGTGGAGACCAAGAGCATTACGACGGTCAACGTGCTCGAGGACGACGCGATCCGCCAGGGCATCAAGGAATTTTCCAACTGGCCCACCATCCCTCAGCTGTATGTGAAGGGCGAGTTCATCGGCGGCTCGGACATCATGATGGACATGTACGAGTCCGGCGAACTGAAGCAGGCTCTGGGCAAGGACTGAGCGATCTCTGCGCCGCCGGCCCGAATCAAGCCGGTGTCCCGGCCGCTCACTCTGGCGGCTTGTCCTTGTATTCCCAGCGCCGTGCGGCGGCAAACACCGCGTTGGGGTATTCAGACCGCCCCCGGCTTCCGTTGTAGCGCCCCAGGCCCATGAAGAGGTCACCCTTCTCGCGGTCGATGTAGTGCCGCAAGATGACGCAGCCAAAGCGCAGGTTGGTCTGCATGTGAAACAGCTTGCCCGGGTCGCCGTCGCCGATGAGGCGGCTCCAGAAGGGCATCACCTGCATGTAGCCACGCGCGCCGACCGGGCTCACCACGAACTTGCGAAAACCGCTCTCCACCTGAATCAGGCCCAGCACCAGACCCGGGTCCAACCCGGCGCGCTTGGCCTCGTACCAAACCGTCTGCAAGAATTCCTTGCGTTCCCGCCAGTCCACGTGATGCCGAGCGAGGCGAACCGCCATCTCCACCAGCCAGCGCACATAGTGCAGGCGAGCCCCAGTGGTGGGAAATTCTGGTTCCGGTGGCGCCGCCTGGGCGACAGCCAGCCGCAGCGCGTTGCGCACCGCGTCGGCGAGCGGCTCCTCCAGCTGCGAGCCGGCGTGGGCGGCGGGAATGAAGCCCGGAAGGAAACTCGCGGCACAAGCACCCAGCCCCGCCACCACGCCTGTGACCAGCCGGGTCTGCTTGACCATCCACCCACGCCGTTGAATCAGGGTCATGGCGCTGGCACGGAAAGTCTGCGGAGGAATCTGCCAGGGCGATTCGCCGGGGAATGCGCCGACGCCCGGCTCAGACCTTGAGTCGTTCGCGCAAGAAGGCCAGCACCTCGGCCGATGCGACCTTGGTGGCGGCCGCATCGCGGCGGTGCTGGTACTCGAGCTGACCCTCCTTGAGGCCGCGGTCGGAGATGACCACGCGATGCGGCACACCGATCAGTTCCCAGTCGGCAAACATCGCGCCAGGGCGCTCGCCACGGTCGTCGAGCAGCACGTCGACGCCGAGTGCAGCAAGTTCATCGTGCAGCTTTTCAGCAGCGGCCTTGACCTCGGCGCTGCGGTCCATGCCGATGGGGCAAACCACCACGGTAAAGGGTGCCAGCGCGTCAGGCCAGATGATCCCGCGCTCGTCGTGGTTTTGCTCGATGGCCGCGGCCGGCAAGCGGGTGATACCGATGCCGTAGCAACCCATCTCCATGAACTGCGGCTTGCCGGTTTCGTCCAGGAAGGTGGCGTTCATCGCACGGCTGTACTTGGTGCCCAGGTAGAACACATGGCCCACTTCGATGCCGCGCTCGATGGACAGACGGCCCTTGCCATCGGGGGACGGGTCGCCCTCGACCACATTGCGGATATCGGCCACCAGATCCGGCTCGGGCAGGTCGCGGCCCCAGTTGACACCGGTGATGTGCACATCGGCCTCGTTACCGCCGCAGACCCAGTCGGCCATGACAGCCACCTCGCGGTCGGCGACCACCTTCACCGGCTTCTTCAGGCCGATGGGGCCCAGGTAGCCCGGAGGGGTGCCAAAATGATCAACGATCTCGGGCACGGTGGCGAAGCGAAAGCCCACGTCGAGGCCGGGCACCTTGCCGGCCTTGACCTCGTTCATGTCGTGGTCGCCGCGCAGCAGCAGCAGCCAGATTTGGCTCTTGACGATCTCGCCAGCTTCGTTGGTCTGGTCGGTGGCCAGGACCAGAGACTTCACCGTGGTGGTGAGCGGGAGATTCAGAAGCTGCGCCACATCGGCGCAGGTGCTCTTGCCCGGCGTGGGCGTGCGAACCAGGGCCTGTGCGGGTGCCGGGCGCGGGCCAGCCGGGGCCAGCGCCTCGGCCTTTTCCATATTGGCCGCGTACTCGCTGTCGGCGCAGTAGACGATGGCGTCTTCGCCGGTGGCCGCGATGACCTGGAACTCCTCGGACAGATCACCGCCGATGGCGCCTGAATCAGCCGCGACTGCGCGATAGCGCAGACCGAAGCGATCGAAGATCCGGCGGTAGGCCTCGGCCATGACCTGGTAGCTGATTTGCGCGGCGGCGTGGTCACGGTCGAAGGAGTACGCGTCCTTCATGATGAACTCACGCCCCCGCATCAGGCCAAAACGCGGGCGGCGCTCATCGCGGAACTTGGTCTGAATTTGGTAGAGATTTTTGGGCAGTTGCTTGTAGCTGCGAAGCTCCTGCCGGGTGATGTCGGTCACCACCTCTTCGCTGGTGGGCTGGACCACGAAGTCGCG
>JACCEC010399097.1_pt1 | contig 10102 bp, 8 predicted proteins | sample 7450121 | NCBI WGS metagenome assembly JACCEC01 (sample SAMN15323455, study PRJNA562643) | freshwater metagenome | isolation source: river surface water | place: USA:Blue River Watershed | collected 2017-08-18 | reverse complement strand
ACATACATCCATTCAGAGGACCGTAGATTTGTAGCTAACCCTGAAGGTCTCCACGGCGAACAGTTCAATGATCAGTTGCGAGGAATGACTTTCTCTGAACCGAACGATTTGCGTGAACTTCGTAATGAACAAGTTCTCGATCTGCTCGGAATGAAAGTTAAGGCGATTCATTCACCAGGGCACACAAAAGGTTCGCTTATGTACCTTCTTAACGATGAGATTTTGATCAGCGGCGACGTTCTCTTTGCCGGTTCTGTAGGAAGAACTGATTTACCAACGGGCAGTCAGAAGGAGATGGTTGAGACCCTTAAAAAGAAGATATTGCCCCTCGATGACTCAATTCGGGTACTTACGGGACATGGACCTGAGACAACAATTAAATTCGAGAGAAAAAACAACCCTTATCTGAAAGAATTGCAGCCATGAAGTACGAGAAGCTACAAGCGCCTAAGGGTGTGCGGGAATATCTCCCGCCTGAATCCAGTGCCTTTGAATGGGTCCGTGAGAATCTGATTGCACCTGCAAAAGCTTCCGGCTACAAATTAATGGAACTTCCCGTATTTGAAGATACAAACCTTTTTAGTCGTGGCGTTGGTGAATCTACGGATGTTGTCTCAAAAGAGATGTACACCTTTGAAGATCGTGGTGGACGTTCGATAACGCTCAGACCAGAAGGAACTGCCGGAGTAATGCGGGCGGTTATTGAACAGAATCTCGATCGAGGACAACTGCCTGTCAAAGTTTGGTATTCGGGACAGTTCTTTAGAGCAGAACGGCCGCAAGCCGGTCGCTATCGTCAGTTTTATCAAGTGGGGATCGAAGCTATCGGTCTAGATGATCCAGCCATTGATGCAGAAGTAATCGCCATTGCTGACCAGGGTTTTAAGAATTTAGGACTTAAGAGTTATCGACTTGAGATTACCTCGCTTGGAGATTCGCAATCCCGTGCTGCACATCGCGTGGACCTGCTGAAATTCATCGACCAGCTCGATTTGGATGAGGCAACGCAGGCTCGTGCGGCAATTAACCCGCTACGACTCTTCGACGATAAACGCCCAGAGATGCAGGAGAAGATGTCGAAGGCACCTCTTCTACTTGATTATCTTTCTGAAGAATCCAAATCTAATTTCGACTCAGTTCAGAGATATCTGACGGCCATGGGGATTGCATTCACTATCAATCCGCGCATGGTCAGAGGACTCGACTATTACACAGGAACAACATTCGAATTCATTCATCCTGATCTAGGAGCTCAATCGGGTATTGGCGGCGGTGGTCGTTATGACGGATTAATGGAGATTCTGGGCGGTCAATCACTCTCTGGCATTGGGTTTGGTCTAGGTGTAGATCGTGCCTTGCTGGCTGCAATTGCTGAGAAGACACTTCCTGAATCGGAATTCTCTTCTGATCTCTTCCTTATTCCACTAGGCGATTCAGCGATGGAATACGCACTCAGAATTGCCCAAGATCTACGCGCTTCGAAGATTTCTGTTGAATTAGCCTTCGGTGATAGATCACTCAAAGGCGCTATGAAGGCTGCAGATAAATCTGGAGCTCGATATGTGGTCGTTCTAGGCGATTCAGAGTTAGAACAAGGCGCTGTCTCGCTTAAGAGAATGAGTGATGGGGTAGTAACTTCCGTTAAGATTGCGGAGTTGCAACAAGAGCTCGGCGAGAAAAGCTCGCGGTAGTTTAGATTTTTAAGGGCGGAAATTTTCATGTTGAGAAATCATGACGCTGGCGCGTTACGTGCTACGCACGCAGGACAGGTAGTCACTCTTGCTGGGTGGGTAGCTCGTCGTCGCGATCATGGTGGTGTCGCCTTTATCGATCTTCGTGACGGCTCAGGTTCTGTACAGGTCGTAATTCGCGATGAAAAAATGGCAGGACAACTTCGTGCAGAGTGGTGTCTTCAAATAACTGGGGAAGTTGCCCTACGCCCTGCAGGAAATGAAAACCCAAATATTCCTACGGGCGCAATTGAGGTCATGGGCGATGATGTTGTTGTCTTAAGTGAGTCAGCACCACTTCCATTCCCTGTCGATTCAGGTAGCGAGAGTGAAATCTCGGAAGAAGTTCGTCTTCGTTATCGATACTTAGATTTACGTCGCGAGGGTCCAGCTGCGAACCTGCGCATGCGTTCCCGGGTCACTTCCGCTATTCGACGAGTGATGGAAGATTTAGATTTCCTTGAGATTGAAACGCCTTATCTAACACGCTCGACTCCTGAAGGCGCACGAGACTTTTTGGTGCCGGTACGCCTTCAACCTGGAAGTTGGTATGCACTACCTCAATCACCACAATTGTTTAAGCAGCTTTTGATGGTCGCTGGAATGGAACGCTACTACCAGATTGCTCGCTGTTTCCGCGATGAAGATTTCCGCGCAGATAGACAGCCAGAATTTACTCAACTCGATATCGAGATGTCATTTATTGATCAAGCAGATATCTTGGCTGTTGCCGAAAAGATTCTTGTTAAGGTTTGGAAAGAAGCAGTTGGTTACGATATTCCAACTCCAATTCGTCATATGACTTATCTAGATGCCATGGACAAATACGGATCTGATAAGCCCGATCTCCGTTTTGGTCTTGAACTGGTAGAAGTAACAGATTTCTTTAAGGCGACTCCATTCCGCGTTTTCCAAGCTCCTTATGTAGGCGCTGTTGTCATGCCTGGGGGAGCGAGCACTCCTCGTCGCGAACTCGATGCTTGGCAGGATTGGGCGAAAGCACGCGGTGCTAAGGGAATTGCATACATTCTTGTCAATGAAGATGGAACTCTTGGTGGACCTGTTTCGAAGAACATTTCAGATTCGGAAGCAGCAGGAATCGCTTCGCTTGTTGGCGCAAAGCCGGGAGATGCAATTTTCTTTGCGGCAGGCGAAAAATCATCCTCACAGCAATTACTTGGTGCAGCGCGTCTTGAAATCGGAAGGCGCGGCAATCTAATCGCTGAAGGTAAGTGGGAATTTTTGTGGATTGTAGATGCTCCAATGTTTGAGCCAACAGATAATGGTGGTTGGACAGCAGTGCACCATCCATTTACAGGTCCAAAGCCTGAGTTTGCAAAGAGCTTTAAGAACGATCCAGCAAGTGCTCTTGCTTATGCATATGACATTGTTCTTAATGGCACCGAACTCGGTGGAGGTTCAATCCGTATCCATGACCGTGAGATTCAAAAGGATGTTTTCTCGGTTATCGGATTGAGTGACGAAGAGGCGCAAAGTAAGTTTGGCTTTTTACTCGAAGCATTTAACTACGGCCCACCTCCACACGGTGGAATCGCACTTGGTTTAGATCGCGTATGCGCACTACTGACTAATTCGGATTCAATCCGTGAAGTAATTGCCTTCCCTAAAACTGCTAGTGGTGGAGACCCTCTTACTGGGGCGCCAACACCAATTACTCCTGCGCAACGCAAGGAAGCAGCTATCGATTGGACCCCTCCGAAGGAGTAGTTCAGGTAGGCTAGAGAAATAGAGATTCACTCTTATTTGTTAAAAGCTAGGAGCAAAACGTGGGCCCAGGTGGAATCGCAACAATCATCGCTGCGGCATCCCTTTTCGTCCTGGCTTTAGCAGTGGCTTACGCGGTCTTTCGCATTAGCCGCTTTATCGATGAGGCAAAGCTGTCGCTCAAGGTATTTACCGATGAGACAGCTCCTTTGCTTAGTGAATCAACAAAGACGTTGGAGTTAATAAATAGCCCACTAGAAAGCTTCGCAAAGATTACAAAGAACGTTGAAGAGGTAAGTACCAAGGTAACTGATGCAACCACTGGATTTATGGATAAGAACGGTGCAGCTGTAAAGGTTGCAGGTGCACTCCTTGGCGCAGCTCAAATGAGTAAAGGTCGCAAGTCGAAGAAGAAGACCGTTTAACTCAGAGATGATCGGAATGTAATCGTGGAATCCGCAGAAATTCGCGCGCGCTGGCTACGCTTCTTTGAGAGCGAGAATAGCCAGGGGCTTAAACATACTGTTGTTCCTTCGGCCTCACTGATTGCCGACGATCCGAATCTTCTCTTGGTTAATGCTGGCATGGTTCCCTTTAAACCATACTTCTTAGGTGAGGTCACGCCACCATTTAAGAGAGCGACATCAGTGCAGAAATGTGTTCGCACGCTAGATATTGATGAAGTTGGAAAGACAACTCGTCACGCATCCTTCTTTCAAATGTGTGGAAACTTCTCTTTTGGTGATTACTTTAAGGAAGGCGCAATCTCTCTTGCATGGGAGTTACTGACTCGACCAATTGCAGATGGTGGATATGGATTCCCTGAAGAGAAGCTCTGGGTCACTGTTTATCTCGATGATGATGAAGCAGCGGATATTTGGCATAAGAAGATTGGTGTACCTCGCGAACGTATTCAACGTCGAGATATGGCAGATAATTTCTGGTCGATGGGCGTTCCCGGGCCATGCGGTCCTTGTTCTGAAATTTATTACGATCGTGGCCCGGAGTACGGTGTTGATGGTGGACCGATTGCAGATGAGAATCGTTACCTAGAAATTTGGAACCTCGTTTTCATGCAGAATGAACGCGGTGCAGGTGGCGGTAAGGATGGTTACCCAATCCTTGGAGAGCTTCCAGCAAAGAGCATCGATACAGGTCTAGGTCTAGAGAGAACTGCTGCGCTGCTTCAAGGCGTTGAAAATATCTATGAGATTGATACAACCATGATGATTCTTTCGAGAGCATCAGAGCTCGCAGGAGTTAAATACGGTGCATCTCAGAAGTCAGATGTTGCACTCCGAGTGATTGCAGATCACGCACGTACTTCAGCGATGCTCATCGGCGACGGCGTCACTCCCGGCAATGAGGGGCGAGGATATGTTCTTCGCCGAATGATGCGCAGAACTATTCGCAATATGAGACTTCTGGGCGTCAACGATCCGATTATGTCGGAGCTCACTGTTGCCGCAATTGCAGCGATGGGTCCACAGTATCCGGAGCTCAATTCAGATAAGAAGAGAATTCTCAGCGTTTCGGTTTCAGAGGAAGAGTCATTCCTTCAAACCCTTAAGAGTGGAACTCAGATCTTTGATACAGCATCTGCTGCGATTAAGAAATCTTCGAAGAATATTTTGCCTGGTGATGAAGTCTTTAAATTGCACGACACCTACGGCTTCCCATTTGACCTCACTCTTGAGATGGCTCGTGAAGTAGGTCTTGAGGTAGATGAAGATGGCTTCCGTAGGTTGATGACAGAACAGCGCGATCGCGCCAAAGCTGATGCTAAAGCAAAGAAGAGCGGACATACAGATTTATCCGAGTATAAGAAGATTGCCGATAATTCAGGTGCAACTTCATTCTTAGGGTATACAGATGTTAGATCTGAATCAAAGATCAATGGAATTTTAGTTGATGGTCTCAGCGTTAACTCTGCTCACGTTGGACAGGAAGTTGAACTAGTTCTCGATCGCACGCCTTTCTATGCAGAAGGTGGCGGACAGCTAGCCGATGGTGGAAAGATCACTCTCTCAACTGGCGCAGTCATTGAGATTGATGATGTTCAAACTCCAGTAAACGGTCTATCTGTGCACAGAGGTCGAGTTATCTCTGGTGAAGTTTCTCTTGGTTCAGATGCACTTGCAGAGATCGATATCGAAAGACGACATGCAATCTCTAGAGCGCACACCGCAACGCATATGGTTCATAAAGCATTTAGAGAGTTACTGGGAGAGACTGCAACACAAGCTGGTTCAGAGAATTCACCTGGTCGGTTCCGGTTTGACTTTCCAAGCACGGGAGCGGTTCCAGCATCTGTTCTCAATGATGTTGAGGCTCGAGTAAATACCCTTCTTCTTGATAACTTAGCCGTCACCGCTGAAGTAATGACACAGGATGAAGCAAAGAAGATTGGCGCAATGGCTCTCTTCGGAGAGAAGTATGGCGATCAAGTACGCGTAGTCAGCGTTGGAGATTGGGCCCGTGAACTCTGCGGTGGTACTCACGTAGAACGCTCTGGCCAACTAGGGGTTGTAAAACTGCTCAGCGAATCTTCGGTCGGGGCCGGTGTGCGTCGAGTTGAAGCACTTGTCGGAGTAGATGCCTATAAGTTCTTGGCACGCGAACATATTCTCCTCAATTCCCTCACTGAAATCGTTAAGGGTTCGAAGACCGAAGAACTCCCAGAGAGAATTTCAGATCTTCTCAATCGTGTTAAAGAGATTGAGAAGGAGCTTGCCCAAGTTCGATCTGCTCAGGCGATGGGTGAGATTTCTACTCTTGCTAAGAGCGCGAAAGATATCAATGGTATTTCGACAGTAACGGCGGTTCTCTCTGATGGCGTAATCGGTGACGATTTGCGAAAGATTGCTTTAGATTTGAGAAACCTCGCCGAGAAATCAGTAATTGCGCTGATAAGTGCGAATGATGGAAAGCCTGTATTGGTTGTGGCCGTAAGTGAAGCTGCACGGGCCTTAGGAATCAAGGCGGGAACACTCGTTAAGGCTGGTTCTACCGTCCTTGGTGGAGGCGGCGGCGGTAAAGATGATTTCGCACAGGGCGGCGGCAGCGATGCGCACAAATCTGAAGAGGCCCTCGTAGCTATCTCCAAACTTATTTCAGGGAATTAATTCCATGAGAGGTCGACGTATCGCCTTTGATTACGGTGATGTGCGTATTGGCTTAGCTGTATGTGACCCAGATGGAATTCTTTCTTCCCCCTTGCCGGCAATAAGAACTGGCGATCCAAAGCTATTTGCATCTATCGAGAGAGTCTTGGATGAACATCAACCGGTGGCAATTTACATCGGACTACCATTACATATGTCAGGCAAGTCAGGGGATAGCGCTGAGAAAGCACGCGTCTTCGGTGAAGAGATTTCAAATCGCTTCAAGATCCCCGTTCACTTTATCGATGAGAGACTTTCAACTGTCTCGGCTCAAAGAAAATTGAAAGATGCGGGAGTTTCATCACGTGATTCAAAGGAATTGATTGACTCCATGGCAGCTGTCTCAATTCTGGAACAAGGGTTATTGAGTGAAGATTGATTTGCGAAGCGAGAGAGTACGAGTTTTAATTGCTCTCGCCTTCGCATTTCTATTGACGGTCTCTCTGCGCGAAATCAGAGGAGGCGCATCTTCGACACCTGATTTCCCTTGCGGAATTGGTTCCAATCAGGAAGTGTCAATTGAGGTCAAGCAAGGAGAATCCGGCTCATCAATAGCAAATTCACTCTTCACTTACGGTGTTGTGAAATCTTCGCAGTCGTTCTTCAGGGTGGCTGTCAGTGATCAACGAGCGGCGCAGATTGCACCAGGTGCTCATCGGATTCAAAAAACATTGTGTGCTAAAGATGCACTCGATCAGCTTCTGGACAATAAACGGATAGTTGGATTGGTCAATATCGCGGAAGGCGCTTGGATTAGCGAGATACTCCCGCAGATGTATGAGGCAGGCTTTAGCCAGAGTGAAGTTTCCGCTGCCATGCGCACTGTTAAGAAACCAACAGGATTTACTACTCTCGAGGGGCTCTTCTTCCCGGCCCAATATAGTTTCGCAAAGGGCACATCGGCGGAGGCTGCGATAGTTTCTATGCTCGAGAATGCAAAGAGTGCAATGGAAAAGGCTGGCTTCTTTGAACCAAACTCGAAATTCTCAGCACAGCAGCTACTCATCATCGCTTCTTTGCTTCAAGCCGAGGGAAATACTGGAGACTTTGAGAAAATCTCTCAAGTGGTTCGCAATAGATTAAAAAATGGAATGCCACTGCAATTTGACTCGACTGTTCATTACATTGAGAAGAGGAGAGGAAGTATCTTCCTCAGCACGAAATCCACCTTGATCTCTTCGCCGTACAACACCTATCGAAGGTATGGTCTACCACCAGGACCTATCAATAATCCTGGACTTTCTGCGATGCGCGCGGCAGCTAATCCAGCTCCGGGTGATTGGCTATATTTCATCACCGTTGCACCGTTCGACACTCGCTTTACCTCAGATATAAAGCAGTTTAATGAGTGGAAGATTGAGTACAAGAAGAACCTCAGAGCCGGAAAATTCAGGAGTTCACAATGATTAAGGGCGCTGTCCTTGGATCGCCAATCAACCATTCGCTTTCGCCTCGATTGCACAATGCGCTCTTCAAATTCCTGGAGATTGAAGGAAGCTACGAAGCGATTGAGGTTAAATCGGGAGAGCTTGCGCAGTTCTTCACAGACCGAGCCGACCAATTTGACTATCTTTCTTTAACGATGCCCCTCAAGGAGGAAGCGCTAGCTCTCAACGTTTCGATCGATGAAGCAACGAGAAGAATCCAATCTGCTAACACACTGGTTAACGTCAAAGAATCTTGGAATTTGTCGAGCACAGATGGCTCAGGATTTATTCAGGCACTTGCACATAAAGGTCTTCACGAATTCTCATCAGTTTTAATTCTTGGGGCGGGGGGAACAGCTCGAGCAGTCGCGGGAGCTCTTGATGACGTAAGTAAATCGATTACCGTACTTGGAAGATCATCCACTCGTGAGGATGCACTTGCTAATGCAATCCGGAGCGCCGATTTCTCATACAGGAAATGGAGTCAAAATTTAGATTTTGAAGAGTTTGATTTAGTGGTGAATACGACTCCAGCTGGCGCTGCAGATTTACTGGCTGAGAGCGTTTCCCATAAGACAAATACTCCGCTCTTTGATGTTATCTACAAACCTTGGCCAACTGTTCTTGCTGCACGCTGGCAAGATTGTGGTGGGCTGGTTATAAATGGACTTGAATTACTTCTCTACCAGGGAATCGACCAAGTTGAGAAAGTTATTGGGCCGGTTCCACATCGTGAGGCCTTGGCTTCCCACCTGCGCAGTAAGTTGAATTCCTAACTTTTCCACAGCACGTTTGGGAGTGCATACTCTGCACGTTAATCTTGACTGTGATTATGACAATTGCGATTCTCGCATTCATTTGTATACACGATGTGCGATTCCACCTCATCAGTAACCGAAGCCTGCTACTCCTTTCGGCGTCGCTCTACATCATCAACGGTCGCGAAATTCATATGATTTATGGCTTGATTGCCCTCATTTCTCTGACGATTTTGGGAATCGTCTTGAGTATCGGTGGCGGCGATATCAAACTTATATCGGTTCTCTTGCTCTTTGGAGATATTGCTTTTTCATTTAGCAACTATCTATTGATTTCAATGATGGTTGGAATAGTTCATCTATTGATCCACCTTTTCATGAATCGAACAATCTCAGGACGCCTGCCGCTTGCACCAGCTATTGCTGCCCCGATGTTTTTCAGCCTAGCTTTACGGTAAATGAGTCGCCTAGAAGCGCGAGTATCTGCAAGAATAGGACTATGCGTTTTATTACTGCTGGCGAATCTCATGGGCAAGCACTCTCAGCGATAGTTGAGGGGCTTCCTGCACATATCGCCATTACGACCGCTGATATTGATTTCCATCTGGCACGTCGTCGTCTTGGTGTTGGTCGCGGAGCTCGACAAAACTTTGAAGCCGATAAGGTCACAATCCTTGGCGGTGTTCGCCTCGGCATTTCTCAAGGTGGCCCCATCTCCATTCAAGTGGGAAATAGTGAATGGCCTAAATGGGAGAAGGTCATGTCGGCTGATCCTGTTCCTTTAGATGAAATTGAGAAGCTTGCTCGTAATGCTCCATTAACACGTCCGCGTCCAGGCCATGCAGATTTAGTTGGAATGCAGAAGTACGATTTTGATGATGCTCGGCCAATCCTCGAGAGAGCTAGTGCGCGTGAAACCGCTGCACGAGTTGCTTTAGGAGCTATCGCTAGAAATTTCTTAGAACAAGCACTTGGAATCAAGATCCTGAGCCACGTCGTTTCAATCGGTTCAGTACGCATTCCGGATGACCTGGAACTTCCATCTCAGGATGATATGACCCGTATCGATGAAGATCCTGTTCGTTGTGCTGATCCAGCAACTAGTGCTCGAATGATTACTGAAATCGAATCAGCGCATTCAGATGGTGACACTCTCGGTGGCATCTGTGAGGTTCTTGTTTACAACTTGCCTCCTGGACTTGGTTCACATGTTCATTGGGATAGAAGGCTTGATGCACGTCTTGCCGGGGCGATGATGGGTATTCAAGCGATTAAGGGCGTTGAAATTGGTGATGGTT
>JACCEC012128442.1_pt1 | contig 10103 bp, 19 predicted proteins | sample 7450121 | NCBI WGS metagenome assembly JACCEC01 (sample SAMN15323455, study PRJNA562643) | freshwater metagenome | isolation source: river surface water | place: USA:Blue River Watershed | collected 2017-08-18 | reverse complement strand
TATGGATGAAAAAATAGAAAGTATTAAAAAGTTATTATTAGATAATGATATGGATAGAGAAGTAAGATGTTATTTAGAAAATCAGTTAGAATCTTTAGAAAGAGATATAAAAATATATTCTACATATGATGAAGTTATTGAAGAAGTTTATGATTTAATTAATAAACTTAATCTAGATAATAATGTTGGATTTTCTAATGTATTAATTAATTTTATTCCACATTTAAAAAATATAGATAATAAAGATAGTTTAAATTTCTTTTTAGATATTCAAAGTATATTTAAAAATATTAATGTTGAAGATAGTAAGGAAATCATGTCTCATGTTTATACTAAATTTTTTACTGATCACATCAAAAAAATAAACAGTTGACTTATAGGATACCAATGGTATCCTATAAGTTATTTTATTTCTTTATGTTTAGACCTGATAATATTGATAGTAATATTATCACTTTTTAAACTATCCAAATAATTTCTAAAAATAGGTTTACCTAATTCTTTAGTATCAATAGTTCTTAAATGTGTATCACCAACTTGTATAGAAATAACTTTATCTTCTTCTTTTAATATTTGATTTATATACTTTTGTACTGTTTCTTTCATAACAATTTCTCTATCCATAAATTGTTTTAATAAAGACTCATTCTTTTTTGTATAAACTTTTTCTAATTTTTTAATTATTGACTTAGTTTTATCTTTGTAAAAATCTTTATCGTCTTCATAATTTTCTAATAAAATTAAGTCAGGTTTATCTTTTATGATTTTATTTCTAATATCCTCTACTTCATTTTCTGCAAAGTGCATTTCACCATAAACATTTATTTTAAGTTTCATTTCATATCCTTTACATTACGGTTATATTCTCGAACAAAATGCTTTATGAATTCAGATGACCAACTATGTCGTTTTACTGAAAAATCTAAAACAACACATTGATTATTTATCTTAACTTCATTTACATAATTAAAGTCTTTATCTAAATCAACTAAATCAAAATCAATTTTAATTTCATTAGGTATAATTATATCTAAATCTACAAGTTTACCCATAATACCATAAACAGTTTGTATTACTGCTTCTTGCCAATTACCATCTTTAACAGCAGTGTTAATTGCTACAGAATTATTAAAATTACTCTGACCAATTTCTTTTGCCATACTTAAAACATCAGATATGTTAATTGTCAATTTATCTGTATCATTTTCTTTTGTTCTTTTTAAGGTAAAATATCTACCACCAGCTTTTAATTCATCGTACATTCATTCTCCTTAACAAACTATTTCTATTAGTTTTATTTTATTAACTCTTTGCATACCTATTTTAACTAGATGACAATTCATATTGTATAAAAACCTATTAATGTTCTCACCATGTTTTCCAATGAATAAAGCACCACTAATTCCTTTAGCTACTTGTAAACATCTTTCATTTTCTGTTCCTGTAGAAACAAATGGATTTACAATAACGATACTATGATTATCAGGACTTCTAACAGTAAAATAACCGCCAAGTGCACCTCGTTGTTTATTATAACAATTTTCTATAGATGTAAACACATCTTCTATTTCTTCTTTTGTATCATGTTCCATTAAAAGAAATCTAGCATCTAAAACTGTATTAACAGGTAACAATCCGTGCTCGTATTTAAACTTTATTTTATATCTAATTGGTTTATCATATAGTAACCAGTCTAAAACACTACCCATACTATTTTCACATTTTCTCCTTATTCTTTATAATTTTTATAAGCATCTACATAATAATTATAAACTTCCACAAAAGCTTTAACAAAACTTTCTAAATAATCACTTTTACCAACATTAAAAATAATAGTATTTCTATAATTATTTAATAGAATAACTTGTTTAAAATTAAAATTATTTTCCCAATCTATATTTTTAAAATCAATGTATATTTTAGTCTTAAAAATTATATCAATATTATTACACCAATTTAGTATATCTTCTGAAATTAATTTCATAGTTTTATTAACATCATCGTTATTGATAGCTATTCTTAAGTTATAATCTGAATCAAAATTTTTTTTAAGAGTTGATTCTAAATGTAAGTATATGTCTTCCATGTTTATTGTAGTAGTTATACCTTTTTTAGTTTTATTATATCTAATACTAAAATAATTTGATGTATGAAATGTTTTTTTCATTTTTCACCTTTTTGTTAATCTTTTATCTCATCTTTATAAAAATAACCGATATGCTTTTTACTATCCTCTTCTGATACTTCTACACCATCGACCATGTATTTAACTGTTGCATTAGGGTCTAGATGTTTTAAAGAGTAAACTGATTGTGTAATAGGTATGAGTTTTATTTTTTCTAAAGGTAATACTTTATAAAGATTAGTATTTTGTTGTTCTAATCTCATTTCTTTTAAATAACCGTGCACTTTATAATAAGTAGTTATTTTTTTATTGACAACTTCTAATTGTTCAAATGTTTTTTTAATATCTGGTCTAGTATTTTCATTTTGACCTAAGTGATGTGAAAATAATGAACTAGCATTAATATTTAATAAAGACATTAAACTATGATCTTCTAAAAGTTCAGTATTTAATTTATGTTTAAAAGCAACTTCTAAAACATTGATATCGTAATATTCAGCATCTTCTTTCCAATGTTCAATTTTTATAGATACACATTTTTCTACTTCTTTTCTTTTTACTCTATTTAAGAAGAAATAATTTTCCACTATTTTTGCATTTTGACAAACTTCTTTTCCAAGTAAGTTCTTTATTCTATTATTAATATAAAGAGTAAACAACTTAACTTTTTTAAAAGGATTTTCAATAACATACATATTATCTTTATCGCCAATTTCTTTTCTAATAGAATCTAAACTAGCTTTTAAATTAGATTTAAAAATCATATTAAATCCTCTAATCCACCATATATACTATTTAAAGTAATTATATAGTTTTTTAAATCATTTCTAGAAAACCAAGGTGGTGTTGCATCTGTATATAATACATGATTTTTGTTTAGTTTTAAACTTGTATCTTTAATATCTTTGATATCAATATCGTAAAGTGTAACTTTACTGTAGTCAACAGGTTCACCACAAGATATAATACAAAGTGGTTTGTATTCTCTGTTAATAGGTTTTACTATACCATCATCAACTTCTAATACATAAGGTAATTGATTTCTAATTGTATAGATTATCCAGTTTCCGTATTTCTCATTTTTAATTCTTTTAAGTACAGCTCTTAAATGTTTTACTACATATGGTTCCATTTTGTTCTCCTTAATACATATTTAGATATTCATCATTAGGATGAATAATACCTGATACAAATCCAAAGAATTTTATTATAGTTGGTTTATGACACTCATTACTAAAATTAAATACTTTAAGTTTGATTTTAAAACCTTCTCTTCTTATTACTAAGACATCTTGTTTATTACCCCTAAATAATGTTAAACTATTTGCAGTAACACCTCTTGTTAATCCTATACCATAAAAATTTATTGGTGGATATTCTTCTTCCATATTTTTCCTTTTTTAGTAATAATTTTTTTCTAATTTACCGTTACTATATAAAATATAGTTTTCATTTTTTATTTTAATTTCTACTGTGATTAAAGAAAGCTTTAGATTTATTTTGATTTTCATATCTTCTGGAATAAAATAATTATGATACACACCAATACTTCTTAGTGCTTTATAAATTGTATTGTTATGTAAGTTACTATCTATTTCCACATATTTTAGATTATCACATTGTGTTACAAGCATTTTTGAAAAAGTTTCTTTAAATAGTTCTATCTTTGAATTAGGAATTATAATAAGATTATTTTTTACTCTATAACTATAAGTATATTCATAACCTACCAAATCTTTATTATTTTTTACAATAAAGTTATCTGCTATATAATCAGCAATAAACATAAACCTATTATGTACTGTATCTTTAGTATAAATAAATGTTCTATCAAATCTACCTTCATCATTATATGTATCATGATATGATTTAAGTACCCTACTAACTTTAGGATGTTTTAATTTTTTAATAGCAGAAGATTCGATTTGTCTAACTCTTTCTCTTGATATTTTTAAAGTTTTACCTATTTCTTCCAAATCATATTCTGATTTTTCATCATTTAGCCCAAATCTCATTCTTATTACAGTTTCTTCTCTTTCATTTAGATACGAAAAAGTATCATCGATAACATTTATAAGATCTTCCAAATTCATAATGTTTTCTATGTCACCATAATTATCGCAAACATTATTCTCAAGATAATCATAAGAACATTGTATATAGTTAGAATATTCTGATTCATCTTCTATTAATTCACCATCTACATCTATATTACATTCTGGATATAGTGGATTGATTAAAAAATGTCTCGGTATAAAATCAATTTTATTTTTACTATAATTCTCTATAAAAAGTTCTCTGAATAATTCTACCATATTTCCTCCTTATTTTTATTTTATTTAATATTTAGATACCTGATATCATATAGTTTTCAAAGATAGAATATCTTACACCAGGTTTATCCATGAAATCTTCTAAATATTTATTTGGCCATTTATTTAAAGATTTAAAAATATCGTTATTATAATTATAATCTTTATATATATCGTTATATTCATTAACAAAGTCTTCTTTAAAATTACCATCCTCATCTTCAGCTATATTATATAACTCAACCCAATTTTTTTCTTCTATTAAATTAATAATATATATTATTCTATCAATTGCATCTGTACGATTGATATCTCTTGTTGATTCTATTCCCATTATTTGTCCTTTATATTTTTTAAAATTAAAACCTATCAGGTTGTAATTGTCTTTGTAATCTAGCAGATTCTTCATCATCATTATCTGGTAACATTTTAGCAGGTTTATAATTTAAATTATGATATTTTGAATTATCATCTTTTTTATATAATAACGATTCTGTTAATTTGTTATGTTTGTTCGGATAACAATTTAAATAGTTATTAACATTTAACTCTTGCGTTTTATTAATATAACATTTACCACAAGGTCCTAGAATATCTCTCATATTTAAAATAGGATTTTTATCTTCATTGTTTACATTATAAACAACATTACAAGTATTACCATATTCACCAAACATCATATCACCATTTTCTTTTATTAAAGGTATGCATAATGATGTTGCTGAGTTTGTTTTAACATATGATATAGCTTTTATCAAATCGCCATCTAAATGTGATAATGCATTATAAAGATTAAAACATCTAGGTGCTTGACTAGATTCTCTATATAAAGATACATCAAACTTTTCATAATTATCTAATGCTCTACCAATAGGAACAATGCCATTTGGAATAGAATTTTCAAATGTGATTCTATCTTTTATTTTTTTAAAAATAACTAATGGTTTTAAAGCATTAGTAAATTCTGTTTTAGTAATATACATACTGTAAATATTTTTAACAGAAGTAACTTGAATAAACAAATTTTTGTGTTTAGCCATAAGACAAAATATTTCATGTCTTAATTTAGGATTGTCTATAAGATAAGTACCATTAGTTAACAGAACAACAGCTTTATTATATTTAACAACTAACTTTAAAAAAGATATTATCTCAGGATGAAGTGTAGCCTCACCACCGCTTATATTAATAACTTTAGTACTTGTACTATTGATAAACTCTAAAGTGTTTTCAAATGTCTCTAATGACATAAACTCATTTTCTTTTGGACCTGATTCTTGCATACAATGTGTACAATATTGATTGCACTTGTTAGTAATTCTAATAGTCATCTTTTAACCTTTAGCATCAAACTGTAAACACCGTTTACTAATAAAACAACATAAAATGTCCAACTCATAACTATTGCTAATATAAAAAGTAAATAATCATCTTTTCTTAATTTATAAGTTCTTCTTGTAAAAGTATCATAAAGATAAGAAACATAAACAACTAAAATATTAACAACTAACCCAACTAAATACCAATGTAAAACTGTTTCCATCTTAACAACCTTTTCTTTTAAAATAATTTTTTATAAAAAGTGATGCTATAAAAATAACACCACACCAAGAACAACAAGCATAAATAACAATAGTAATTCTATCACTACAGTTTATTTTTGTTATTTCACCTACTTCTATATCTTTTATTACTATTCTGTATAGTAAAAATAATGTTAAGAAACAACCTATAAAATACACATTAATATAATCTATAATTTCCATAAATTCTCCTAAAATTCAAAATCTTCTTCACTTCTGAAAGGTACAATTTCATCATAATCAATTACATATAAAGGTGGTTCATATGTTTTATTTTTTAATATACCTTTTATTTTTCTTTTAATAGTTTCTATATTTTCTTGTATAGATTTGATTTTTCTATTAATATCGTCAAACATACCATCAATTTTCACTACTTCATTTTTATATGCTAAAGTATCTCTTGCATGGTAATTTCTATTTTTAAAGATTGCATATGTTTCTTTATAAATAGCTTTCTTTTTTCTTACTTTAGAAAGTTTTTCTCTTAGACTAATGATATCGTCTTTAAATACTTTAATTTCCATCATTTTTTCAAAACCAGCTTTTCTAACCATAGCTTTATCTTCTGGTTCCATATTGTAACATTTAGTACACCAAACTTCTTCTCTTATTTTTATTGGAGAAAAAGATACTCTAATATGTGTATTTCTACCATTCAAAGGTATACCACAAAAACTGCATGGTTTACCTCTAACATTTTCTATATACTTTCTTTCATAAAGATTTCTACCACTATGACTTACAGGATACCAACATATTGGTAAATTATCCAGTATGGGAGTTTCAGGTGTATATATAGTAACAAGCTTTTTAGGTTGGTTTTCTTTTAACCATTCTTTTTGTAACCAAGATTCAAATCGAATCTTATTGATAATAATTTTTTCATTAACAATAATATGCATTGGTAATTCCTTTTTTGTTTATTTAATATACACTTATAATATAACATTGAAATAAAGTAATTTTTAATTTTGTAATAGAGAATTTAATAGAATAAAAAAGGAGATAACATGTTAAAAAAACTAATAAATTGGTTGCTGTATGATAAACCATTATTTCAAAATTCAACTCAGAGTTATAGTCATTCTATAAATAAAAAAGATTGGAAAAAGAATTGGTTAGGATTAACCAAAGTTTACGATAGTTATGATTTACAATATAACTGGTGTTTTATTAAAGTTACGAGTCACCTTGATGAAGATGGTAACATTGAAGATAAAAGAAATACTTTATGTATTGGATTCGGTGGTAGGTATATTAAATGGTTATTACCTTTTAGTATTATTAAACCTGTTTTAGATTATAAATCTAGTTACACTAGAGATGGTGTTGAGGTACATTATGATGTTTATGAAGAAAGAGAATATAAAATCTCTTATGATAAAAAAGAAGGATATATAAACATCCATTGGAATTATGCCGATCAACTACTTTATAATATTACTAAACATGAAAGTTATAGTAAATGGATAACATTATTCTGGGGTGATTTTAGTTGTAGTTGTAGTAAACGGGAATTACTTAATTTAGATAAATCGTTGTTTAAAGATATTACTAAAGCAGATTATGAAACAAGACAAGAATTAGATAAACATCACCAGTATATTGAATTCACTTTTTTAGATTATGATAAAGAAGAAATAACAGCTACTGGTAAATTAGTAAGAAGAGTTTATAGTTATGGTAATCAAAATAAGTTAACTAGATGGATAATGAAGTTCTTTAGAAAACCTATAGATAATGTATATCTAGAAATGGAATTCCATAAAGAAATAGGACCAAGAAAGGGTAGTTGGAAAGGTGGAACAACTGGACAAGGTGTAAAACTATTACCAGATGAATTACCAGAAGAAGCATTTGTAAGATATTGTACTGACCCTGATGTTAGAGGATTTAAAGCAAGTAACTTAACTAATATGACTATGACACAATTTAGTTATTGTAAATATAATACAGTAGGTGAAATTTATGTACCTAAAAAGAAAACATTAAATCAATACTATTTTAATATTATAGATTACCAAGATAGAGGTATTAAACATAATGATAATTGGGATAAAAACCCATATGATTTAAATTTAAAATCTACTGTTATTGAAAAGAACCACGACATAGATAGAGTATTGGATTTAAGAGAAAAGAAACTATATGCTATAGTAAATGAAAAACCATTAGGTAGTATATTGTTTCAATTCTGGTTAGGTTATTGCGCTCCTCTTACTAAAGTAAAAATTAATAGTAATGGTATGTTTGTTTATTATTTTACAGAAGAAGCTTATAATTATTTAAAAGACAGAGATTATTTTAAGTATGTGGAATTTGTAGAAATTAAAAATGAAGAAGATGCTATGAAATTAAACAACTTAAGAAAAGGAATAAAAGATGAATAATTTTAAGTTTAAAGTATTAGAAGATGAACAGTTTTTGAATCTTATTAAAGATAATAAAATATTGTGTACGGCTAGAAATATTAAAGTTTTTGTTAGAAATACTTTAGACCATTATGATAAAGAACCTTTATTACATACTGATAGATTTAGATTAAATCATCCTAATCTTATTGAGTATTATAAAGAACAAGAAGAAAAACTTTATAATGCTATTAAATCTTATAAAGAATTCTTTGGTCTAGACATAACTAAAAATGTTATGGTTACTATTGAGTATTGGGAAGTTGTAATAGGTAAACAAACTATAACATATATAGTATAAGGATTCAATATGGATGAAGAATTTTATAGTCTTTATAATAAAACTAAATTTAATAAAGGTGATTTTGTAACTATTAGAAGTGGTAAAACAAAAATATATGGTGGTATTTTTATAAAATACGAAGAAGTTGATTTTAGAAGTAGGCCAGTAGCTGTAATAAATGTAAAATATGAAGCTAGTTTTTTTGATAAAAAAGAAATAGATATTATTAACAGTTATTGGTTAGAAAACGTAGTTAAAATGTCAGAAGAAGAATCTAAAAAATTCAACTGGACATTAAAAGAGGAATAAGATATGTATAAAAATATAAAAAATGAAAATTTAGATACACAAATATTAGATAGTAGTTTATTCCATAAACTTGAATACAATTATAAAAGTTGTTTCTTTTTAGAAATAATAGTTAGAAAAACAAAAGATGATAAAGGTATTTATTGTAATTATGGTGCGTACACCAATTACGATTATAAACCAAAAACTAGTGAATATGAAAAAGAGATGGAAGAATTTATTACTCTTTTAAGTAATAATAAAAAATTGTTTTTAGAACATTTAGAATTAGATATTGTTACCGATGCTATTGATACTGATACTAATATAGAAATTATAATAGAATGTACTGAGGTATATGAAGGTACCAAAGGTTTATTAATAGCTATAATATAGGAGAATATATGTCAAGTTTAATATTAGAATCAAAGTCATGTCCTGGAACTAAAGAAGTAACAGTTATTAAAAATAATAAAATATTTAAAAGAAAAAAACAAGTTTTACACTGTGAAGTAACTATTGATATTAATACATTTAATCACTAGATGAAAATGTAACTAAAGATATGTTATATAAACATTTTAAAAATATGTTAAAATAAGGTTAAAAAATGGAAAAGAGAAATCAAATCAAGTTAACAGAAAGATTCAGACAAACTGGTGCGACTAGAGAATTAGTAGCCAAATTCTTTGGAGATAAAGATAGTGTATTAATAGTACAAAACCAAGAAATGAAAGTTATTAATATTGTGAATAATATAGATGTTCATTCTAGTAAATTAGAAGATTTAACAAACAGAGTATTAATTTTTGGTAGGGGTGTTGGTTCTGATAGTTTTCAAGAGTTATTAGCTAAATATGATACATGGTATTTAGATGTTTGTACAGAAAGTGCTACTAAAAATATTATTGGATTAGCTTTAGATATGAACAAAACATTAATAGGACATTACGGTGGTAAGGAATTGCCAGATGAAAATTAGAAAAGAGTTTAAAGAGGATGTGAAAACAACATTAAAATGGTTAACTATTCTTTTTTGTATCTGTGTTTTTATAGGTTGCGTTTATTATAGTTATGCACATTTCTTATTGGATGTTC
>JACCEC012028644.1_pt1 | contig 10103 bp, 9 predicted proteins | sample 7450121 | NCBI WGS metagenome assembly JACCEC01 (sample SAMN15323455, study PRJNA562643) | freshwater metagenome | isolation source: river surface water | place: USA:Blue River Watershed | collected 2017-08-18 | reverse complement strand
TTACCCTGCTCGAGGTGCTGGTCGCGCTGGTGATCGTCGGTACCGCGCTGGCCGCGAGCCTGCGCGCCATCGGCAGCCTGACGCAAAACAGCAGTGACCTGCGCGCGGCGATGATGGCGACCTGGTCGGCCGAGAACCGGCTCACGCAGATACGCCTGGCGCACGAGTGGCCGCCGCTCGGCGGCCGCACCTTCGATTGCGCGCAGGGCGAGCTGGCGCTGCGCTGCGAAGAGCAGATCGTTGCCACGCCGAACCCGGCGTTCCGCCGCGTCGAGGTGGCCGTCGTGGACGGCAGCGGCCGTCGCATCATCATGCTGTCGCAAGTGGTGCCGAATGCGCTGTGAACGCCGACAGGCAGTCCGGCGGCAGCGCGGCCTGACGCTGGTCGAATTGCTGGTCGCCGTCGGCGTGCTCGCCTTCGTTGCCGTGCTCGGCTGGCGCGGGCTTGATTCGATCACCCGAGCGCGCACCGCGCTGAATGCGGACCTTGCGCAGACGCGCGGCCTGCAGCTGGCGTTCGCGCAGTGGCAGACCGATTGCGCGAACGCGGTCGACGCCAACACGCTGGCCGGACGCACGCCGCTGGCGATCGATGCCGCGCGCGTGACGATCGCGCGGCGCGTGCAGCCGGAGGCGCAAGCCGGCGCGCTGCAGCTGGTCACCTGGCGGCTGCGCGACGGCGTGCTCACGCGCGAAGAGTCGCCACCGACGCGCGACCTGACCCGGCTCGATCAGGCCTGGCAGTTCGCGCAGGCCGGCGGTGCGCATGCGCTGCGGCTGCAGGACGGCGTGCAGGCGATGCAGCTGCGCGTCTGGACTGACGACGGCCGCGGCTGGCGCGGCTGGGAGCAGATGGCCGCCGGCATCGTCTCGCGCGGCGCGCTGATGAACCCGCGCGCCGGTACCACCGCGATGCAGACCGACTGGCGCGGGCTTGAGGTGTCGCTGCAGATGGCCGGCCGCGAGCGCCCGCTGACCAAGGTCTTCATGCTGGGGGCGACATGAGCGCACGCAGGCGCATGCGGCCACGCAGCCGTGGCGTGGCGGTCGTCACCGCGCTGCTGCTGACGACACTGGCGATCACCATCGTCGCCAGCCTGTTCTGGCAGCAGCAGGTGCAGGTGCGCTCGATCGAGAACCAGCGCCTGCAGCTGCAGAAGCAGTGGGTGCTGCGCGGCGCGCTCGACTGGGCGCGCCTGATCCTGCGCGAAGACGCCAAATACTCGATCACCGATGACCTCAATGAGCCGTGGGCCGTGCCGCTGTCGGACACACGGCTGGATCGCTATGTGGAGTCGGCCGCGCTGCGCGGCGACGCCGGCAGTGCGGTGCTGTCCGGCGCGATACAGGATGCGCAGGCGCGGCTGAACCTGTCGGGGCTGGCTACGCAGGGCCGAGTGAATCCGGACGCGATACAGGCGTTCGAGCGGCTGCTGGCGTCGCTGCGGCAGGACCCGGGACTGGCGCGCGCGGCCGCGCAGCAAGTTGCCGACAGCGAGCGTGCCGCGATTTCCGGCACTGCCGGCGAGCCGCGCCCGATCGGCTTCGTGCAGGTCGATGACTTGCTGGCCGTGCCCGGTTGCACGCCGGCCGTGCTCGACGCGATCCGTGAGCAGGTGGTGTTCCTGCCGGCCGCCACGCCGGTCAATGCCAATACGGCGTCGGCCGAGGTGCTGGCCGCGCAGCTGCCGGGGCTGTCGCTGGCCGATGCGAATGCGCTGGTGACGGCGCGCAAGGGCGCAAGCTTCCGCGACCTGGCCGACCTGGCCGCGCGGCTGCCGGGCCGGCCGGCGTCGGTCGATCCGGCGCTGTTCTCGGTCGGCAGCGCCTATTTCCTCGTCACCGGGCGAGTGACGATACGGCAGGCGACGCTGCAGCTGCAGGCGCTGGTCGAGCGCACCGGCGCGGCGACCCACCTGCTGTGGATGCGCGAGGCCTGAGATGGCGCGCCTGATGCCGGCGACCACGCTCTACCTGCGCCTGCCGCAGCGCAGCGCGCAGTTGCCGGCCGAACCGCTGCAGTTGTCGCTGCCTTTCGCGTGGGCGCTGCGCGGGCGGCTGCAGCGCGCCGACACGGCCACGCTGGCGGCACTGTCGCCGCTGCTTGCGCAGGCGGCGCGCGTGGTGCTGCTGCTGGCGGCGAGCGACGTGACGCTGTTGCGGTTGACGGTGCCGCCGCTGCCGGCAGCGCGCCTGCAGGCGGCATTGCCGGCCCTGGTCGAGGACCGCGTGATCGGCGACCCGGAGGACTGCGCGATCGCCGCCGGCCCCGAGGTCGACGGCCAGCGCACGATCGCCATTGCCGACCGCGCGTGGCTGCAGCGCTGGCTCGATGCGCTGCGCCAGTTCGGCGCGCGCCGCATCGCCGCGCTGCCGATGTCGCTGTGCCTGCCGCTGCCGGCCGGGCGCGTGTCGGCGGCGCTGCTCGACCTGCCGGGCGCACCGGAGCTGGCGGTGCGCACGTCCGCCGACGAAGGCCTGGGGCTGCCAATAGCGGCCGGCGACGCGGCAGGGCTGCTCGACGAGGTGCCGGCCCTGCTCGCGACCCTCACCGGCGGCAGCGCAGTCCGGCTGTCGGTGCCGGCTGCGCAGGCGGGCCTGTTCCACGCCTGGTCGGCAGAGCATCCGGACAGCGGCATCGAAGTGGTCGACGAGGACTGGCGCATCTGGATCGACGGTGCCGGCCAGGCGGGCGTCGACCTCGCCGCCGGCGTGGCTGCCGCGCCCGGCGAACGCATCGACTGGCAGCGCTGGCGCTGGCCGCTGCGGCTGGCGCTGGCCTGCCTTCTGCTGAACGTCATCGCGCTGAACGCAGACTGGTGGCGCCTGCGCAGCGAGGGGCGTGCGCTGGAGGACGAGATGGCCACGATCTACCGGCGCGCCTTTCCCGGCGAACCGGCGGGACAGGAGCCGCTGGCGCAGATGCGGCAGAAGGTCGCGGCTGCGCGGCAGGCGGCCGGCGAGTTCGCGGCCGGCGATTTCCTTCCGCTGGCGGCCGCACTCGGCGAGGCGTGGACCGAAGCCGGCAATGATCCGCGCGCAATCGCCGCGCTCGAATACCGCGATGCCACGCTGAATGTGCGGCTGCGCCCCGGTGCGCAGGTGTCGCTCGACGCAATGGCGGCGGCGCTGGCTGCGCGCCGGTTGTCAGCCACGCCGTCGGCAGCCGATCCGTCGCTGTGGCAGGTCAGGAGCGCGCCCTGAACGCCGCGCGCCGCTTCTGGACCGAACGCAGCCTGCGCGAGCGGCGCATCCTCGCGGTCGGTGCCGCCCTGCTCGGCTTGCTGCTGTGCTGGCTGCTGCTGGTCGAACCGGCGCTCGACGGGCGCGCGTACTGGCGGCAGCGGCTGCCGGCGCTGCGTGCGGAGCGGGCGCAGATGCAGGCGCTGGCGCAGCAGGCGTCGGCTGCATCGCCGCCGCGTACCGTCCCGCCGCCCGACCGGCCGTCGCTCGAGCGCAGCCTGGCCGGCGCCGGCCTCAAGCCGCAGGCACTGACGGTGGCCGACGCCCTGGTGCGCGTGAAACTGGCCGATGTGTCTTTCTCCGCGCTGGCCGACTGGCTGCAGCAGTCGCAGCGCGACGCGCGGCTGGCGGTGACGGAAGCGACGGTCAATGCGCGCGAGCGTATCGATCGTGTCGATGCGACGCTCGCGCTGCGCCGTCCCTGATGGGGCGTCCTTTGCGCTGGATCGCGCTCGCGCTGGCCGCCGCGCTGGCCGCCGCGCTGGCGAGCCTGCCGGCCGCCTGGCTGGCGCCCTGGCTGGAGCGACAGACCGGCGGCCGCCTGTCGCTCGGCGACCCGCAGGGCAGCGTCTGGGGCGGCTCCGCGTTCATTGGCGTGGCCGGCAGCGGCGACGAACCGCTGGTGCCGCTGCTGCCGGGGCGCTTCCGCTGGCGGCTGTCGCCGCTGGCGCTGGTGGGCATCGTCGAGGCCAGCGTGCAGAACCCGCGCGCGCTGTCGGCACCGGTCGGCCTTCGCGGCAGCTGGCGCCGCTGGGAGGTCGGCGACGGCAGCATCGTGCTGCCGGCCGAGCGGCTTGCCGCGCTGGGCGCACCGCTGAACACGATACGGCCCTCCGGCCAGATGCGGCTGTCGTGGACGGGGCTGGTGCTGGAGCGTTCGGCTGCCGGCCTGCAGGCCGACGGCCGCATGCAGCTCGACCTGACCGAGGTCGCGTCGGCCTTGTCTCCGGTCAAGCCGCTCGGTGCCTATCGCATGCGGTTTGACTGGCAAGGGGGCGCGGCGCGCGTCGATCTGAAAAGCTTGTCGGGGCCGCTGCTGCTGGAGGGGCGCGGCACGCTCATCGACGGCCGCCTGCAGTTCTCCGGGCAGGCATGGGCAGAGGAAGGCGAAGAACCAAGGCTGGCGATCCTGCTGAACCTGCTCGGGCAGCGGCGCCAGGTGGGCAACCGCAACGTGATCGCGCTCGAATTCCGATGAAAAAAATCTCGCATGTCTGGCAGTCCGCGCACGCCGCAGCGCTTGCTTCGCTGGTGATGCTGGCGTCCCTTGCGCCGGTGCTGGCGCCGCCGGCCGCCGCGCAGGAGCCGGGTGAAAACCGCGCGACGCTGAATTTCGTCGGCGCCGACATCGAGTCGGTGGTGCGCGCAATCGGTCACTTCACCGGCAACACCTTCGTGATCGACCCGCGCGTGAAGGGCACGATCAACCTGGTGTCGGAAAAGCCGGTGACAAAGGCGCAGGCCTTCGAGATGCTCGGCTCGGTGCTGCGGCTGCAGGGCTATGCGATGGTGCGCACGCAGGGCTTCGTGAAAGTCGTGCCCGAAGCGGACGCGAAGCTGCAGGCGTCGCCGGTCCAGGTCGGCAAGCTGCGCGGCGACCAGATCGCGACCCGCATCTTCCACCTGAACCACGAGAGCGCGACGGCGCTGGTGGCCGTGCTGCGCCCGCTGATCTCGCCGAACAACACGATCGCGGCCGACCCCGGCAACAACACGCTGGTGGTCACTGACTACGTCGACAACCTGAACCGGCTGGCGCGCATCATTGCATCGCTCGATACGCCGGCGATCGGCGATCTTGATGTGGTGCGCATCGAGCATGGCATCGCGATCGACCTCGCCGTCACCATCAATCGCCTGCTCGACACCGGCGGCGCGGCCGGTCAGGGCGATGCGGGGCGCCTGCTGGTGCTGGCCGACGCGCGCACCAACTCGCTGATCATTCGCGCGCCCACGGCCGCGCGCGCCAACCTCGCGCGCACGCTGATTGCGAAGCTGGACCGCCCGACGACGCTGCCCGGCAACGTGCATGTGGTGTACCTGCGCAATGCGGAGGCGACGCGGCTGGCGCAGGTGCTGCGCGCGGTGATTGCCGGCGAGTCCGGCGCATCCACGCCGGTCGCATCGCCGCAGCAGCCGGCCGCCCAGCCGGCCGGTGCGCAGCAGGCGGCGGGACTGCAGGCGCCGCCGTCATCGCCGGCACCGCAGCAGGGGCCGTTGCCGACCGGCGGCGCGGCCGGCTTCATCCAGGCCGACCCGGCAACCAACACGCTGATCATTACCGCGAACGAGCGCGTGTACCGCAACCTGCGCGCCATCATCGACCAGCTTGATGCGCGCCGCGCGCAGGTCTATGTCGAGTCGCTGATCGTCGAGATCAGCGCCGACCGCGCAGCCGAACTCGGCATACAGTGGGCCGGCCTGTCCGGCGACGGCAGCAGCAGCTACCGCGTCGGCGTGCTGACCGGCTTCTCGACGCAGGGCAACAACCTGGTGCAGCAGGCAGTGTCCGTGCTCGGCCCGAACCGCGTGCCCCTGCCGCCGGGCAATGGCCTGACGGCGGGCATCTTCAAGCAGAACAGCGCCGGCCAGCTCGGGCTGGGGATGCTCGCACGCGCGCTGGAGACGAATGCGAAGGCCAACATCCTGTCGATGCCCAACCTGATCACGCTCGACAATGAAGAGGCGCGCATCATCGTCGGCCAGAACGTGCCCTTCATCACCGGCCAGTTCACCACGCCGGCCTCCGGCGGCACGGCCGGCGTGAACCCTTTCCAGACCATCGAGCGGCGCGACATCGGCCTGTCGCTGCGGGTGCGGCCGACGATCTCCGAAGGCGGCACCGTGAAGATGGCGATCTATCAGGAGACCTCGAACATTCAGCAGTCGACCGCGTCCGGCCTGATCACCAGCAAGCGCTCGATCGACACCAATGTGCTGGTCGACGACGGCCAGATCATCGTGCTCGGCGGTCTGATCGAGGACACGATTTCGGATTCGGTCGAGAAGGTGCCGGGCCTCGGCGACATTCCCGTGCTCGGCTACCTGTTCCGCTACCAGTCGAAGCGGCGCACCAAGACCAACCTGATGGTGTTCCTGCGCCCGACCGTGATCCGCAGTGACGAGCAGAGCGTCGCGGTCGCGTCGGATCGCTATGACTACATCCGCGGCGCGCAGCAGGGCGTGCTGCCGTATCCGAACGTGCTGCTGCCGCGGGATGACGCGCCGCAGTTGCCGCCGCTGGATGGTGGCCGCCCGGTCGGCGGCGCGATGCTGAACCGCGAGCCGCGTCCGCCGGCCGCGGTGCCGCCCGTGGCGCCGGCGGCGCCGCCGTCCGGCATGCAACCTTCGGCGCCGCCCGAGGTCTTTCCGGTGGAGCCACCAGTGATCAACCAGCGTTGAGCGGCGGCTGTTGCGCCTACCCCTTGAACGGATGAATCCATGAACGCAGTCATGCACGATCCGCGGCTGTTGCCGTTTTCCTTTGCACGCGACTTCGGCGTGCTCGCGCAGGCCGGCGAAGCCGACGGCGCCGTCGATGTCTGGGTGTCTGATGCGACGTCGCCGGCGGCGGTCGCCGAGGTCGGCCGCCGCTTCGGCCGCGTGCGCCTGAATCCGCTGCCGCGCGAGCAGCTCGAAAGCGCCATCGCGAAGGCGTATGCGGGCGCCGGCGGCGATGCCGCGCAGGTGGTGGATGAAGTCGAGTCCGACCTTGACCTCGCGCGGCTGATGCAGGAAATGCCGGCCGTCGAAGACTTGCTGGAGTCGGCTGACGATGCGCCGGTGATCCGCATGATCAATGCGCTGCTGACGCAGGCGCTGCGCGAGGGCGCATCCGACATTCACATCGAGCCGTTCGAGCAGGTGTCGGTGGTGCGCTTTCGCATCGACGGCCGGCTGCGCGACGTGGTGCGGCCGAAGCGCGCGATCCATGCGGCGCTGATCTCGCGCATCAAGATCATGTCGCAGCTCGACATTGCCGAGAAGCGGCTGCCGCAGGATGGCCGCATCACGCTGCGCGTCGGCGGCAAGCCGGTCGACGTGCGCGTGTCGACGCTGCCGACCGGGCATGGCGAGCGCGCGGTGCTGCGCCTGCTCGACAAGGAAGGCGGTCGCATGGACCTGCAGCACCTTGGCATGAGCGATGCGACGCGGCGGCAGTTCGACCGCCTGATTGCGCAGCCGCACGGCATCGTGCTGGTCACCGGGCCGACCGGTTCCGGCAAGACCACCACGCTGTATGCGGCGCTCTCGCGGCTGAATTCGCCGTCGACCAATATCCTGACCGTCGAGGACCCGATCGAATACGAACTGCCGGGCGTCGGCCAGACGCAGGTGAACGCGCGCATCGACATGAGCTTCGCGAAGGCGCTGCGCGCGATCCTGCGACAGGATCCGGACGTGATCATGATCGGCGAGATCCGCGACCTCGAGACCGCGCAGATCGCGGTGCAGGCGTCCCTTACCGGCCACCTCGTGCTGGCCACGCTGCACACGAATGACGCCGCAGCGGCCGTCACGCGGCTGCTCGACATGGGCATCGAGCCCTTCCTGCTGTCGTCGTCACTGATCGGCGTCGTCGCGCAGCGGCTGGTGCGCAAGTTGTGCGTGCATTGCCGCCACTTCGACGGCAGCGCGTGGCAGGAAGTCGGCTGCGACCGCTGCGGGCACACCGGATATCACGGGCGCGTCGGCATCTACGAACTGCTGCTGACCACCGGGCAGATCCGCGCGCAGATCCATGACCGCGCATCGGAAGCGGCGATACGCGCGACCGCGCAGCGCGACGGCATGCAGACGATGCGCGAGGATGGCGAACGCTGGCTGCGCGACGGCACGACGACGGCGGCCGAACTGCTGCGGGTGACGAAGGAGTAAGCGACCATGCCGGCCTTTCGCTATGAAGCCGTTGACGCCGCGGGCAGCGCCAGCAAGGGCGTGCTGCAGGCCGACAGCCCGCGCGCCGCGCGCTCGGACCTGCGCGCGCGCGGCCTGCTGCCGGTCGCGCTCGACGCGATTGCCGGCGATGCCGATGCCCGCGGCCGGCGTGCGTTCTCATTCGGCGACAGGCTGTCGACGGTGGAGCTGGCGCTGTTCACGCGGCAGCTGGCGTCGCTGCTGGAAGCGAACCTGCCGCTCGAACAGGCCTTCGATGCACTGATGGAGCAGGCCGAGCGCCCTTACCTGCGCGACCTGATCGCGGCGATCCGCGCCGAGGTGATGGGCGGTGCGTCCTTGTCAGATGCGCTCGCGCGTCATCCGCGCGATTTCGCCGACATCTACCGTGCGCTGGTGGCCAGCGGCGAGCAGATCGGCCAGCTCGCCGCGGTGCTGTCGCGGCTGGCCGACTATGTGGAGCGGCGTAATGCGCTGGTGCAGAAGGTCAGGCTTGCCTTCACCTATCCGGCGATCGTCACCGTGGTCGCGTTCGCGATCGTGATTTTCCTGCTGACCTATGTGGTGCCGCAGATCGTGTCGGTCTTTGCGAACACGAAGCAGCAGCTGCCCTTTCTCACTGTGATGATGCTGGCGATCTCGGACTTCGTGCGCCACTGGGGCTGGCTGGTCGCGCTGCTGGTCGCGGCGACTTTCGCGCTGTGGCGGCGCAGCCTGCGCGATCCGGAGGCAAAGATGCGCTGGCATCGCTGGCTGCTGAATGCACCGCTGCTCGGCCGCTTCCAGCGCAGCCTGAACACGTCGCGCTTCGCCAGTACGCTGTCGATCACGATCAGCTCCGGCGTGCCCATCCTGCGCGCGCTGCAGACCAGCCGCGACACGCTGTCGAATGTGGCGATGCGCCGGCAAGTCGAGGATGCGACCGCGTCGGTGCGCGAGGGCGTGAGCCTGGCGCGCGCGCTTGCGCAGCACCGGCATTTCCCGCCGATGCTGGTGCACATGATCCGTGCCGGCGAGGTCACCGGCGAGCTGCCGGCGATGCTGAACCGCGCCGCGCAGATGCAGGAGCAGGACCTCGAGCGGCGTGCGCTGACCATCGCCGGACTGCTTGAGCCGCTGCTCATTCTCGCCATGGGCGTGGTGGTGCTGCTGATCGTGCTGGCGGTGCTGATGCCCATCATCGAAATCAACCAGCTGGTGCGCTGAGACCATGCAGCGCGCACCCGCCTTCCTCGCCCTGCTGCTGTTCGCTGCGCTCTGCGCGTCGCTTGCCTACTGGCTGCTGCAATGGTTTGCGCCGGCGCCGCGCGCGGTCGCTGCGCCGCCCGAGACGGCGCGCGCGATGCCGCCGGTGGCGGCGGCATCGGCGCTGTTCGGCGGCCGCGCGCAAGACAGCGGCGGCGCGCAGGTACAGCTGCGCGGAATACTGCAGGCGGGAAAAGCGAGCGTGGCGATCATCGCGGCCGAAGGCAAGCCGGCGCGTGCGCTGGGGGTCGATGCGGAAGTTTTGCCGGGCCTGACGATCAGGGAGATCGGCGCGCGCACGGTGGTGCTGGCCGGTCGGGGCGCAGAGCGGGAATTGACCTTGCCGGCCTTCGCGGCGCAGGAGGGCGGCACGACGGTGCAAGCGGTGGGTGCGCCTGCGGAGCCGGCGCCGCAGCCACAGCCGGCGGCACCCGCGGCAGCGCAGCCGTCCTCGGCGGGTAGCAGTGAGGGTGGCAGCAACGCGGCCGGCGCAGGAGGCCGCGCAGGCATCACGCCGGAGCCGCCGCCTGCACGCGGGCAGGCAGGCGCGCCGCAAGGCGTGGTGCCGGTGCTGCCGCCGAACCGGGCGGCCGCATCGCCGCAGCAATCGCCGGCACCGGCAGCGCCGCAGCTGCCGAGGCCGCCGCTGCGCTGATCAGCCGTCGCCGTTCTTCTGCAGCAGCTGCCGGATCAGGTCGCGCTTCTTCGCCTGCCGGTTG
>JACCEC010659844.1_pt1 | contig 10103 bp, 10 predicted proteins | sample 7450121 | NCBI WGS metagenome assembly JACCEC01 (sample SAMN15323455, study PRJNA562643) | freshwater metagenome | isolation source: river surface water | place: USA:Blue River Watershed | collected 2017-08-18 | reverse complement strand
TTGCCGTAGCGCAGGTTGCTCATGTCAGGGTTGTCGTTGGGCCCGTGCGGGTCCACGCCAATCGCCACCGAGATGTCGTGGATTTCATTGTTCGCAAACAGGCGATCGCGGTCCACTTCCCAGGTGTTGAGCACCTTGCCGCGCAGGGGCAAGATGGCTTGGGTTTCCTTGTTGCGGCCCATCTTGGCGCTGCCGCCTGCCGAGTCGCCCTCGACCAGAAAGACCTCGTTGTCGGCAATGTCGCGGCTTTCGCAATCGGTCAGCTTGCCGGGCAGCACGGCCACACCCGAACTCTTGCGCTTTTCGACCTTTTGACCGGCTTTCTGGCGGGTTTGCGCGGCCTTGATGGCGAGTTCGGCCAGCTTTTTGCCGTAGTCCACATGCTCGTTGAGCCAGAGTTCGAGCGCAGGGCGCACAAAGCTGGACACCAGCCGCACCGCATCGCGCGAATTCAGGCGTTCCTTGATCTGGCCCTGAAACTGCGGGTCCAGCACCTTGGCGCTCAGCACGTAGCTGGCGCGGGCAAAGACGTCTTCGGGCATGAGCTTGACGCCTTTGGGCAGCAGGCCATGCAGCTCGATGAAGCTTTTGACGGCGGTGAACAGGCCATCGCGCAAGCCGCTGTCGTGCGTGCCGCCTGCGCTGGTGGGGATCAAATTCACGTAGCTCTCGCGCACCGGCGCACCGTCTTCGGTGAAGGCCACAGCCCATGAAGCGCCCTCGCCTTCGGCAAAGCTTTCGCTGTTGCCATCCGCAAAGCCTTCGCCTTCAAACAAGGGAATCACCGGGTCGCCGTTCAGGGTCTGCGTCAAGTAATCGCGCAGACCGGCTTTGTATTGCCACTGCTGGGTTTCCTTGGTTTTCTCGTTCACCAAGGTCACCGTCACGCCCGGCATGAGCACGGCTTTGCTGCGCAGCAGGTGCGTCAGCTCGTTCATGGGCAGAGCGCTGGATTCGAAATACTTGGCGTCAGGCCAGGCGCGCACGGTGGTGCCCTGCTTGCGGTCGCCCTCGCCTGCGGGGCGAGCGACCAGCGGCTCGGTCACGTCGCCGCCCGAAAACACCAAAGTCGCCACTTGGCCTTCGCGGTAGCTCGTGGCCTCCAGGCGTTTGGACAGCGCGTTGGTCACCGACACGCCCACGCCGTGCAAACCGCCCGAGAAGCTGTAGGCCCCGCCCTTGCCCTTGTCGAACTTGCCGCCCGCGTGCAGGCGGGTAAAGACCAGCTCGATGACAGGCGCTTTTTCTTCGGGGTGCAGGCCAAAGGGAATGCCCCGGCCATCGTCTTCGATGCTGACCGAGCCGTCGGTGTGCAGGACAACTTTGATTTTTTTGCCGTAACCCGCCAACGCCTCGTCGGCAGCATTGTCCAGCACTTCCTGAATGATGTGCAGGGGGTTGTCGGTGCGGGTGTACATGCCCGGGCGTTGCTTGACGGGCTCCAGGCCCTTGAGGACGCGGATCGAGCCTTCAGAGTACTCGTTGGAAGTTTTGACAGTGGATTGGGTGGCCATGGTGGCGGATTGTAGTGGGATTTATGCCGACCCACTGGATGCAAAACCAGTGGTTTTGACTGCCAGCGCCTGCGCCAAGGAGATTGGTTAAAGTCAGGGGATGCAACACAAACCCCTTTCCCTGTTCCAAGTGCTGGCCTGTGGCGCGGCCATTGTCACCCTGTCCATGGGCATTCGCCACGGCTTTGGCCTGTGGCTGCAGCCCATCACCCAAGCCCAAGGTTGGGGCCGTCAAGAATTCGCCTTTGCCATGGCCATCCAGAATCTGGCCTGGGGTTTCATGGGCATTTTTGCGGGCATGGTGGCGGACCGTTTTGGCGCATTTCGGGTCATTGCCATCGGGGCTTTGATTTATGGCGCGGGCCTTTTGGGCATGGCCTGGTCGACCGACCCCTGGGTGTTTGCCCTGTTCACCGGGGTGATCATTGGCACCGCGCAAGCGGGCACCACTTACGCCGTGATTTATGGCGTGATCGGTCGCAACGTGCCCGCCGAACGCCGCTCCTGGGCGATGGGCGTGGCGGCAGCGGCCGGCAGTTTTGGCCAGTTTTTGATGGTGCCCGTTGAGGGCCTGCTGATCAGCCAGATGGGCTGGCAAACCGCGCTGGTCATTTTGGCCGCGGCAGCGATGCTGATCATTCCGCTGGCTTGGGGCCTGCGCGAACCCGCCTTGAACACCCCAGGCCAGGTCAAACGCAACCAGACGATTGCTCAGGCTTTGAAGGAAGCCTTCAAATACCCGAGCTTTCAGCTGCTGATGGCCGGCTATTTTGTGTGCGGCTTTCAGGTGGTGTTCATCGGCGTGCACATGCCCAGCTACCTGAAAGACCACGGCCTGGCCCCCCAAGTGGCCAGTTATGCGCTGGCCTTGATTGGTCTGTTCAACGTCTTTGGCACTTACGCCGCAGGCGCTTTGGGCCAGAAAATGGCCAAGAAAAAGATCCTGGCCTTCATTTATGCGACGCGCTCGGTGGCCATCGTGCTGTTCCTGCTGGCCCCGTTGACCCCGATGAGCGTCTACATCTTCTCGGCCGTGATGGGCTTGCTGTGGCTGTCTACCGTGCCGCCCACCAATGCGGCCGTGGCGCAGATTTTTGGCGTTGCGCACTTGTCCATGCTCAGCGGCTTCATCTTTTTCAGCCACCAGATCGGCTCGTTCATGGGCGTGTGGCTCGGCGGTTACCTGTATGACAAAACCGGCAGTTACGACATCGTCTGGTACTTGGCCATTGCCCTGGGCGTGTTTGCCGCGCTGGTGAATCTGCCTGTGCGCGAAAGCCCGATTCAGCGCCACGCGCCCCAAGCAGCATGAGCGCCAACATGCCTGACAGCCCGCCCAACTTAACCAGTGGGAGCGAGCCCCTGCTCGCGAATGCAAGCCAAGCTTCAACGCCCTCTGGTCTTACCCCCCCTTCGGCCGCAGGGGCAGCCTCCCACAAAGCACCTTACAGGAAATCCGGGCTTGGCATCGCGGCCGCCTTTCTCCTGGCCATCACCTTCTGGCTCTATGCCAAACCCGATGTGGTGATCATGCTGTCCGAACAACTGTGGTCTTGCTTTTGAGTTGAAAGGATGGAAGCCATGCACGGCACCGAAAACCCCTCGGCCTGGCTGCAACGCTGGGCCCATTTGATCGCTCCGGGCAGCCACGTGCTCGATGTGGCGTGTGGTGCTGGCCGCCACATGCGCTGGTTGGCAGCGCAGGGCCACCGTGTGCAGGGCGTGGACCGCAACCCCGAGGCGCTGGCTTGGGCCCAAGCGCATGGCGAAGTCATCTGCGCCGACATTGAAAACGGCCCCTGGCCCTTCCCCGGGCAAACCTTCGGCTGCGTGGTGGTCACCCATTACCTGTGGCGGCCGCTGCTGCCCGTCATCGTGGGCAGCGTGGCCCCGGGTGGCGTGTTGATTTACGAAACCTTTGCCGCTGGCAACGAAACGGTCGGCAAACCTTCGCGGCCCGACTTTTTGCTGCAGCCGGGCGAACTGCTGCAAGCGACCACTGGCCTGCGCACCGTGGCTTTTGAGGATGGCTTCGAGCCATCGCCAGACCGATTTATCCAACGCATTGCGGCGGTGAGACCCTTGACTGCGGGCGAAGTGCAACGCTGGCCATTGCATGCCGCTTGACACCCACCCGGGTTTACCCGAGCCTTGCGACCGAAATTCCACTGCGCCCGAGCTCATCAAAGCGGCCTGCAATCGTTAGAATGGGTTCTTTCTGCTCAGAAACACCGGACATGACCACCGAATTTCGCCCCATCCGAGGCAGCATTCCTGCCCTCATCACCCCCATGCTCGAAGACGGCCAAGTGGATTACCCCACTTTGCGAAAACTGATCGACTGGCATGTGGCCGAGGGAACCGATTGCATTGGCGTGGTCGGCACCACGGGCGAGTCGCCCACGGTCACGGTCGATGAGCACTGCGAAATCATCCGCGTATCCGTCGAGCAGGCTGCAGGCCGCGTGCCGATCATGGCCGGTTGCGGTGCCAACTCCACGGCCGAAGCCATCGAGCTGGCCAAGTTTGCCAAAAAGGTCGGCGCCGACTGCCAGCTGCAGGTGGTGCCCTACTACAACAAGCCCACACAAGAAGGCCAATACCGGCACTTCCGCGCGATTGCCGAAGCCACGCCCGACTTGCCGGTGATTTTGTACAACGTGCCCGGCCGCTCGGTGGCCGATCTGCAGCACGACACCGTTTTGCGCCTGGCCCAAGTGCCCGGCATCGTCGGCATCAAGGAAGCCACGGGCAACATCGAACGCGCCCAGTGGCTGATCCGCGATCTGCCCAAAGAGTTTGCGGTCTACTCCGGCGATGACCCCACTGCAGTGGCGTTGATGCTCTGCGGCGGTGCGGGCAACGTGAGCGTGACCGCCAACGTGGCCCCGCGCCTCATGCACGAGCTGTGCATGGCAGCCCTGAGAGGTGATGTGAAAGAAGCCATGCGCATCCAGTTCCAGCTGATGCCCGTGCACAAAAACCTGTTTGTCGAAGCCAACCCGATTCCCGTGAAGTGGGCCATGCAACGCATGGGCCTGTGCGGCCCGACCTTGCGCTTGCCCATGACCGAACTGTCCGAGTCGCAACAACCTGTCGTCGAGGCCGCTCTCAAGGCCAGCGGCCTGATTTGATTTCCACCTAAGGATTGCTTGTGAAATTGTCCCTTCGCTCTACGTCTTCCCAAACGGTGCAACGCACTGCCGTTGTCGCAGCCTTGGCCATTTTGGTCAGCGGCTGCTCCATCTTGGAAGAAGACAAGATTGACTACAAAAGTGCAGCCAAAGCACCCACACTGGAGATTCCACCCGATCTGAGCCAGCTGCGTCGGGATTCCCGCTACGCCATCGAGAGCAACTCGGCCACGGCGTCTGGCTTCCAGAGTGCCAGCGCCCGCGTGGCCGATGCCGGTACTGCCGCCAACAGCCTGGGCGATGTGCGCATGGAGCGCCAAGGCAACCAACGCTGGTTGGTGGTGGCACGCCCTGCCGACAAGGTGTGGGAGCCACTGCGTGAGTTCTGGACCAGCAACGGTTTTGTCCTCATCACCGACTCGCCGGACGTGGGCATCATGGAAACCGACTGGGCAGAAAACCGCGCCAAAATCCCGCAGGACATCATCCGCAGGACTTTGGGCAAGGTGCTCGATTCCTTGTATTCGTCGGGCGAGCGCGACAAGTTTCGCACCCGCGTAGAGCGCAATGCACAAGGCGGCGTCGAGATTTACATCACCCACCGCGGCATGGTCGAGAACTACACCAGCCCGCAAAAAGAGCAAACCATCTGGCAGCCCCGCGCCAGCGATGCCGAACTCGAAATCGAGTTCCTGCGACGCCTGATGGTGAAATTGGGCGCCTCACCCGAGGCCGCCAAAACAGCGGCCAGCAGTGCAACGCCCGCCCAAGTGACCGCTGTCACCAGCCTGGACGGACAACCCACCATCCAGATCAACGACACGCTGGACCGCGCCTGGCGTCGTACCGGCGTGGCGCTGGACCGCACAGGTTTCACGGTGGAAGACCGCGACCGCAGCAAAGGGGTTTATTTCGTACGTTATGTCACACCGGGCACCACGGCCGACAAGGAACCCGGCTTTTTTGCCCGCTTGTTCAGCAGCAAAAAAGAAGAGGTGGCTTTGTCCCGTTACCGCATCGCCTTGACCGAAAAAGGCAACACCAGCATCGTGCGTGTGCAAGATGCCAACGGACAGCCTGAAACCTCGGGCAACGCCGAGCGCATCCTGAAATTGCTGGCCAACGAGCTGCGCTGAACGCGCTGTGATGGGTGGGGGCCAGCCTCCACCTTCGGCACTGGCCGCCGATGACCCATAAAAAAACCCCGCGATGCGGGGTTTTTTTATGCGTTCCCGGCGCAAAGCCGGGAAGGCGGCAAACCATTACTTGGCAGCAGATGCGTCAGCAGCTGGAGCGGCAGCAGGTGCAGCAGAAGCGTCAGCAGCAGGAGCGGCTGGTGCAGCAGCTGGAGCTGGAGCAGCAGGAGCAGCGGCTTCTTCTTTTTTGCCGCAAGCGGACAGAGCAGCAGCAGCGATGATGGCAGCCAAAACGAGGGACTTGTTCATGATGATTTTTCCTTATGGGGTTAAAACAATTTCCGGAAATTGTCGAAAGCAGCCTTCAAGACTGCTGAGACCGAGACAAAAGCACTCGAGCTCTTTTGTTCTCAGTCACAAATTATATCGTTTTCCCTAGGGCATCGGATAACAGAAATCACAAAGCTGACGCGAAACCTTCAAACCATGCTGTTACCCGGGAAAATCCTCAGCGGGTTTCAACCAGTCGGCCACCATCCAATCGAGCAAGGCTTCTCGGGCGGAGTCGCTCAACTTGGCACAAGAAGCCGCGGATAAGCAACGGTTGTCAGCCAATTGACGCAAGAAGCGGGCATCCTTGCCGGCCACACGGAAGCTTTCGCCATTGATGAACACATGCCGCTCGTCATACATCATTTTGGTGCGCCGATCGAGTTGCACGCCCGCCGACAAATCAGGCTCAACGTTGGAGATTTCAAACCAGACATTGGACTTAGGCTCGGTCAGGTACTCGCCCAGCAAGCTGTCGAGCAAAGTCGGGTTTTTGAGCGCTTTTTCAAGCACTTGCCGCGCGAAGCCAGCCAAAGACGGCGGCACAGCGGCAGGTGTCGTCACCGCTGTTTGTTTCGGATCGCGGTACAGCGCATCGCCCACCCCCTCGAACGCCTCATCGGCCAGACCGAGCAAGAGCTCACGCGCCAACTCCCCCTCTTGCGGCGCCCGAAACCCAATCGACCAGGTCATGCACTCGCCCACAGCCACGCCGTCGTGCGCATATTTGGGCGGTAAATACAGCATGTCCCCCGGGTTCAGCACAAACTCCTCTTCGGCTTCGAAGTTTTGCAAAATCTTGAGCGGCACGCCTGGCTGCAGACTCAGGTCTTGGTTGCGGCCAATGCGCCAGCGGCGCTGGCCGTGGGCTTGCAGCAAAAACACGTCATAGCTGTCAAAGTGGGGCCCGACACCACCACCCTCGGTGGCGTAGCTGATCATGACATCGTCCAGCCGTGCATCGGGCACAAAACGGAACTGCTGCATCAGCGCGTGCACGCCGTCGTGGTGCAAGTCGACGCCCTGCACCAGAAAAGTCCATTTCTTCTGACTGAAGGGCGGCAAGCTGCGCTTGGAAAGCGGACCGTGCTTCATCTGCCAGCCCTTGGGCGAATCCACGATCAGACGCGACTCCACGCCCTCCTGCCCCGCCAAAGCCACCAACTCAGAGCGCCCCACGCAAGGCACAAAACCAGGAATGGCATTGCGCACCAGCAAAGGCTTTTTTTGCCAGTGGCGCTTCATGAATTGGCTGGGGCTGAGGCCACCCAGCAGGGCCAACGGCTGTTCTGTGTTCATGTTCCGATCCATTTGCGGGCCTCAACAAGCCCCTCATTCAAAGCACAAGCGGCCTCCAAACAGGCCGCCAAACTGCGACAATTGTCCTATGGAAATCAAGACACCTTCTGTGGTCGCACTGACCTGGACACTCAAAGACACGCTGGGCGAAGTTCTGGACACCCTGGACGAGCCCGTGGAATTTTTCATTGGCGGCCAAGATCTGCTGCCCAAAATCGAAGAAGCCCTGCAAGGCCACGAAAAAGGCGCCAAGGTCGATTTGCACCTGGAGCCCGAGGATGCGTTTGGCGACTTCGATGAAAACCTGCTCTTTCTGGAGCCATTGGCCCTCTTCCCCGAGGGGCTGGAGCCGGGCCTGACCATCGAAGGCACCGCGCTGCCCGAAGGCTGCAATCCGGATGCACCGCGCAACGTGCTCTACACCGTCACCGAAATCTACCCCGAGCATGTGGTGCTGGACGGCAACCACCCGCTGTCGGGCATTGCACTGCGCCTGCACCTGAAGGTGGAATCCGTGCGCGAGGCGACCGAAGCCGAAGTGGGCAGCGGCAGCTGCGGCACGGGCTTTTTCAAGATCGAAGTGGGCGACGACGGCAGCCCAACGATGTCCACGCTGCACTGAACCCTAAATAGCGCCTTCCGAGGCGCTTATTTTTTGCCGGTCGAGCCGTAACCACCCTCGCCGCGCTCGCTGGGTGCCTCAAATTCAGACACCACATTGAATTTGGCTTGCACAACAGGCACGATGACCATCTGCGCAATGCGTTCCATCGGCTCGATGGTGAAGGCCACATCACTCCGGTTCCAAGCGCTTACCATGAGTTGACCTTGGTAATCACTGTCGATCAGGCCCACCAGATTGCCCAACACGATGCCATGTTTGTGGCCCAGACCCGAACGCGGCAACAGCATCGCGGCATAACCCGGATCTTTCAGGTGCACAGCGATGCCGGTAGGCACCAATTGCCAAGCATTGGGTTGCAGGGTCAAAGGCGCATCCAGACAGGCTCGCAAATCCAATCCTGCACTGCCAGACGTGGCATAGGCGGGCAACTGTTCGGCCATGCGGGCGTCGATGATTTTGAGGTCGATGTTCATGAAAAATCCTGAAGCAGCAAAAACGGACCGCTGAATCACGGCTCCGCAAAGAAGAGCAAAGCGCTCATTTCAAGCGCCGCGCAATATCGGCCATCAGCTGCAAAGCCAAATCCTGCTTGCGGCCATGCGGTAGCTCACGCGCGCCGGTCTCATCCACCAGCAACAATGCATTGTCGTCTTGCCCGAAAGTGGCAGGGCCGATATTGCCCACCAAAAGCGGCACACCTTTGCGGATGCGCTTGGCGGTGGCATGCGTCAGCAAGTCGTGGCTTTCAGCGGCAAAGCCCACACAAAACAGCTGACCCGACACAGCGCGAGGCAAAAGAGCCACGGTGGCCAGAATGTCAGGGTTTTCAACAAAACTCAGTTGCGGGGTCTGGCCCGAACCGTCTTTCTTGATTTTTTGATCGGCCGAATTCGCGGGGCGCCAATCGGCCACAGCCGCAGTAGAAATGAACACATCCGCCGCATCCACCTGCTGCTGTACGGCCTCCAGCATCTGCCGGGCAGAGCGCACGTCTACCCGTTTCACACGCCAAGGCGTCGCCAGGCTGACCGGCCCCGCCACCAGCGTGACACTCGCCCCGGCCATGCGGGCCGCCCGGGCAATGGCAAAACCCATCTTGCCGCTTGACAAATTGGTGATGCCGCGCACCGGGTCAATCGCCTCATAAGTGGGCCCGGCCGTGACCAGCACTGCCTTACCCGCCAGCACCTTGGGCGTGAAAAACGCTTCCAGCTCTTCCAGAATTTCCTCAGCTTCGAGCATGCGCCCGTCACCCGTCTCGCCGCAGGCCTGATCGCCCTGCCCCACATCCAGCACATGGATGCCATCGGCTTTGAGTTGGGCCACATTGCGCTGCGTGGCCGGGTTGGACCACATTTCTCGGTTCATGGCCGGGGCCACGATCAGCGGCACCTTGTCCAGAGGCCGCGCCAGGCACATCAAACTGAGCAGTTCATCGGCACCGCCGTGCAGCAGTTTGGACATGAAATCCGCACTCGCCGGGGCCACCACAATGGCGTCCGCCTCACGGCTCAGGTTGATGTGAGCCATGTTATTGGCCTCGCGCGGGTCCCACTGAGAGGTGTAAACCGGCCGGCCCGACAGGGCCTGCATGGTGACGGCCGTCATGAATTGCTCGGCCGCTTTAGTCATCACGACCTGCACCGTCACGCCCGCCTTGACCAAGGCGCGGCAGAGTTCTGCCGACTTGAAGGCCGCAATGCCGCCCGACAAGCCCAGAACGATGTGTTTTCCAGCCAATGTGCTCATGGCGGGGAATGTAGCAGACCACAACGTGCCCAAGGAGTTGATACGAGGGCTATCCCTGTAGTTGAATGGGCTGCAGTGGCTCAACACACATTCGCGAGCAGGGGCTCGCTCCTACCAAAATTACAAGCGCAGCGGTCAAAGGATGTGATGTGGGAGGCCACCCCTGCGGCCGAACGGGTGCTGTGGCACATCCAGCATTCGCGAGCGGGGGCTCGCTCCCAAAAAAAATACAAGCTCAACGCAGCGCCGGGGCCAGGGCTGGCCGGATCGGGCGATTTGGCGAGCGAAGCGAGTGATGAGCCCGACCGGTCAGCCC
>JACCEC010142412.1_pt1 | contig 10104 bp, 10 predicted proteins | sample 7450121 | NCBI WGS metagenome assembly JACCEC01 (sample SAMN15323455, study PRJNA562643) | freshwater metagenome | isolation source: river surface water | place: USA:Blue River Watershed | collected 2017-08-18 | reverse complement strand
GGTATTCCCTGTCGCACCGATCGATTGGCCGCGGAAGGTCGAACCATCCGCGAGCGCCAGCACTGCTTCGCTCACTCAGTCACCCGTTGCTCTGCAAAAACACTCTCCGACGCAGAGCGCGGGTATCAGATGGACAAAACGGGAGACATTCTCTCGAATGCCTCCCGCCTTGCTCGGACTAACCCGGCTATCGGATTAGAAGGAAATTCTATGTTTTCGGACCCCACCCTGTCCATGGAATTCGGGGTGAAATCGCACCGATACGAAACACCGATAGAATCGCCTAAGTTCTTGTTTTTAAATTAATTACGTCGCCCATTTCATAGCGGCCCGGCGACTGTTCGCACAAAAATTTCGCCGCCCGCAAGGCACCCCGAGCAAAGATTGCCCGGTCCGTGGCCTGATGCGACAGCAGCACCCGTTCCCCGGCACCGAGAAAGGCCACCGTGTGGTCACCGACCACGTCCCCGCCCCGAATGACGGCATAGCCGATCTCGCCAGTCGGTCGCGCGCCGCCGTCAGCGTGGCGTCGCACCGAGTCGCGTTGAAACGCCACGCCACGACCGTCCGAGGCCGCACGACCAAGCGCAAGCGCCGTACCCGACGGCGCGTCTTGCTTGTGTCGATGGTGGGACTCGAGAATTTCGATGTCGAAGTCGGCGGGCAAGGATCGCGCTGCTTGGCGCACGAGCTCGAGCAGGAGCGTCACACCCAGACTGGTGTTGGCGGCGATGAGCACCGGGATCTGTTGCGCAGCGAGCTCCGCCACGCCGTGCACATCGGCATCGAGACCGGTCGTACCGATGACGATCGGCACCCCGGCGTTCGCGCAAATCGTCAGATTGCCGCGCGTCGCGCTCGCCGAGGAGAAGTCGATCACGACTTCCGCATCGCTAAGAACCGCTGCGAGATCCGTCGTGATCCGGGTACCGATGGCCGGCAACCCGGCGAGTTCACCGAGGTCACGCCCCACGGCCGCAGCGCCCTCGCGGTCGATGGCGCCGACGAACATGACATCACCCATTTCGAGAGCGGCACGCGTAATGGCGAGCCCCATGCGGCCCGAGGCTCCGACGATCACCACTCGCATGCAAATACTCCTGACGGTTTAGTTGCCGCCGGAGAAGAAGCGTTTCACGCCCTCGAAGAAGCCCTCTTCACGCGGCGTGTGGCCTTGGCCATCGCCACGCAGTGACTCATCGAATCGGCGCAGCAAATCGCGCTGCTCGGACGACAGATTCACCGGCGTTTCTACCACAACACGACAGAACAGGTCGCCTCGACTGCCCCCGCGCACGGGTTTGACGCCTTTGTCGCGCAAACGGAAAACGCGACCCGACTGGGTCTCCGCCGGTATCTTGATCGACACTTCACCTTCGAGCGTCGGTACGTTCACCGAGCCACCAAGCACAGCAGTCGCAAAACTGATCGGCACTTCACAGGAGAGATCGTCACCCTCGCGCTCGAAGATCGGGTGCGGTTTGACGTTCATCTCGATGTAGAGATCGCCCGGCGGGCCGCCATTGCGCCCCGCCTCGCCCTCGCCCGCTAGACGAATACGATCGCCGGTCGCAACACCGGCTGGCACCTTGACCGACAGCTTGCGAGTGCGTCGTACGCGACCCTGACCAAGACAGGTATCGCAGGGATTTTTGATGATGCGGCCCGTGCCACGGCACTTGTTGCAGGGCTGTTGTAACTGGAAGAAGCCCTGCGAGATACGCATTTGGCCACTGCCTTGGCACTGATCGCAGGTGACGGGACTCGAGCCCTTGGCACAACCGCTGCCGTGACAGGTCTCGCATTCCATCAAACGCGGTATCTCGACCTCGGTCGTGTAACCGAACACGGCCTGCGCCAAATCGAGCTCGAGCTCATAGCGCAGATCCGCGCCGCGGAAGACCTGCGAGCGACCTCCGCGACGACCACCACCAAAAATGTCACCGAATACTTCGCCGAAGATATCGCCGAAGTCGCCGCCGCCGAATCCGGCACCACCAGGCCCACCGCCTTGACGCATGGCCTCCATGCCATCGTGACCGTGCTGGTCGTAGACGGCGCGCTTCTGCGCATCGGAGAGTACTTCGTAGGCTTCCTTCGCCTCTTTGAAGCGCTCCTCGGCCTCGGCATCACCCGGGTTGCGGTCCGGGTGATACTTCATCGCGAGGCGTCGGTAGGCCTTCTTGATGTCGGCCTCCGACGCACCCTTGGCGACGTCGAGGATCTGGTAGTAATCGCGTTTGGCCATGTGAGTTCAGTCAGCGCAAGGCCGATCAGGAAGCCTTGCGGTCCTGATCCTTGTCCTTCACTTCCTCGAACTCTGCATCGAGCACATCGCCACGATCCTTACCCGAGCCCTCGGCACCACCCGCCGCTGCGGCGGCCTCACCGCCCTCGCCGGATTGTTGCGCATAGGCCTGCTGAGCAATCGCACTGGATGCCTGCATCAGCGCCTCGAGCTTCTTCTCGATCTTGTCCTTGTCGTCGTCCTTCAAAACGGCCTTGAGGTCGTTGAGGGCGTTCTCGACCTTGACGCGCTCTTCGGTCGCAACCTTTTCACCCAAATCTTTGAGCGTCTGCTCGACCGAATGCACGAGACCATCGGCCTTGTTACGCGTCTCGACGAGCTCACGGAATTTCTTGTCTTCCTCGGCATGCGCCTCGGCGTCGCGAACCATGCGCTTGATTTCGTCCTCCGACAAACCCGAGGACGCCTTGATGACGATGCGCTGCTCCTTACCGGTCGCCTTGTCCTTGGCCGACACGTTGAGAATGCCGTTCGCGTCGATGTCGAAAGTCACCTCGACCTGCGGCGTACCGCGACGGGCTGCCGGAATATCCGTCAGGTCGAACTTGCCGAGCGACTTGTTGTCGAGCGCGCGCTCACGCTCACCCTGCAACACGTGAATGGTGACGGCGGTCTGGTTGTCCTCGGCAGTCGAGAACACCTGCGAATGCTTGGTCGGGATGGTCGTGTTCTTCTCGATGAGTTTGGTCATCACGCCACCCAAGGTCTCGAGACCGAGCGACAGCGGCGTCACGTCGAGCAACAGCACGTCCTTCACGTCACCGGCGAGCACACCGCCCTGAATCGCGGCGCCGACGGCAACGGCCTCATCGGGGTTAACGTCCTTGCGTGGATCCTTACCGAAGAAATCTTTGACGTACTTCTGCACCAGCGGCATACGAGTCTGGCCACCGACGAGGATCACCTCGGAGACCTCAGCCGCCGAGAGACCGGCGTCTTTCAGCGCGACCTTGCAGGGCTCGATCGTGCGCTTGACGAGATCTTCGACCAGCGACTCGAGCTTGGCACGCGTGAGCTTCACGGCCAGATGCTTGGGTCCGGTCGCATCCATGGTGATGTACGGCAGGTTGATGTCGGTCTGCTGACTCGAGGAAAGCTCAATCTTCGCCTTCTCGGCGGCTTCCTTCAGACGCTGCATGGCGAGGGGGTCCTTCCGGACGTCGACGCCAGATTCCTTTTGGAACTCGTCGGCCAAGTGGTTGATGACCCGCAGGTCGAAATCTTCACCACCCAGGAACGTGTCGCCGTTGGTCGAGAGCACTTCGAACTGACGCTCACCATCGACCTCGGCGATCTCGATGATCGATACGTCGAACGTACCACCACCAAGGTCGTACACCGCGATCTTGCGATCACCGCCGTCCTTGTCGAGACCGTAAGCAAGCGCTGCGGCCGTCGGCTCGTTGATGATGCGCTTGACGTTCAGGCCCGCGATGCGACCTGCATCTTTGGTTGCCTGACGCTGGGAGTCGTTGAAGTATGCCGGCACCGTGACGACGGCTTCGGTCACTTCCTCGCCGAGAAACTCCTCGGCGGTCTTCTTCATCTTCATGAGCACGCGCGCGGAGATTTCCGGCGGTGCCATCTTCTTGCCCTGCGATTCGATCCAGGCATCGCCGTTGTCCGCCTTGACGATCTTGTAGGGCACCATGTCGATGTCCTTCTGCACGATCTTCTCGTCGAAGCGGCGTCCGATCAGGCGCTTGACGGCGTATAGGGTGTTCGACGGATTCGTGACCGCCTGACGCTTGGCCGACTGGCCGACGAGAACTTCGTCGTCCTTGGTGAATGCCACGACGGACGGGGTCGTACGATCACCCTCGCTGTTCTCGATCACTCGCGGCTTGCCGCCGTCCATGATGGCGACGCAGGAGTTCGTCGTGCCGAGATCGATGCCGATAACTTTTGCCATGATGTGTGCTCCGTTGCGGATTTCGAGGGGCCATCGGCCCGTTATGCCGCTCTAAATGGGGGTATTCGTTCGGGATTCAACCCGGGGCGCGAGCGACGATGACGCGCGCAGCGCGCAGCAGTCGTCCGTTGAGTGTGTAGCCGCGTTGGATCACCGCGAGAACCGAATTGGGCTCGGCCGTGTCCGAGGGCTGCGCCGCCATCGCCTCGTGCAGATTCGCATCGAACGGCTCGCCCACCGGATTGAGCTCGACGATGCCCGCCTTCTCCATGGCCTTGGCTAGCAAACGCTGGGTGGCTGCCTGCCCTTCGGCAAGCGCCGAGGCATCGGCCTTGCCGGCGTTTTCCACGCCTAGGTCGAGACTGTCCTTCACGGGTAGCAACTCCCCTGCGAACTTCTCGAGGGCGTAGCGATGCGCCTGCTCAACATCGCGCTGGGCGCGCTTTCGAATGTTGTCGAGTTCGGCGAAAACGCGAAGTTTTTCGTCCTTCAACTGCTCGACGAGCGCTCGCGTGACCGCAAGTTCTTCGCGCAGCGCCTCGAGTTCCGGGTTGGCCGCAGCCGACTGTTCCGGCGATTCACTCATGGAATATCACCTTAAAAACAAGGATTTACAAAGGGAAATTAGAATTCTTGGCGGCTGATAGCTGCCACGACTCGTCCTACTCCCCGAGGCAGAAGTGGGGGCTAGCGACGCGAATTCAAGGCGGAGCCGAGGAGCCGCGCCGTCATGTCGACAATCGGGATCACTCGCTCGTAGGCCATCCGGGTGGGGCCGATCACCCCGATCACCCCCATGACGCCATCGTCGCCGCTGTATGGCGCGGTGACGACACTGCAGTCATCGAGCACGCGATAGCCCGACTCCTGTCCGATGAAGATCTGTACGCCCTCGGCATGCAGGCTTTGATCGAGCAGGTGCAGAAAGTCGCGACGCTCGTTGAAAGCCTCGAACAGGCGCTTGAGCTTCTCGACGCTCGAGAGCTGCGCTACCCCCATGAGGTTGGTTTCACCGGCGACGATGTACTCGAGACCCGCGGTCGGAGTCGGCGCCTGATCCACCACCTGCTGCGCGGCGCCGATTGCATCGAGCATCAATGCGTTCATATGGGCGTGGGCATCCTGCAATTGCTGCAGGATCTCGCGCCGGGCTTCTTCGGGCGTGCGCCCGACGAGTTGTTCGTTCAGATAGTGCGCAGCGCGCCGCAGCTCCTCACCCGAATAGTGACGCGAGAGGTGGATGATGCGGTTCTGCACTTCGCGATCGTCGAACACCATGACGACCAGCACGCGATTTTCAGACAAGGCGACGAACTCGATCTGGGTGATCGAGGCCACCTTGGGACGCGGCACCGTCACCACGCCGGCCAATCGGGTCACGTTCGAGAGTAGCTGCGACGCGTTTGCGACCAAGGCTTTCGGATCACCCGTGAGGCTAGGTCCAAATTGCTGCCGCAACTCGTCCACCGCCACTCCCTCGAGCGGGCGCGAGCGCAACAGGGTGTCCACGAAGAATCGGTAGCCGCGATCGGTCGGGATACGACCCGCGGAGGTGTGCGGCGAGACGACGAAGCCGAGCTCCTCGAGATCGGCCATCACGTTGCGAATGGTTGCCGACGACAGGCTCAGGCCCGATTCGCGCGACAAAGCGCGCGAGCCAACGGGCTGCCCATCCCGAATGTAGCTCTCGACGAGCACCCGCAGCAGCTGCTGGGCGCGATCGTTCAGGGAGTCGTAATCGTGAGCCATGGGTAAAACGCTACCGACCCATGACGAATCCCGTCAAGCGAACCGTTTATGCGTTGGTGCCGCCGCGGGCTCCGTGATAAAACGGCGCAGCTCTTATCCGGTGCCTCCGCATGTCCCTCATCCGTCGCTGCGCCCTTGTCACCCGCTTCGCCGATGCCCGCGTCGCCGAAAGCGCCGCCCTGCTCGCTCGTCACCTCAGCGAACGTCAGATCGAGGTGTTGGCGCTTGAGTCCGAGGCCGAGCGCTTGCCAGACCTCGCGGTGCGCTTCGTACCGGACGACACCCTCGCGGACGACACCGATCTGGTGATCGCGATCGGCGGCGATGGCACTTTGCTGCACGCCGCAGGCCTCTTTGCACGCACGGACACCCCGCTGCTCGGCGTCAACCGCGGTCGACTGGGCTTCCTCACCGACGTGATGCCCGAAGACATGCTCGCGTCGGTCGATGATGCGATCGAAGGCCGCTGTGCGCGTGACTCGAGGCCTTTGCTGTCGGCCGAACTCACCACGCACGACGGACAGCGCAAGACGGGCCTTGCCCTGAATGACATCGTTCTGCAAACGAGTCAGATCGGTCGCCTCGTCGATTACGAAACCTGGATCAACGGCCGCTTCGTCAACGCGCACGGCGGTGATGGTCTCGTCGTCGCCAGTGCCACCGGATCCACGGCTTACGCTCTCTCCTGCGGCGGACCGATCGTCGATCCGGAGCTCGAAGTGTTCGTAGTGGCTCCCATTTGCCCACATACGCTCTCGGACCGACCCATCGTGGTGGGCGCCAAATCCATCGTCGAAGTTCGAATGCTCGATCGACCCGACTCGATCGCCGAGGTCGCCTGCGATGGTCATCCGCTTGGGCGCCTCGCTCCCGGCGGTACCCTCGCCATTCGTCCGGCGACGCAACGCGTCACCCTGTTGCATCCGGCGGGTTACGACTACTTCCGTCTGCTGCGCAGCAAACTCAACTGGGGTCGTCGCAGTTTTGACGCCTTGCGCTGACGAGATTTCCCGATGCTGAGCCATCTGCACATCCGCGACTTCGCGATCATTGAGAGTGTTGAACTCGATGTTCGTAAGGGCCTCACCGTGCTCACGGGCGAGACGGGCGCAGGCAAATCGATTCTGGTCGATGCTCTGCAACTGGCGATCGGTGGCCGAGCCGGTGCGGAGGTGATCCGTCATGGCGCCGACCGAGCGGAAATCACTGCCACCTTCGAACTCGCGGGCACACCGAAGGCGCTGCGCGAGTGGCTAAACGAGCAAAGCATCGAGATCGACGAAGAATTGGTTGTGCGACGTGTCATCCAGCGCGATGGCAAATCCCGCGCCTATCTCAACGGGCAGACTGTTGCCGTTCAATTGCTGCGGCAAGCAGGTGAATGGCTGGCCGACATCCATGGCCAGCATGAGTTTCAATCGCTGATGCGCAGTCACGCGCAGCGTGAACTGCTCGATACCTATGCAGGCGCGACCGCGCTGTGCGATCGGGTCGCAGACCTGCATCGCGAGCGAGTCAAAGTCGACCAATCACTCGAAGATCTGTTGAGCGCGGCGCGCGACCGCGACTCGCGGCTCGAATTACTGCGACATCAACTCAACGAGTGGGAAACGCTCGCGCTCAAAGAGGGTGAGCTCGCTACCTTGATGGAAGAGCGCCAGCGGTTGACGCATGGCGCGAAGCTCGCCGACGCCGCGCGCGTCGCGCTGGAGCTGATCGATGCCAACGAATCATCTAACGCACACGCCCTCGCCGCTCGCGCACTGAATCAGGTGCGTCAGGTGGCCCACCTCGACGCCGCTCTGGCCGAGACCCTCCCGGCACTCGAGGAATCGGTGATCCGTCTGCGCGATGTCGCAGGCGATCTCACCCGCTACCTCGACAAATTGGAAGCGGACCCGGGTCGCCAGGAACTGGTCGAACAACGATTGGCGACCATCGAGTCGCTGGCCCGCAAGCATCGCGTCGCGCCGGAGGGCTTGCCGACGGTGTTCGCAGAACTCGCCGTCGAACTCGAACGACTCGAAAAACTCGAACAGCATTCCGGGTCGCTCACCGCCGAGCGTGATCGCATCGCCGCCGAGTGGCGAAAGGTCGCCGAACAACTTGGTAAGCAGCGACGCAAAGCCGCTGAAGAGCTCGCCACTGATATCACCCAGCGCATGCAAGGGCTTGGGATGATCGGCGGCGAGTTCCGCATCGCACTTCATCCGCAAGCGTCGACTGAACTGACGCAACCCTATGGTGCACAGAACGTCGAGTTCCAAGTGTCGGCCAACGCGGGTCAACCACCTCGCCCGCTTGCCAAGGTCGCCTCGGGCGGCGAATTGTCGCGTTTGTCACTGGCCGTGCAAGTTGCACTCGCGGCGCGTGCCACGAGCGATGCGAACTCGGCCGCTTGCATGGTGTTCGACGAGGTCGACTCGGGTGTAGGCGGTGCCGTCGCCGAGATCGTCGGTCGCGAACTCGCCACGCTCGCAGAGAGCGCGCAGGTGCTTTGCGTGACGCATCTACCGCAAGTAGCGGCACTCGGGACCCAGCATCTGCAGGTGCGCAAACAGAGTGACGGCAAACGGACTCAAACGGGGATCCGCGACCTGCAAGGCGCTGAACGAGTCGAAGAAATTGCTCGCATGCTCGGCGGCGTCACCATCACCGACACGGCGCGCGAACACGCCGCAGAAATGTTGCGCGGCGGGATCAGTCCGCCGCGTTCACGCGATGCGGGCAGTTCGTCTTCCGGCAGTGTCCGTAAATCACGAGGGCGTGGTCGGTAATCTCGAAGCCATGACGCTCGGCAACGGCGTGCTGCCGCCGCTCGATATCCTCGTCCATGAACTCTTCGACATGCCCGCAATCGACACACTTGATGTGGTCATGGTGCGCGCCTTCGTTAAGTTCGAAGACCGCCATGCCGTCGGTGAAGTGGTGGCGGGTCACGAGACCGGCCGCCTCGAACTGAGTCAGCACGCGATAGACGGTTGCGAGGCCGATGTCCTCACGGGAGTCGACCAGGCGACGATAGATGTCTTCGGCTGACAGGTGTCGGTTGCCGCTACCCTCGAGGATCTCGAGAATCTTGACGCGCGGCAACGTCACCTTGAGGCCAGCCTTGCGTAGATCCTTGCTTTCCACGTGAGCCCCGACGGGTTGGGTTAGAATGCGGCGATTATGGTACAGCGCAGTCGACCTGCTCCAGTTTTTCGTCCTCGCCTGTCGGGCCTCGCCCTGATAGCCGTCCTTCTGACCACGCTGCTGAGCTCAGGCTGCGTGTACCGAATGACGGTACAGCAAGGCAACTTCCTCGATGCTCGTCAGGTCGTGCAGGTGAAAGAAGGCATGACCCGTGCCCAGGTTCGATTCCTGCTCGGCACGCCAATGCTGCCCGATGCGTTCGATCGTGATCGCTGGGACTACCTCTACTACCTCAAGGTTGGTCGCTTGCAGAAAGCAGAAGAGCAGCGCCTGACCATCTACTTCACCGACGACAAGGTCAGCCGCATCGAGAACGTAGGCGCGCCGACGGAAGTCCCTGCGACTGAGCCTGCGGCAACCGAGGCTACGACCAGCGCGACGCCCCCGACGGCCACGCCCTGACCGGCGGCCTCAACGACCCGGTTTTCGGGTCAGCGGATTGCGACCTTTCTCCGTTTGATGGGGTTATGCTCGTTGTCGCCGAGCCGCCTTCGGATCCACCTTCAACGGCAGATACAACTCCACTCGATCGCCTTCCGTGAGCGTGCGTGATCGATCGCAGCGCTCGCCAAAAATTCCAACCGGTGCCTCATGCCACCAGGACTCGTCGAGCGCGCCCTGGTCCGCGACGTCGATATGGCGTACTAGAACGGCCTGTACTTGTCTGAGTAGATCTTCGACCGTTGCACCCGGCTCGAGAATGACAGGTAACTCACCCTGCCAGCTTGACAAGGCAGCCGCGAAAGAACACTTCATGATTGACGCGACCGGCGCACGAAGGCATCCACCAACGAAGCGGCCGTCTCTTCGAAAAGCGGTGCGAACATTGCGCCGGCCAACCGATTCGCGAACTCGAAACGCAGCCGTAGCGTGACGGAGCAACCCTGCTCGCCGATCGGCTCGATATCCCATACCCCTTCGAGGAATCGGAACGGTCCTT
>JACCEC012276254.1_pt1 | contig 10105 bp, 9 predicted proteins | sample 7450121 | NCBI WGS metagenome assembly JACCEC01 (sample SAMN15323455, study PRJNA562643) | freshwater metagenome | isolation source: river surface water | place: USA:Blue River Watershed | collected 2017-08-18 | reverse complement strand
TTACTAGCCAACGAGAGTTGGTACAACTATACGGTGAACCAAAGTTCACTATCGTTGACGGTACACCTGTACACGGTCACGAACTAAACGAATATGGCTTGTTAGCCGCTTATTACTACCTTGGTGTCGCCAACCGTGCTATTTTAGTACGTGCTGACCTAAACATGGAAGAATTAGAGCCGCAAGCCGAAGCTCCAGTTGGCCCACCAGCAAACAATCAATATTGGTTAGATACTAACGACAGTCAATTTGGTTTGTTTGAAGCTGATGGTTCAAAGTGGGTTTTAAAGACAGTTACCGTCACAGATGGCACACCAGGTGCAGGTGTTGGTAACAACGGCGATTACGCACTTGATGCATCTAGCTCGACAAAAGTATATTACAAAAAAGTAGCAGGCGCATGGTTGCCAGTTACATCATCTAATCTAGCTAAAACAGTTACATTAGCACCTCACTATCAAATTCCAAGCCCAGCAACCGCTGGCAATGTTTGGTTAAAGACAACAAGTCCAAATGGCGGCTTAAACTTATTAGTTAAGAAGTTTAACGCTACTACAGAAAGTTGGACAAAGCAAGCAATTGGCCCAGGTAAAGCTGACATGCTTGTTGGTTACGAAGACAATGCCACTGCTACTGCCGCATTTGGTACAGCATTGGTTACAAACAGTTTATATGTTCAATTTGACGAACCAAGTGCCGCCCGCTTCACAGTCAAGCGTTTTGATGGTGCAGCCTGGACTACACTAGATCCAAGTGCAAGCGATGCCGCCCCAACAGGTCCTATTGTTGATGGTCGCTTGTGGTATGATGCTGGTACAAACGTTGACGTTTATGTTAAGGCAACAGTTAACGACACACCAATCTGGACAGCCGTTGATAGCATCCACGTTAACACTACAGAACCAAATAATCCAAGCAACGGTGATGTTTGGGTAGATACAAATGACATGGCTAATTATCCAGTTATTAAGTTTTTTGATGGAAGTAGCTGGGTACAAAGAGACAATGCTGACCAAACAACCGAAAATGGTTGCTTGTTTGTTGACCTAACAGCTACAGCAGGTGATACATCTGGCGTAGAAGGTGGTGCCACACCAATGGATGATCAAGTTCCTAACCCAGCTTATTATCCAGATGGTATGTTGCTATGGAATAGCGCAGTAAGCTCTGGTAACGTTAAAAAGTGGAATGCCGCAATGGAAGTATGGCAAACTGAATCTGGTAACGTTGACAGCGGACCAAAAGCTGGAGCACCTTACATGTTTGAAAAGGCTCAGCGTCGTGTAGTTGTTAAGCGCCTGCAAGCTGCCTTAACAGACAACGAAGACTTACGTGCAGAAACACTAGACTTTAACCTAGTTGCTACACCAGGATATGTTGAATGTATCGACGAAATGATTACATTAAGCTACGACCGCAAGGAAACAGTTTTCGTAATTGGCGATACTCCAATGAAGCTATCTAACAGAATGAGTGCCGTTCATACATGGGCTATGGGTACAGAAGCAGGTACTAACGGTGCTGACGGTCTAACAACTCGCAGTGGAAATGCCGCAATTTACTACCCAAGCGCATTATCTACAGACCTAGAAGGCAATGATGTTGCAGTTCCTGCAAGTCATGCAGTTCTACGTGGATATGCATACAATGATCAAGTAGCTTACCCTTGGTTTGCCCCAGCTGGTTTAACACGTGGTGTTCTAAGCGGTGTTAGCAACCTGGGCGTTGTTAACGCTGAAAATGAATTCCTGCCAGTGGCATTGAACCAAGGTCAGCGTGATACATTGTATCAAGATAACATCAACCCATTGGTTAACTTCCCAGGCCAAGGCTTGTTTTCATGGGGTCAGAAGACATTATACCCATTTGATTCAGCACTTGACCGCATCAACGTTGCTCGCTTATTAGTATATCTACGTAAGCAGTTTGATATCATTGCTCGTCCGTTCATCTTTGAACCAAACGACAAGTTCACACGTGACCGCGTTATCAAGTTGTTCAATGGATTCTTGACAGATATGGTTTCTAAGCGTGCCGTATATGACTTCTTGGTAGTTTGTGATGAAACAAACAACACACCAGCAAGAATCGACAGAAATGAATTGTATATTGATATTGCAATTGAGCCAGTTAAGGCAATTGAATTCATCTACATCCCAGTTCGAGTTGTAAATACAGGCGCGATTGCCAATAACACTAAATAACGACAAGGAGAACTGAAAAATGGCAGTCGATTTAAGTAAATTTAACGTACCAGGAGGAGCTACTGGCCCTCTGGTACAGCCTAAGCTAAGTTATCGCTTTCGTGTCACGTTAACCGGTTTCGGTACAGGTGACACGCTACAGCTAACTAGCCAGGTAGTCAGTGTTGGTCGTCCAAGTCTAACACACGATGACGTTGTTGTAGATGTTTATAACTCTCGCATCAATTTGGCTGGTAAGCATAGTTGGGACCCTATTACATTAACCGTTAAGGATGATGTTACAAACGAAGTAGTTCGTGCTATTGGTTCCCAAGTACAAAAGCAAGTTGACCACGCTAACCAGTTTTCGTCAAGATCTGGTAGCGGTTATAAGTTTGAAATGTTAATTGAAAACTTAGACGGTAGCGAAGCAGTATTGGATACATGGACTCTAGGTGGTTGCTATATCCAAAACGTAAACTACGGTGAAAACAACTACTCTACAAGCGATCCTCTAAATATTACAATCGCGATTAAGTATGATAACGCTTACCACGAACAGCTTTTAGATGGCTCACAAGGCGCTGGCGATCTATCTACAGGTGGCTAATAAAAGCTCACTTTAATAAAGTGATAAGTAAGAGTAAGCAGAAATGTTTGCCCTTACAAGGAGAAAGAGATAAAGGGCGAGAAATCGCCCTTTATCATTGATATGAGCTACTTCAAATTTGAAAATATAGCAACTAAAAAAATACTTAATGGTGTAGAAGTACACCCCGACGAAACACCTTTAGGTGATGGGCACCCATATCTTAAATTTGCGTTTGAAGTAAAGTTCATAACCACCGGCGGAGAATACGGATTTGATACTACTCCTGTATTCCTAGCAAAAACATGCGAGTTGCCTCGTTGGACAGCTGATACACAAGTTGTTAACGTTTACAATCATAAGACATTGGTACAAACCAAACTGACATACGAGCCTATCACTATGACATTGTATGACCAGACAAACGATTCTGGCGATAAAATGATTTGGGAGTGGGTGCAGGAACAATTCGATCCAACTGACGGAAGTAAGGCTGCAAAATTTAAGTCATTGGAAATTGAAATTAAGATGAAAAATCTTAGTGCCCCAGGCGCACCTGATAAAGTATACAGGTTAAAAAATGCATACATTGTTGACGCACAACACGATACATTAGATTACTCAACAAGCGACCCAGTATTGTGGTCGTTAACAATTCGCTACGAAGATTTAGAAGCACCTGGTTATCAAGGACCTACACCATCTGCTGGGGCACACATTAAGCCCTTACCAAAGCCTCCGGCACCAGTGAAACCTAGTGAAGGCAAGAAAACACAAAGTAGTAGTTTTACACCAATCACTAACCCACCTAAAAAAGATGCAGTTAAGGCACAAGAAGCACCTACAAGTCAATCGACTTATACAGATCCAATGGGAACAACTGATGGCGCCGCAATTATGAGCGTAGCTGGTACTGCACCTAAAAAAGAACTATCGTGGCCAAGTTGGGTTCCGTTCCTTGGCAAGAAAACTTCTAACGGCAATTTAACAAATAGTACTGAAGGGACGGTTAAGCCCGTTACTGCTACAACTACCAATGCAGGTACCAACGCCAATTACAACACAAACACAGGAACCGACAAGGTATCAACTCCTGCAAAGCCACCTGTTAGTCAAAAGACAGCTGATTTTATTGCTAGCCAGGAAAAGTCTATTAATCAAGATGCTGGATTGAATCCTGAATATAAAAAAGCTTACATTGAAGCACTTAAGAAATATCCACCTCGAACTGATAGTGCTCAATCTCAACAAAGTGCAGAGCAAAGAGCCAGGTTAATTGCATTACAATCAGCGCCGCAGTATAAAAGTCAGGCACGAACAGTTGACAACGGAGTAATTATAGACAAGCACGTTTCTAATAATAGGGAGCCCTATGCGGCACCTGCACGAGTTGGAAATACAAATGCTAACCCTAATATAAATGATAAAAAGGGTGAAGGCATTGTTAGTAGACAAACTACATTTGAAAATAATGTTCGCTCTGCACAAAATGTAAATGATCAAAATGCTGCCCAGAAAGCATACATGGCTGGCAAGCTTACCAAAGCCCAGGAAGCAGAATACTTTAAGACAGGTAAAGTAACAGGCATCAAAGGTGCTCCTGGGTATGATCCTAATGAAAAGTCGAATTTCTAATGACAACATATAAAGTAATACCACAAGTTGATTTTGACAAAGCAGTCCAACGAATTTTGTCAGTTGGGCTAGCACGTACCCCAGCTGAAAACATAGTACTAGCCTTTTGGAAAGCCAGCCAAGACCTAGGAAAAGATTTTAGAAAGTTAATAGAAGATTCTACTTCGTCGGGGATGTTAGATGTTGAGCAAGATATACTAGACAGACTGAATGAAAATCTGCCAGACACAATAAAATATTATAAAAATTCCCCCAAGAAAATGTTATCACTTGTAGCCAGGGAAATGTAATGGCTAAAAATTATGCTCAAGGTTTATATACAATCCTGCACCCTGAAAAGTATGTTGGGAAAGGTACACCTAAATACCGAAGCGGATGGGAGTTAACTTTTATGCGCTTCTGCGATAACCACCCTAACGTTGTTAGTTGGGCAAGCGAGAATGTTCGTATACCCTATAGAAATCCATTCACAGGCCGAGATACGTTTTACGTCCCGGACTTCTTTGTAGTGTACCAAAGGGATGGAGTTAGAAAAGCAGAGCTAATAGAAATAAAGCCTAAGGGACAAGCTGTAATGGAACTTGCCCGTAGCCAGCAAGAAAAAGCCGCAGTTGCACTTAATATGGTTAAATGGGCGGCTGCTCGTGCGTGGTGTAAACAAATGGGTGCCACATTTCGCGTCTTAACAGAAGAAGATATCTATAATAACACCAATCCGACTAAGAAACGCCGCAAATAATCATAAGTACAGTATGACTAAAAAATTAGAAGAAGTGTTTGGCTTTCCGCCGATTGAGGAGGCTAGCACTACTTTAGACGCACAAGACACTCAAGTTCCTGAAGAAATTCAAGAAGAGCTAGATGTTGCCCATGCTACAATTGACATGGCAAATCGTGTTGATATTGCGCTTCCTACTGTTACTGATATGGCAACAGCTGAGCGCGAGCTAGATAAACTAGCAACAACAGCAGAGCAACAAAGCGAGCGTTTAATGGATTTAGGTTTTAATGTTGACGATAGAAATGCAGGTAAAATCTTTGAAGTTGCGGCACAATTACTAAAAACAGCAGTTGATGCAAAAACAGCTAAGATTGACAAAAAACTAAAAATGGTAGAGCTACAGTTACGTAAAGCACGTATGGACGCCGATAAGGGCAAGGAAGATCCAAATGTACTCGACGCTAGCGACCAAGGTTTAGTTGGAAACCGCAATGATATTGTTAAAGCTATCCTAAATCGCGTGGGTCAAAATAAATAAGTCATGAGAGGATTTAATTATGCCCACATTACTAGAGTATATTAACCAGTTACAGAAAGAGCATCGCTATCGTGTTAAGATGGCATTTGCCCCTTCTGAAAGACAACTGGAAGTATTAGAGCGCCATATGAAAAAATATGATGCGCTAGAAGTAGGCCGCCCAGAGAAGCTAATGCTACAAGCTCAACCAATGGATTTCCCGCAACTAGGCGGACACGAAATTGTAATTGTTGATGTAGTAACCCGTTTACCTGTGAGTGCGCCAGTGTTAGAAAATGAGCTCCGTTCTTTAATGTTTGTTAAAGATGGATTGATTAGAGTGTTCGGTCGAGATGAGCCTATTGAAAAGGAAATTGAGAACGACAGCGAACCAAATCACGAAGCTAAATTGGGAACAGACTACAGCGATGCTGAATCTAATCCAGTTAAAGCCGAAGATGCTGCCGGAGACACTTATAACCAGAATTTGTTAAAAGAGCTTGATAAGAATCGCGCCGAAGCAAAGGCTGGAATTGTAAAGGCTGAAAAGAAGTCGGATGCCGCAATGAGCAATCCTACTTGGGAAGGCCCTGCAGATGGAAAGAAAAGTCCATTGAATAGTACAATTAAAAATCCAATGCCAACAGCAAAAGGAATGAAGCGATGAAAACAACTAAAAAATTAAACGAAGGCATTCGCGTAGCCAAAGAAGGCATTGAAGAATGTTGGGATGACATGGGAGGTCAAGGCATGACACAAGGTAATGGCGAACAAATGTCAGTAACAATTTCTATGCCAGGAAAAAACATCAGTGTTACTACAGACAGTGCCGAAGAAATCGGCAGCATTTTACGTTTAGCAGGTATTAACATTGGCGGTGGCGGAGTCCCTGGTGATGTTGACGGCGATGGTGATCACGATGTAGCTGACCATGCCGCAGAATTAGCTGGCGGTGACGCTGAGCAAGTAATGTACGTTGGCGCAGGCAACCCAGAGGAATCAAATGTTGATCCGGCTGCTGACATTGACGACAGCGACATGGAAAATGCAGAGCCAACAGATGATATGTCATCGGATAGCGAAGAAGAAAAAGAAGAAGAGACCAAAGAAGCCGTTGGTGACACAACTACTACACACAAAGGTGGTACAGTAACACAAACAGCAACAGGTCAAGTTCACAAAGCCGGCCCAGGAAACTACGGCGGCAGTGATGATGATGAAGAAAAGGAACAAGGTTCTATGTATAAGAAAAGTTCAATTCCAGACGAAGAAGTCGAAGAGTCTGCTGAAATTGCTCGTATTCGTCATCTAGCTGGTTTAGGAGAAGGTAAAAAGCCAGACTTCTTAGACGTAGACAAAGATGGAAACAAAGACGAGCCAATGACAAAAGCTATTGACGACAAAGAAGAAGAAGTTAAGGAAGAAGCTCCTGCTACTGACTCTATGTTTGGTCAAGGTGTTTTTGAAGGCGACGGCGAAGCTGAAGCCGCCCGCATTGTTGCATTAGCCGGCCTTGAAGAAGCTCGTTTAATGAACGCTCCTGATGGCACAAGTATGCCAGAACCTCAAGAGTATACATTAATCAACAAGCTAGGTAAAGGTGCCGGCCACCGAGACTATGGTCAAAATCGTGCAAACAATCAAGGTGAAAACCCAATGGGTATGCATACAGCCGATATTGATAGCGTTGAGGAAGCTTTCCAAGCCGCAATGGGCGAATACAGAAAGTTTGTTGCTGAAAATATCAGCCGTAAGAAGTAAGTAGGAGGCCTTAATGGCTCTCGAAAATACTTTTGTAAAGACACCCTTTCAAGTAGAAAAGTTCACGGACGATCAAGTCCGTGAGCTTGCCTTATGTGCTCAGGATCCTGTTTATTTTATTGATAATTTTTGCTGGGTACAGCATCCAGTCAAAGGTAAAGTCAAATTTAAATTATTTGATTACCAAAAAGAACTGATTCACTGTTATCACGAAAATAGATACAGCATCAACATGCTTGGTCGACAGATGGGTAAGACTGCTTGTGCGGCAGCGTACCTTGTATGGCGTGCTATGTTTATGCCAGATCAAACAATCTTGATCGCCGCACACAAGTTTGCTGGTGCCCAAGAAATTATGCAACGTGTACGTTACACATACGAAACGTTGCCAAACTTTTTAAAAGCTGGTGCTACAAGCTACAATAAAGGTAGCATCGACTTTGATAACGGTAGTCGTATTATTTCTACAACTACTACAGAAACAACCGCTCGTGGTATGTCACTTTCATTGATCTACCTTGACGAGTTTGCGTTCGTTAAACCACGTATCGCTAGCGAATTCTGGACTTCTATTTCACCTACACTATCTACTGGTGGTAAGTGTATTATTACTTCTACTCCTAACCAAGACGATGACCAGTTTGCACAAATCTGGAAAGAAGCTACCAAGAATATTGACGAGTACGGCAACACTACTAAAGTTGGTCGTAACGGATTTGCAAGTATTAAATTCATCTGGAGTGCTCATCCAGACCGTGACGAAGCTTGGGCTACTACAGAACGCATTAAGATTGGCGAAGAACGTTTCTTACGCGAACACGAATGCGAATTTATTATTGCCGACGAAACACTTATTAACTCAATGAAGTTAGTAACAATGGAAAGTCGAGACCCCAGTGGAAAAATTGGACAGGTGAGGGTATTCAAATACCCAGAAAGACATGCTGGTTATGTAATTGGTTGGGACCCTAGTTTAGGAACAGGTGGAGACCCCGCTGCCATACAAGTTTTTAAGCTACCTGAACTTGAACAAGTAGCAGAATGGCAACACAACAAAACTGATGTACAAGGACAACTTCGTACTCTTGTTGCTATTTTAAAATGGATAAAAGATGAAACCGATGATACTGCTGAATTGTACTGGTCTGTAGAAAATAACACTATTGGCGAAGCAGCTCTTATTAGCATTCGCGAATACGGCGAAGAACATATCCCGGGTACATTTGTACAAGAGATTAGACGTGCCGGACAGAGTCGCGGCCGCCGAGGTTTTAATACAGGACATAAAACAAAAATTACAGCTTGTATGCGTTTAAAGAACTATGTTGAAAGTGATAAGATGACAATTTACAGCCATAACTTATTACGTGAGCTTAAGAATTTTATTGCCAGGGGCGCAAGCTTTGCGGCTAAAGACGGTGAAACAGATGACTTGGTCATGGCAACAATACTTGTATTGCGTATGGTAGAAGTTGTAATGAGTTGGGACTCTAAAACGTACGATAGATTGGTAAATGCAGGAACTGATGAAATTTTAAGACCCATGCCAATTGGCTTCTTATAACTAAATATAATTATGGCAACAAAAGACGACTTAACAAAAGAAATTTCAGCCGCTGTAGCTGGAATTAGCCACGACGCTAATTTCAAAGACGAGGACGGCAAAAGTACGCTAGATCAAACACAAGCAGTGTATCAGTACCTACCTAAACAAGGTATTATGGTAATGGTTAACCACGATAACACTGATGTTGAAGTTTGGTTTGACCCGGATAAAACCGATAGAGATTGGTTCACCGAAAAATTTGAACCAATGGTTAAGTCTATTGCCCGTCGTTATTTGTACGGGACAACAGTTAGAAGTTACGCAGGCGATATTACTCCAAAGCAAATGAGCCATAGGACTGATGTACATGAAAGTCGTAATAGTTTAAAAATTAGCTACCATCCACTGGGCAGTACAAAGATCAGAGTAGCACACTCTAAAAGCGTTACAGAAGAAAAGCCAGGCGCTCGCAGCCGTAACATTAAGGCATTGTTTATTGAAAAGGATGGCGAGCGTTTTCGTTTCCCATACAATCATTTGTTAGGCGCTCGTGTTATGGGACTACATGTCGAAAGCGGCGGCAAACCATGGGATGATGTTGGTGCTAAGATTTTAGAAATTAGTCGTCGTCGTAAAGACATGATGGAACTTCTACGCTGGAGCAAGAAAGTTGAAAACAATCAACAGCTTGACGAAATACGTAAACGCGGCCAAGATGAAGTTATTTTACTTCGTCGTATGATGGAACGAGTTGCCCGTACCGGCGACCTAAGTGGTGTAATTGAATATAGACTACCAGATAAAAATGCAGTTGCTCAAGAGTCTTTAGTAACCGAAACAGTTAACGAACTAGACACTGCACTAGGCAAATTATTAGGTTAATAGGAAGGTTTCAACACCTTCCTATTATAATTTCTCTAAATGCCCTAATTTTGCCAGATTGGTAGAAATTCACCGATTTGGCTATTGCTCTTGCATACAAGTCATAAGTACAATACAACACATGCAAAGACAATCTGAGCATGAGTTGTTTGGCTCACTAAGAGACTAACACTAACATTGGCTAATATATAAAGGAAAAACATTATGGCTTCATTAGCAGAAATCCGCGCTCGCCTTGCCGAGCAAGCACAAAAATCCGGTAGTTCTAGCA
>JACCEC012008805.1_pt1 | contig 10108 bp, 8 predicted proteins | sample 7450121 | NCBI WGS metagenome assembly JACCEC01 (sample SAMN15323455, study PRJNA562643) | freshwater metagenome | isolation source: river surface water | place: USA:Blue River Watershed | collected 2017-08-18 | reverse complement strand
GGTTTTTGTTTCAAAACTTGAGTCAAAATCGAAATCGAGTGTCCTGGTGCTGTGTAAGTAAAAGTTGCGGCATCGTCCCAGAAGTTCGCAATTTGAAGTTTTTCACTGTTTGGCACTACTTGCTTCGAAATATCATATACCTCTTTAGCCATTCTATAGAAAGAAGAATTGGGATAAATCGAAAACTCAACTTTGGGTTTTATATCGATTTCTTCTTGGTTCTTAGCAACAAACGTTCGATTCTCTCCCCATTTTGGGTGCAAAGGGCCAGTATTTTCTAAATCTGCTACACGATTAATCTCAAAGCATGACTGGCAAATAGGTAGTTTATAACCCATGCTATAAGTTCGAAGAAATGATTGATGCCCACCATCATTCTTAGAATATTCATAAATCCAATAAGCGATTTTTGCCCCATAAAGTTTTGACTTTCGCATGGCATCAGGAGAAAGTTGCTTCGCAAAATGTACATTGACAGAATCATTGAGAGCATAGACTTTTTCCATCCAAATATAAGGAGCTGAAATAAAAAGTTTATCAACTAACTTAAAAACCGCTGAATTAAGTGCAACAGCTGAATTAAAAAATCGACCATCAATATTCAGACTATCTGGACGGTGAAATTCTTGTAACTGGTCAGAAAGTGAAATATTCGACAAATTAGCGGGTAAGATAGACTCATAAGCTGCCAAATTAATGTAAGCCATGTTTCGAGATGCTACATTGGGGCTGTATCCTTGTGTTTGTTCAATTAACTCAAAAATCAATTCGTGCCACTTGACAAGCAAATCAGAATTGGTATAGTCATAAACTCTCGTTGGCTCAACTTTGTTTGGCGTTGGATTGCCGATTTGAGTATTTTCATTAGTTAAATCTTCTTCTTCAAGTTCATCAGCTTTAACAGCTTTTTCAGTTTTTAAACCTTTTTCTGATACAACTTTGGGCTTTTCCTTTGTTGTTACTGGTACTGACTTAGGCTCAACTTTTTTTGCAGATGATTTTGGTGTTTGAGCATGACTAATCGATACGTTAAGAATAATAAATAATAGGGATAATATTTTATACATTTGAAATTCCTGATTTTAGTTTAGCCAAAAGTTTAAGGGTTAAAAGTCATCATTTTTAGACAATTATGCCCTACAAATTTAATTTATTTCTTCACTTAAAAAAAATCCACGTAATTTAGAGCCACAAAAATTAACATCATCAATACAATGCCCACAAAAAAACTTTTTCTGTTGGATGCAATGGCTCTTATCTATAGAGCTCATTTTGCTTTTATTAAAGCTCCTCGAATTACCTCTACTGGCCTGAATACCAGTTGTGTATTCGGTTTTGCTAATGCTATTTTAGAGGTAATACAAAAAGAAAAACCTACGCACATAGGAGTTGCCTTCGACTTACCTGGAGGTACATTTAGAAATGAATGGTTTCCAGAATATAAAGCAAATCGCCAAGAGCAGCCTGAAGATATTACAATTGCAATACCCTATGTAAAAAAACTGGTTGAGGCAATGGATATTCCATTATTGATGATACCTGGCTATGAAGCCGATGACGTAATAGGCACAATTGCCAAGCGAGCAGCAAAACATGACTTTGAGGTATTCATGATGACTCCCGATAAAGATTACGGACAGTTAGTAGAAGACCATATATATATGTACAAACCAGCAATTTTTGGTAAAGATGCCGAAAAGTTGGGAGTAAAAGAAGTTTGTGAAAAATGGGGTATTGAACGACCAGAACAAGTAATTGACCTGCTTGGACTAATGGGCGATGCAGTCGATAATATACCAGGGGTACCTGGAGTCGGTGAAAAAACAGCTGCAAAATTAATTGCTACTTACGGTTCGGTAGAAGGTCTATATGAAAACGCAGATAAATTGACTGGAAAAATTGCCGAAGCCATTAAAAACAATAAAGAACAAGCATTCATGTCAAAAAAATTGGCAAGAATAGAATTAGATGTTCCGATTGATTTTGATGAGGAATTTTTAAAAATAACCGCACCGAAGCCCGAACTCATGTCGCCACTTTTGGACGAATTAGAGTTCCGTACATTACGAAAAAAATTATTACCAAATGAGCAGCAAGAGTCTTTGGCAAGTAGTAAACAACCCTCGAGTGGTTCAACCTCAAATACTGTTGCACCAGTTAATGCCATAAAAGCAAAATCTGGTACACAAATTTCGATGTTTGAAGCAATGGCATCGCCATCGAATATGCCAAATGCGGAACCAACACAAACGCCATTTGAAGAGGAAGAAGAACTGCAATTTAGAGCTAACTCAATTAAAGACACTATTCTAAGTAAGGTTCATGAATACCATTTGATGGATACCCCTGCCCTACGCAAAAGTTTGATTCAGTATTTGAATAGTCAAGATGAGTTTTGTTTTGACTCAGAAACTACTTCTGTTGATGCTGTTGATGCAGAAATTGTTGGACTTTCATTTGCCTATTACGCAGGCGAAGCCTTTTACGTTCCGATTTCAAGCGACCAAGCCGAAGCACAACTGGTGATGAATGAATTTAAGGAAGTATTTGAAAATGATTCGATTACAAAAATCGGGCAGAATATCAAATACGACCTCATGGTACTTAAAAACTATGGCATTGAACTAAAAGGTAAACTATTTGATACGATGCTGGCTCACTATATCATCGAGCCAGAACAACGCCATGGAATGGATTATCTGGCAAATGTGTATTTAAACTATGACCCCGTTTCAATTGAAACTTTGATTGGGAAAGGCAAAGGGCAAGGTAGTATGCGAGATGTAGCAGTTGAAAAAATTAAAGACTACGCTGCCGAAGATGCCGATATAACGCTCCAACTCAAACAAATACTTGAACCAAAATTGGCCGACTCTCAACAGCAAAAACTACTCGAACAAGTAGAAATGCCTTTGGTAAATGTTTTGGCCAATATGGAAATGGAGGGCGTAAGAATTGATATGACTGCCCTGCACGACATGTCGAGTGTACTTGAAACGGATGTAAAGCAAATACAAAATGATATTTTCACTTTGGCTGGGCAAGAGTTTAATGTGGCTTCACCAAAACAATTGGGCGATATTTTATTCGAAAAACTTAAACTTGATAGCAAGGCCAAGAAAACCAAGACTGGTCAATATGCTACTGGTGAAGATATTTTATCAAAGCTTGAAAACGAACACGAAATCGTACGTAAAATATTGGATTTTAGAGAGTTAGTAAAACTCAAAAATACATACGTCGATGCCCTTCCATCGTTAGTTTCAAAGAAAACGGGTCGCATTCATACTTCTTATAATCAAGCAGTTGCAGCAACTGGGCGTTTAAGTTCAACGAATCCTAACTTACAAAATATTCCGATTCGTACACCACGTGGGCGTGAAATCAGAAAGGCCTTTGTACCTCGAAACGAAGATTACGTTATTCTTTCGGCCGATTACTCGCAAATCGAACTCCGCATCATGGCAGCATTCAGTGGCGACGAAAGTATGCTCGAAGCTTTTAATCAAGGCATTGATATTCACTCAACCACAGCCTCGAAGGTTTTCAAAGTTGGTATTCCAGACGTTACTTCTGAAATGCGAAGAAAAGCAAAAATGGTCAACTTTGGTATCATTTATGGCATTTCGGCCTTCGGTCTATCACAAAGACTAAATATTCCACGTGGTGAAGCCAAAGATATTATTGATGCCTATTGGGTGGAGTTTCCAAAAATCAAGCAGTTCATGGACGATACTATCAACAAAGCCCGTGAACATAAATTTGTAGAAACAATTTTAGGTCGCAGGAGATATTTACGTGACATCAACTCCCAAAACATGACCGACCGAGGCTTTGCCGAACGAAATGCCATCAATGCTCCGATTCAAGGCTCAGCAGCCGATATGATAAAAGTAGCAATGATTAATATTCATGATTTCATGAAGCAAGAACAACTCAAATCACGTATGATTTTGCAAGTACATGACGAACTTGTTTTTGATGCTCATCGTTCAGAAGTTGAGTTCTTGAAAATCAAAGTAAATGAATTGATGTGTACGGCAATTCCGATGTCAGTTAAAATGGAAACTGGAATGGGAATTGGCGAAAACTGGTTGGAAGCACATTGACGGAAAAAGTAAAAAAATTATGAATGTATCAATAATTATTCTTGCTGCGGGAGCATCATCACGCATGGGAGCTCCGAAACAACTTTTACTAATAGATGGTAAAACGCTCATCAAACGTATCTGTGAAACAGCAATGGACACGACTTGCTACCCGATTGTTACAGTTTTGGGGGCAAATAGGCATCTGATTCGTCAAGAAACCGAACGAATGCCCATAACAATCATTGATAATCCTCAATGGGAAAAAGGCATGTCGAGTTCGATAAAAATGGGATTGGCAGGGGCCTACATGACAGAAAAAGAAATTGAAGCTGCAATTTTTTTAACGGTTGATATGCCCAACGTAAATGCCGAATTAATCAATAAAATGATTGAAAAAGCAGAATCTGATGAAAATATTGAAATTGTTGCCTGTAAATACGACAATCAGATTGGTATTCCAGTTTTATTTAAGCGAAGCTTATTTACTGATTTACTCGAACTTACTGGCGATGAAGGTGCAAAGAAAGTGGTCATGAAAAACAAAGATAAAACTGCTCTGATTGATTTCCCAGAAGGTAAATTAGATTTGGATACCATCGATGAATATCGCAATTTTGTCTCAAATTATAACTCAAATTAATGAAACGCATAGGTTTTTATATAGCATTACCTTTCATATACTCTATTTCCTACTTACCTTTTAGTATTTTATACCTAATTTCTGATTTTCTGTATATAATAGTTTATTACGGAATTGGTTATCGAAAAAGCGTTGTACGTCAGAATTTAGAAAGGAGTTTTCCTGAAAAATCGGCCAATGAATTATTGAAAATTGAAAAAGATTTTTATCGATATATTGTTGACTTTTTTCTCGAAATGCTCAAATGTGTTACGATAAGTCAGGCAGAATTAAAAAAACGATGGAGTATTCAGAACGATGAAATTCTTGATGAATTACTGGCCAAAAAGCGGAATATTATTGTTACGGCAGGACATTTCGGAAATCACGAATTAGGAAATTTAGCTCTTTCATTTTTAATAAAATACCGTGTAAAGGCTGTTTACCGCCCTTTAAACAATATTTATTTTGATGATTTTTTTAAAAACTTCAGAGAAAGATATGGAAGCATTATGGTTTCAATGGCAAATGCATCAAAAGAAATTGCTAAAACTGAAAGCTTCAATTATGCATTTTTTTTGGTTAACGACCAATCTCCTCCACCCGAACGCTCATATTGGACAAACTTTCTGAATCAAGAAACAGGTTTTTTTACTGGAATCGACCGTTTTGCACGTCAGTATGATATGCCCGTGGTATATATGTGTATCGACCGTTATGCACGTGGCAAATACAAAGTCAATGTAGAGCTTATCACAAAAACACCAAATGCTTTACCCGAAGGGGAATTATTAGAGATTCATGCTCGAAAACTGGAACGTGACATAAAAGCAAATCCTTCGATTTGGTTTTGGTCGCACAAACGTTGGAAATACACAAAAGTAAACGGTGAAATTGTACCTGTAAGTTATAAAAAATGAAAAAAACAAAATTTTTAATTCTGCGATTTTCATCAATTGGCGATATTGTGCTAACTACTCCCGTGACAAGGTGTATAAAAAAACAATACCCAAATGCTGAAGTACATTATGCCACCAAACAGTCCTTCAAAGTATTGGTCGAAAATAATCCATACATTGACCAATATCATTTACTGGGTAAATCGCTCAATGAGTTTATAGCAACACTCAAAGCAGAAAACTTTGATTATATCATTGATTTGCACAACAACCTGCGAACTTCTATCATAAAATTTAGACTTTCATCAGCAAAATCTTTTAGTTTCGATAAACTTAATTTCAAAAAGTGGCTTTTGGTCAATCTAAAAATAAATCAGATGCCTGATGTCCATATCGTTGAGCGCTACCTAAAAACTACCGAAAGTTTAGGCGTTATAAACGATAATCAAGGGCTCGATTATTTTATTCCAGCAAAAGATATTGTTCAGATAAACGAACCCTACATTGCATTTGCTATTGGTGGACAGCACGCTACAAAAAAACTTCCAACAACAAGAATCATTGAAATTTGCCAAAAACTCAGTGGTAAAATAATGCTTTTGGGAGGAAAAGAAGATGCCACAGCTGCCGAAGAAATTGAAAAAGCAGTTGGTGTAAATATCATCAATGCGTGCGGAAAGTATAATCTCAATCAATCAGCCTCGCTTGTACAGCAGTCAGCATATCTTATCACGCACGATACGGGCTTAATGCACATTGCCTCGGCGTTAAAGAAAAAAGTCATTTCGATTTGGGGAAATACCGTACCCGAATTTGGTATGTACCCTTATTTGACCGAATTCAAAATCATTGAAAATAAAAACCTTTCGTGCCGTCCATGTTCTAAAATTGGTTATAGTAAATGCCCAAAAGGACATTTCAAGTGCATGAGTGAACTCAACTTAGATTTTTAAAACAGAAATCCTTTTCTTTTTATCTCATTTTAGGCCATTCTCGTCTCCAAATTATGATTTTGATAAGGTTTTCAAGGGGTTTCTCACTATTTTTGTTAAATAATCTTAACCTTCATCATTCATGAAAAAAATCTATCTTATTATTTTAAGTGCAGTAATTTCGTTTACTTCTTTCTCTCAAAAAATCATTAATCGTGACCCTCAAATTGAGTCATTGGTTAGTCAGATTTCAGCTGATAGCTTGAAAAAATTCGATGAAAAACTCGTTTCGTTTGGTACTCGTAGTACACTCTCAACCACAACCGACCCTAAAAGAGGTATCGGTGCTGCTCGAATGTGGGTTTTAAGTAAGTTTCAAGAATTTGCCAAAACATCAGAAGGTAGAATGACCGCAGTACTTGATACCTTTACGCTCCAACCCGATGGCAAACGTGTAGATAAAGCCATTCTAATGGCTAATGTAATGGCAACACTCAAAGGCTCCGACCCTAATGACGACCGAATTTTTATGGTAAGTGGGCATATTGACAGCCGTGTGACTGACGTAATGAATCGTGAATCAGATGCACCTGGTGCCAACGACGATGGTAGTGGAACCGTGGCTGTTATTGAATTAGCAAGAGTAATGGCCAAATCAAAATTCCCTGCAACCATTATTTTTGTAGTGGTAAGTGGCGAAGAACAAGGTTTACTTGGAGCAAATTATTTGGCAGAAAAAGCCCTTAAACAAAACTGGAATTTAGAGGCATTGTTAAACAATGATATTATGGGGTCGAATAATTCAAACGAAACTAATATCATTGACAACACTCGTTTGAGAATTTTCAGTGAAGGGCTACCTGCTTTTGAAATGGACAAAAAAGTGGGAGCAATTCGTCAATATGGTGTTGAAAATGATGGAAAAGCACGCCAATTGGCCCGCTATGTAAAAGAAACTGGCGAACGCTACGTTGATAATTTGGAAGTTGTGATGATTTACAGAAATGACCGTTTCTTGCGTGGAGGCGACCATACCCCATTTGTCAATCGTGGTTTTGCAGCCGTTCGTCTTTCTGAAATGAACGAGAATTTCTTGCACCAACACCAAGACTTAAGAGTTGAAAAGGGCGTTGAATACGGTGATTTAGTTAAATTCATGGATTTTGAATACCTCCGTAAAAATACGTGTGTAAACCTCGCCTCATTGGCCAATCTGGCCAAATCTCCTTCAATGCCACAAGATGTAGTTTTAGATGTCCGTGGTTTAGGAAATTCAACTAATTTAAACTGGAAAGCCCCAAAAACAGGAAAAGTAAAAGGCTATTATGTTTTGATGCGTGAAACAGCCATGCCTTATTGGCAAAAGAAATTCTTCACAACAAACTTAAAGATTTCATTGCCTTACTCAAAAGACAATTATTTCTTTGCTGTTCAATCTGTGAGTGAAGATGGAAATGAGAGTTTACCAGTTTTGCCAAGAGTAGGACTACGTAACGCTGGCGAATAATATTTTTAGATAAAAAATTTGATATAATCATAAAAAATCGACTCTTTCGGGTCGATTTTTTATTTTCAACCTAAACCTTTCTCTTCGATGGAAATTATTGCTAAAATTCTGATTGCACTCGTAGCTATCGAACATTGCTACATTCTTTGGCTCGAAATGTTTGCTTGGACAACCAAAGCTCCAAACGTATTTAAAGGCCTAAAAAAAGAACTATTTGAACCAACCAAAGCACTTGCGGCTAATCAAGGGCTTTATAATGGCTTTTTAGCGGCAGGGTTATTCTGGTCACTTCTCATCGAAAATCATGCTTGGTCGCTCTATGTCTCTGTATTTTTTCTTTCGTGTGTGATTATTGCAGGTATTTATGGAGCATTTACTGCTGGAAAGAGAATTTTTTATGTACAGGCAGTTCCTGCAATTTTGGCTTTGATAGCAGTACACTTATAGGATATATTTCCGAATATGGCTTGTCAAACATTAATTGATTGTTTTACAGGCAAAAGCCTTTCTGATTTTAATCAACTAAAATCAGAAAGATAAAAAGATGCAACATACTCTTTCATATTTACGTAAATTGGTGTCATGGTTGCTATCTCACATGAGTTTATAGTAACGGTATAGGTAGTTTCAAAATCCTCTAATGTTGCTGCTCGCCAAAGTCTGCCTGTAGGGTCAACAACAAGTGAAAATCCGATTCCTCCTTTAAAAATATGTGAACCATCAGTCCCAACAATCAATTGATAGGTCCAAGTTTTGTTTGAATCTTCTTCATACAAAGCATTTTCCTGAATGTATTTTGCCAGATTATCGAAAAAAAATGCTCGGTTTAAAGGTACTTCTTGCAAGGTCAACCAAATAGCTTTCTTAAACATCAATGAGCCATCAGCTGGGAGAATCTTTTCCAGTATATTATTGAATGATATTTTTGCAGACTCTAACATAAGAGTAAATTTAAAACTTTTACCCTTATAGTAAATATTTTTAAAGAGATTTGTAGATATTCCATTTATAAAAATTGTAATGATTGAGATTGTCTAATTTTATCGCACACAAAACTCTCTTAATTTTGTGTTGCAATGGAAAAGAAAACAGTAAACAAAAAACATCGTAAATACGATGAAAATTTCAAGTCAGAAGTCTTGAAAATGACAAAAAGTCGAAGTGTAGCGGAAGTTGCTCGAAGCATGGGGATAGGAGAGAATTTGCTTTATAAGTGGCGTTCTGATGAAAAATCGAAAGAAACGCCCTCAGAATTGGAGGCAAATGGAGAAATGGAACAACTTCGCAAACAATTACGCCAAGTTGAGATGGAGCGAGATATTTTAAAAAAAGCCTTAGTTATTTTCGGACGGGGAACGTAACAAGGACTTATAAAGTCATTTCTGAATTGTCAATTGAATACCCAGTAAGAGTTCTTTGCATGGTTTTGCAAGTGTGTTTTAGTGTATTTTACGCATGGAAACGAGGTAGCATTCATGTTTTGAAGTCAGCCAAGCAAGAATTAGCCCAACAAGTAAAAGATGTTTTTGAGGAGCATCGTAGTCGTTATGGGGCAATACGAATCAGTAAGGAATTACAAGCAAGAGGGGTAAAAATTGGTCGTCATCAAACTCAAACTTTGATGAAAATACAAGGTTTAAAGGCAATCCAGCCTAAAAGTTTTGTACCTAAAACGACAAATTCAAACCACAATTTAGGCAGAAGTCCTAATTTATTGCTTGATAGAAACCCTCCAACACAGCCAAATGAGGTTTTTATTGGCGACATTACTTATATAGCTTTAGTAGATGGTTCTTTCTTGTACTTGGCTACTTGGCTTGATATGTTTAGCCACAAAATAGTTGGCTGGGATTTAGCAGAAAATATGCGTAGCATCTTGATAATCAACGCCTTAAATAAGGCTATTGAGCGAAGGAATTTACCAAAAGCGTTGATTGTTCATTCAGACGGTGGTGGGCAATATGCTTCTGAAGATTTTAGAAATTTACTGAAAATTTACGAATTTTCTCAAAGCATGACCCGTAAAAATAATCATTATGATAATGCAATGGGGGAAAGCT
>JACCEC010791635.1_pt1 | contig 10108 bp, 7 predicted proteins | sample 7450121 | NCBI WGS metagenome assembly JACCEC01 (sample SAMN15323455, study PRJNA562643) | freshwater metagenome | isolation source: river surface water | place: USA:Blue River Watershed | collected 2017-08-18 | reverse complement strand
GCTGACTCAAAAAACTCTCGCCCGCGCCAAGTGGGAGTGAGCTTCTTCCCAGAAATCGGGTCGATCACTCCGCCCGCGATGCGCGAAGCGGTTTCGCCTTCTTCGGGGTCGACCACGCAGACCTTCAGCCCGACCTGGAGCGCAGCGCGGGAAACACACGCCCCCGCCCAGCCCAAGCCGACAATCAAAAGGTCCCGGCTCTGAGGAGGAACGGAAGTCATCGAACCGAAATAACAGAAAGGGGGCGAGAAAACCCGTGAAGGATTCTCCACGCCCCCAAAGCCTTTCCTCTACCTTGCCGTCTCTACTGCCACCGAATCGACGTACTTCACCCCGTCCCAAGTGGGAATGGGCGAAGGCATCATCAAGGTTTGCCCTGGCTTCTCGATGTCCCAGCGAAGCAGCATAGCGTGATCCTCGTGGGTCGTGTTGTGACAGTGTTCGACATAGGAACCTGAAAACTCGCGGAAGCGATAGGCCACGGCGACTTTGTCAGAAGCGTCCGGCTCATTGCCAACGCGGAACATGTCTTTTCGGGCGAATCGCTCCCAAATGGGCGGAATTTTTCCGTCACGATTCAAGATTTGCCCCTCTTCGAAGTGAACGTGAACGGGATGACTCCAGCCCCCACCGCCATTTTCCAAGTGCCAAATCTCGACCCGAGCTTGGCCCTTAGCATCCAAGTTCCCTAAGTTGGGAGCAGCGGAAACCCTTCGAGTGTCAGCCTTGAAAGACGAACCTCCATCCGTTTTGACCGTCCAAGGCGCCGTGTCCGTCCCCGAGCTTTTCCCAAAGGAGTAAGTCCGGTGCCGAGCATTGGCCAATTCCTCCGCTGTAAAGCTCGGCCGCTCGAGGAGCTTCAGATCCGTCCCGTTCGGTCCCAGCTTATTCCCCAGGACAAAACGCGCAGGATCAGAACTTGGGTCCACACAAGCCACCGCAACGTTCGACTTATTCACGCATGGAACGACGTCGATCCGCAGGAAAGCGCCCACTGCTGGGTCCCCGTTTTCCCAGCGATCTGCAGTCCGGGTCGGTTGGTATCCGCCAGACAGGACATCCGCCAGCTTCACCTGCGAATTAGGCCTGCGCCCATCTTTGTGTTCCAGGAGGTTCACGAAATAGAGCTTATCTCCCGCCTTCACTCCATTTTTCGAAAAATCCACCACGATGTCGTAGCGCTCACCGATGGCCTGAGTGGGAAGCTCGCCGGCTTGCGTGCCCAGTGTGCCGTCAAAAGCAACTGCGTGCTCCATCAGGTTTCCGTCGTTTGCAATCAGATGAAACGGCACGCGTTCATAGGAAATAGTTGATTTCGACGGGCCCTTTAAGCTTCCCGTAGTGCCAGAAACCTCGCGAACCAAGGCAAATTTCATGTAGCGCGCAACGGCACCATTCAAGATGCGGAAACGGTACCGTCGCGAACGCACTTGCAGAACCGGTCGATACTGCCAATTCACGAGCACTTGATCGCCCAAGAATCCGTCGCGGTTGAAAGGATCAAACCAAAGCTGGCCTTCGGCGTCCCAGGCTTTGTCTCCGATCACTAGGTTCACGTCGTAGTCCCGATTGCCCCAAGGAAGCGCGGATCCGCTGGGGAGCCTCAGATTCACGCCGTCGGACAACGTCTCGTTGCCGCGATCCAGGCCACTGTAGATGTTGTACATGGCCCCGTTGCCTTTGTAGACGTTCTGCGAAGTGTAATCGAGCATGTGGTCGTGGAACCAATGGGTCGACATGGTTTCGCGAAAATCTCCGCGAATGCGAACGCGCCCTGCTTTTCCTGCGGGATCAGCGCTCGTGTCACAGAGAAAACTTTGAAGGCCTGACTTCCGCGGCACTTGAACGATTTCACCCGCTACACACGGCAATGATGCACGCTCGTCACTTGCGTCTGTGTTGATCGTGTCGTGTCCGGCCAACACCAACGGCCACCGGTAATCGTAAAATTGTCCCGGAAAGAAAAAGGCTCCGGCGTAACCGTCACTCTCGCCTGGGTTATGACCGTTGTGCTCATGGGTGGAAATGGTGTGAAGCCCGAACCCCCGGTTTGCAGACACATCGATGGGGAGCGCGTTGTAGTGACGCATCAAGATGGGTTCACCCATCCGCGCCATCAAGAGCTTCGGCGGCAAAGTGCCATCAAAGGTCCAGATGGACTTGTGGGACTGCACCGGCATGGCCGGATGAAACTGAATCTTGATTCCTGCCGTGGTTCCATTCCCGGAAGGGAGCCCCGCAGGGTTGTGATAAAGGCCACCCGGCGCGAACTCTCCCACTCGGTAGCCGTGCATCTGCCGCTCGCTTCGGAAGCCTAAGTTCGTTCGTGCTCCGGCCTGTACAGTCTTAAAGCCTCGCGCTGGCTGAAATTCGCTCCACCGCTGATGCGCCCACCCTTCGCCGGGAGGTCGCCCCTCGAGCGGGCCTGCCTTCGAACAATCCGCGCGGCCTAAGTACTGACAAATCTGACTCCACCAGGGATTCGGCAAGTCGGTCCGAGATTGGCGCGAAGGATAGGGATAAAATCCGTCTTGCCTCAAGAATGCCTCTAACTCGCTTCCGCCAGGAGAACTCTGCAGCGCGTTTGGATTTTGCTCGGGTGCAACTCCGGCAACCGGCTTGGGCAAAGTCGGCGTCCCCAGGGCAAAGCCCATGGGCTCAGTACCGAACTCTTCAAAGAGAATGAGCTTCTGAGTCCAAGGCTTCGCACTAAAAAGCGGGCTTGGCTTTCCGCCCGATGGAATATCGAAGCTGTTTCCCCCAGAGAGGTTCTTTTTATTGAGCTCGACTTCCGCATCGGCGTGGTCGCCGGTTTTTCCCCCGTCAAAAGCACCATGGATCACACTGGGTAAGCCACTCAAATCCACGGCATTTCCGCCGATAATCGGTTTCCGCAGTTTCGAGTCGTCCTTCGGATCCGGCGCGATCGGCATGATCAGCGGAGAAGAAAGCTCGCCCCCGGTGAAAATGGCCTTCGGATTGTCTTCTGGAGTAGCAGGCGGCTGAATCGTTAGATCGAGCGGCGTACTGGCCTGCACACTCAGCACAGGTAGTGCGACTGCCAGCGCTTGAAAACTCAAGCGTCCAAAGCTCTTCGAACGTCCGCATTGAGATTTCTTCTTCATTCTTTTGCCCCCGGGTGTTGGTCTAGAAAGTTCAAAAGCGCCGAAATATCGGCTTCCCCTAATTTCAAATTCGGCATGATGACGTCGTTAAAGCGCGCCTTGAGCGCCAAGAGCGACGGATCGCCCTCCTGAAGCATCCGGTCCGGCTCTTTCAACCACCGGCGAAGCCACGCCCTAGGTCGCCGCTTCGTGATGCCCGCCAAATCGGGCCCCAGCCCATCGCCTTCGCCCAAGCTGTGGCAATCGATGCAGCGAGAAAAATAAAGTTCCTCGCCGCGTGACGGACGCTCCAAGCGAGTTCTGGCCAAGCGGTAATCTGAGGCATAAGCCGTAGCCGAAGGGCCTTTCTGCAGGCCCTCGAGCAAGCCCGCCAGAACTTGCGCGTTCTCCAAATGCGAGCGCCGCACCCAAAGCCCCGTCTTCTGATTTCCCGCAATCACATTCAAGTCGTGCTCTTGAAGGTTTCCCGCTTCTTGCTCGCGGGACAAAAGCCCCAGCCTTTTCTGAATCAGCAAGAGATCGGCTTTCTTCCCAGTGAGGAGCGTCCAGCCCGGTCCCAAGCGGTAGCGCGAATGATAAGCGCGCAAGGTTTCAGGCGTGTCGTTCTCCGGATCGATCGTGATGGAAAAAAAGTGGATGTCGCTACCCAAGCGCGGGCCCAAGAGCGCGGCTACTTTCTTTAAGCGCGCGGTCTCAAGCGGGCATGAATTTCCGCACGAAGCGTAAATGAAACTGATCAGCACCGTCTTGTCGCGAAGGACGTCATCAAAAAACCGCAGCTCGCGGCCCTCGTGCGAGACGACGACTGAATTCGGGAAATACTCCCTGCCGCGAATTCCATCGCTCTGTGCTTGGGCAAAAGCCGTCAGCCACTGAAGGCCCAGCAAAACCCCGATCCAAAATCGGAACTTCCGAAAAATCGCCACTCCCACTCCCCAGTCGGTTCTTCGGACGGAAGAGATATTGCTATGCAGCAAGATTGGGAAGGGAATTTTTCTGTAACGGAAAAATCCGTCGCGCCCAGAAAACTTTGGGCCGACTCCCCATCGGGAAGCCGGCCCTGAAAGTTTGTGGTCTACCTGAGAGGCAGAGCCGAAGGATTACTTGCCTTCTTTGGCTTTGCGCTCTTGGTGCTTCTTGACCATTTCTTCTTGAACGTTACGCGGCACTTGCGAGTACTTCATGAATTCCATGGTGAACTCGCCTTTGCCTTGGGTCGCCGAACGAAGATCGGTCGAGTAACCGAACATTTCGGTGAGCGGAACTTCGGCCTCGATCACGCAGTAGCCTTCGTTGGTCGAAGAGTTCACGATCATGCCGCGGCGCTGGTTGATTTGACCCATCACCGAGCCTTGGAACTCTTCCGGAGCTTGCGTTTCGAGCTTCATGATCGGCTCGAGAACGGCTGCGCCTGCGCGCTCGTAAGCTTCGCGGAAGCCCATGAGAGCTGCCGTTTTGAAGGCTTGTTCGGACGAGTCCACATCGTGGTAAGCGCCGTCGTTGATGACGACGCGGACACCGACGATCGGGAAGCCGATCAAGCGACCTTCCTTGACTGCTTCTTGGAAGCCTTTGTCACAAGCCGGGATGAATTCACGCGGAATCGAACCACCGGTGATTTCGTCCACAAACTCGTAGGTCTGAGCAGCGTCGGCCGGCAGCGGCTCGATGTAGCCCGCCACTTTGCCGAACTGACCGGAACCACCGGTTTGCTTCTTGTGAGTGTAGTTGAAATCGCCTTTTTGAGTGATGGTTTCGCGGAAAGCCACCTGAGGCTTACCGACGACCACTTCGCAGTTGAATTCCCGCTTGATGCGCTCGCAATAAATCTCGAGGTGCAACTCGCCCATGCCGCTGATGATGGTTTGGGCCGATTCCTCGTCGCGGTGCACGCGGAAGGTCGGATCTTCCTTCGTGAACTTGTTGAGGGCTTTCGAGAAGTTGTTACCCGAAGCTTTGTCCTTCGGAGCAATCGCCAGCGAGATCACGGCGTTCGGAACGAACATCGAGGTCATCGTGTATTTCACGGCGCCGTCGGTGAAAGTGTCGCCAGTAGCGCAATCCACACCGAAGAAAGCGACGATGTCGCCTGCTTGTGCTTCTTCCACGTCGTTCATCTCGTCAGCGTGCATTTGCACGATGCGCGGGATCTTCACTTTCTTGTCGTTGGTCGCGTTGAAGATGGTTTCGCCCTTCTTCACGGAGCCCTGGTAAACGCGCATGTAGGTCAGCTGACCGTAACGGCCTTCGTCCAGTTTGAACGCCAAAGCCACGAACGGAGCCTTGGGATCCGACTTCAGAACGACTTTTTCTTCGTTGTTGTTCTGGTCGAGAGCGATGTTCTCGCGCTCGTGCGGATTGGGCAGGTAGTAAGTGACTGCGTCGAGCAGGAGCTGAACGCCTTTGTTCTTGTACGCCGAACCGGTCATGACCGGGGTGAAGTTCAAGGACAAGGTGGCAGCGCGAATTGCGCGGCGAAGTTCTTCCACGGTGACGTCCTGGCCTTCCAGGTACTTCATGCCGACTTCTTCGTCGAACTCGCCCACGGCAGCGATCAGGTTCTCGCGGTACTTCTTGCACTCGTCTGCCAGTTCGGCCGGAACAGCTTCTTCACGGATGTGTTCGCCGTTGTCGCCGTCGAAGTAGAAGGCCTTCATCTGGACCAAGTCCACGACGCCTTTGAATTGGTCTTCGGCACCGATCGGGTAAGTGATCAGGTGAGCGTTGTGCGAAAGCTTTTCGCGCAGCATTTGGACGCCGCGGAACGGGTTTGCACCTGCGCGGTCCATCTTGTTCACGAAGCAGATGCGCGGCACTTTGTAGCGCTTCATCTGACGGTCCACGGTGATGGACTGCGACTGAACGCCTGCGACCGAGCAGAGCACCAAGACGGCGCCGTCGAGAACGCGCAAGGAGCGTTCCACTTCGATCGTAAAGTCCACGTGTCCCGGGGTGTCGATCAAGTTGATGTTGTAGCCTTTCCACTCGCAATAAGTGGCGGCCGACTGAATCGTGATGCCCTTCTCACGTTCCAAATCCATGAAGACCATCGTCGCGCCAACGCCCGACTTGCCCTTCACTTTCTCTATTTTGTGAATCTTGGCGGTGTAGAACAGGAGGCGCTCAGAAAGAGTCGTCTTTCCCGAGTCGATGTGCGCAGAGATACCGATGTTACGGACTTTGTCCGATGAAATACGAGCCATGAGGGGTCTCCCTAGAGTGTCGAAAACTTCTGTGAATGGGCGCTTTTACTCAAAACGCCCCCTGAAAATCAAGCGGAATTGTCGGAAACTCACCTTCCCGCGCGTTCCAGTCGTTGACCGAAGCCCCTGCTTTCCCTTAGGTTTCGAGTCACCATGAAACCGCTGTTTTGGATCGACCTCGAGATGACTGGCCTAGACGACGTGAAAGATTCCATCTTGGAGGTGGCCGTGGTCGTGACGGACTGGGAGTTTAAGCCTTTGGAGCAGTACCACCGGGTGGTTTTTCAGCCCAAGGAAGTGCTCGATGGCATGAACGATTGGTGCAAGAAGACCCACGGCGAGAGCGGCCTGACTGCTGCCGTTCCGAACGGCACCCCTTTGGCGACTGTCGAAAAAGAGCTTCTAGAGCTGATTGGCCGCCACTACAGCTCGCGCGACCGCGTGGTTTTGGCCGGAAACTCGGTGGGGAACGACAAGCGGTTTGTCGACCGTTACATGCCGGAACTCGCCAAGCGCTTGCACTACCGTTTGGTCGACATCAGCTCATTCAAAGAAGTTTACCGTGAGAAATACGGCGTCGACTTCAAAAAGGGCAACGCTCACCGGGCGGTGGACGACATTCTGGAAAGCATCCGAGAGCTTCAGCACTACCTGTCGTTCGTAAAGATGCCTGAGGCTACCCCATCAGGAACCGAGCAGAAGTTATGAGTACCACGCCAACGCGCCCGTCGTTTCAGTCCATCTACCTAGAACTCGCTAGAACCCTTTCGGCGCGATCGACCTGCAAGCGCCTTCGGGTGGGCACGGTCATCACGACTACGGATTTCCGGAAGGTCCTGGCGGTGGGCTACAACGGGAACGCTACGGGCTTACCCAATACCTGCGACCGCGACGAAGCGGGCAACTGCGGCTGCCTGCATAGCGAAGAAAACGCGGTGATTAACTGCGACGCCCCCCGCTTCATCGAGAAAGTGGTTTTCGTCACTCACTTGCCTTGCGTTGCTTGCGCCAAGCGGCTGATCAACCTCGGGAATGTGAAAAAGATTTTCTACGGCCAGGATTACCGAGTGCGTGACTCGGTCGAGCTGCTTCGATCCGTCGGAATCGAAGTCGAGCAGATGCCGGCAGGCACCGAGATTCCCCAGGCCTGACACGCTTCGGACTTATCTTGCTTTATTTCGCACCTGGAGCGGGCGAGGGCGCGAGTTCGGCCCGGTCGTCGAACATCAGCTGAATGTACAAGCGCAGAGCAAAGCGCAGGTCCTTGAAAAAGAGATTTTCCGGATCCTTCCCTTTGGTCACCGCGTCGATCACAAACGGCATGTTCGCCATGAGGAACATCAACTTCCAGTAGTTGAGCGGGCTCACGTGTTCTTTCACGATTTGATTCAAGGTGTAGCCATGAACTGGGGAGAGCTTCTCAATGAACTCTTCTTTCGAAAGATGTGCATTCTTCAGAGAGTGGTACGCGATCGCCAAGAAGTCGTCTTCCCGCTCCCCGTGCTTGTCGGCCATTTTCCAGAATTTTTCGTCATGAACGAGCTGAAGCAGGTAGTCGCGCTCGGCATAGAGTTCGGCTTTTACCTTGGCTTGAAGTTCCGGGGTCAATTCCGACAAGTTCTGGTCGATTTTGGCTTCGCGATCAACGAAATCCCGTTCAATGTTTAATGCGGCCTTTCGTTCTTCGACCGACTTCTTCCTCAATTTGTACGCCCGTTTCATCAGGGCTCGCTCCAAGGCGATACGCTTCATCCACTGCGACCGCTGCTCCTCAGGCAAACGATGCATCAGTTCCCACTGGGCGCCGATTGCGCGCGTTTCGAAGTTTCTGCGCATGAAACCCGCAAACGGAGTGCTGATCATGAAGCTCAGCTCGGCAGCATTCACTTTCGCGAAGACCAGCCAATGCAACGGCTGCGAGTTGCGATGGTAAGCGTGCTCGAGTTCATGGATCAGAAGGGTCAGATCGCGAATGTGGGAATTTCCTCGAGGCCGATAGCCCACGCGATTGGCTGGAGCAAAGTAATGAGGCCCCATTTTGGAAGTTAGAAAATTCCCGATCGTGGCCGCGTAGATCCCTTTTTGATTCTGTGCCTGCAAAACCGTGTTTCGCATGAAGTGCAGCGTCAGCGGATGAGCTCCCCGGAGCCGCGCTTCGACGATTTCTTGAAACAAGGCCTGCCCCTGCTGTTCGGGAGTTAAAGACGGATCCGAGACGATCTCTTGAATGCGGGCTTCGACTTCAAGCGGAAAGTCCCAAACCGACTTATTCGTCAGTCTGTCGTCGAGCCACTCGACGCGCTTCTTCAGATAGCCTTTCACACAGGCCGCTTCTGAATCTCCAGGACCGGCCCAAACGTTTTGAGCCAAGCACCCAGTCAGCAAAACCCAACTGACTAATTTACGAAACCGCACCACCAGACAACCTACGCTTCCGCAGGCGTCTTACACCGAAAGTGCCCATTCCGGCAAGAATCCAAGCCCCGAGCGCGACCGCTCCGACAAGCCAGGAGCGCTTCCAGCGGTACGCAGAGCTCCGGCGATGAAACTCCCACGGACCCAGACTCTGGCCACTCATTTCGCGAATGACCAACTTTAAATCCCGTGAATTCAAATTCTTACTGAGAAGCTGGCGCCGCACTTCTCCACTGGGATCAATCCAATAGAGAACCGTTCCATGCTCGTACATCTGCGCTTGAGCATTCCATCGGTAATTGAACTCGAGCCGACGAGCAATCTCGGACCCTGAACTCCCACCCCCGAGAAGAAACCGAAGGTCTTGAGCCTCTGGGTAACGCTTCAGGTATGCGGCTTTTTTGGCTTCGGCGAGCTCTGGGCCTTCTGAGCCGTCGAAGGTCAAAAACGCGAGACGAAACGCACCTCCGGGCAACTCGCCGGCTTCACGAAGTGCGAGCAAGGTGCGGTTCAATGTCACCGTGCAGACTCCGGGACAGTTGAAATAAATCAGCCCGAGAAGAACGGGCTTTCCATCCCCCAGGTAAGACAGAAACTCGGTTGGCTCTTTTCCCGGCTCGAAAACTTTAAGCCCCGTAAAGTCGAGCTTTTGACCAGTCAGGTCCCGAAGCCCTATTTCGGGCGAAACGGGATCTTGTGCCCACGCCAAGCCGATCGCAGCCGACTGAATCAGCAGAAGCACTCCGAGCCAACGTTTAAGGAACCGGATCATAGAGAGAAGCATCGCCGGTTTTGCACATAAATACACCTACCGGATCGCCTGGCTTCAAAGACCCGACATCTAGACCGCGCCCAATGTTCACACAGAACCCAGAATCCGGCCCGGCCGTGAGAAGCTCGCCGCGACCCGAGAACAGGAAATGCTGACGGGGTTCCTGCGGATTACACGCTTTCATCGAAACCGTGCCCCTTTTGTAGGTGGGGTTGGGGATGGCAAGCGGGATCAGGCTCAAAGGCGCGTATTCGAGACACAGGCCTGAAGACTTGCTGATGACCTGGCGAACGGCGTACCCCGAGGGAGCCCCTCCCACTTCCACCTGCTGAAGGTTCCATCGCGAACCTGCGGCAGGATTGGTTTTGAAGTCGCAGGCCTCGATGGTCGCGTTGGCGCCCAGGCACTTGGGAACAGCGCTCGCAGTACTTCCGGCTTTGTAGCGACCGTAGGGATCGAGCGAGTCCCGAAACACCAACCGCACGTTGGAGTAGTCGACGGACGAGCGTGGCAAAATAATAGGACCGGTTGTTGTGCCCGCAGTTGTCGTTCGTGCCGTGGTCGTGCCGCCCGTGGCGGTGCCAGTGCCGCCG
>JACCEC013044401.1_pt1 | contig 10110 bp, 8 predicted proteins | sample 7450121 | NCBI WGS metagenome assembly JACCEC01 (sample SAMN15323455, study PRJNA562643) | freshwater metagenome | isolation source: river surface water | place: USA:Blue River Watershed | collected 2017-08-18 | reverse complement strand
TTTCACGCAAACTGGCTGACCAATGACAGCAGGCTATTGAATGTCACCATCGATCAGCGCCATGTCAATCTGGACAAACACACCTTTTGGCATGACCGCCTGCGATCCGCCGACCTTGTAGAAGGCTATACCTACAATGATATTTTCATCACATCCAACAAGGTGGTGTCGGCCAAATTTAAGATCGAGCCTGACAGGCTGTATTGGTTTGCGGGCGGCTTCTTCAAGCCGGTGGAAGAATTTGATGGCCGTTGCTACTGGCTTCAGGAAGACTATCCAAAGAATTTTGAACGCTTGGAGAGAGACTGGGGCATCCATTTGGTGAAAACCGAAAAAGGCTACATACCTTCGCAAAACAAGGCGCCAGGCAGCCTGGATAAAGACTCGCAAGCACTGGAAATATTGTTCAGATTCTCGATGAAGCAGGCACCGAATAGTTCGGTTTGACAGCTCCTTTCGCTTCTCAATACTTTCCAGAATCTGCGCGAAGAGAGCTTTAGCAGCGGAGGGAGTTTTTTGGCAAGGTAATCTGCCTTATTTGTCAGATGAACCAGCACTTTCATCAGCGATATATGAAGCTTATCCGGATGTTCCCTGCGGGCGATCAGCATCTCAGATTGCTTAGAATTTACCTGTGTACATAAGACCAATGTGGGTAGGTGCAATAACGGGTGACAGGATGAATTTGTCTGTCGTCCACGCACCGATAGCTGACCCGAGTGCATGGTATGAAATGTCCAGCAATTGGCTATGGCGCCGAGATCCTGTTCCCAACTGGCTTCCCTCAACGGCTACCACCAGAGCGGTGCTTGCAGAAAACCCAATCAGGGCGCGATGCTCAGATTCATCAGATGATTTAGTGATTAGCCCCGCAAGAAGAGCGCCGCCCAAAGCGTGGGGAATTTGACTGGTCATTCCATCGTAGGCGCAGGCCTGCTCTGTGAAAAACAAAGCACACAGGCAAAGTAGATTTTTAATGTTCATAGATTGAATAGAAATACTCGCCCGACTTCAGAACGCGCAGACTTGCTTCCAAAGAAAGCTATTTGATCTATTTTGAGTGCATTTCTTGTCAATCTGATCAGATAAACATTGATGCTGATTAAGAAATGGGCGGGTATGAGTTGTCCTAAATGGGTAGGTAGCCACCCACGCAGGAACTTAGGCTGGAGGCAGAGGCAAAGAAGCCTCAGCATGTGTGCTGAGGCTTTCAGGAGTTTCTTGGCCGGATAGGGCGGGATTGAGGCTGCTGAGGCGCCCAGAGAAGCCTGGATCACCACCCAGAGAATGGACGATAGCCCGACTAATTCCGCAATGCGAAACCCGTCTACGCGTAATGCAGGTCAGCGAAGGCAAGGCGCTGAATCCCCGGTAGGCCACGGATTGGCTTGCAAGCCAATCCGCTTCGGGGGGCGCAACGCATGCGTTGCGGATTCCCAGCCTCGCCCTGCACCGGGACCCTGTACCTCTCTAAGCACTACGAAAAATTTTACGCTTAACTAACTGGCATTACCGCTACTGCAATGCTTCGGTGAAGTCTGGCTAAATAAAATTACTGGTTTTTGTGACTCTGATGCCCTGCCTTCGCATGTTGCTCGGACGTCCCGCCGCGCGTAGATGACTGCGACTCATCTTTTTCGCCCTCCTTCTTGCCCTTCGCAGTACTGCTAGTCGCTGATTGCTGATGCATCTGTTCGGCCCGAGCTTCGCCGCCTTTTTGACCTATCTCAGACATATGCTGGGTGTCTTGGCTAACTGCCTCTCCACCTTTCTGCCCAGCGAGACGCGCTTCTTCTGAACTAAATTCATGCGCGACTCCTTGCTCATGCGCAGCGTGCCCACCTTTGCTGGCTATTTCTCGTTGCTTTTCTTCATCCATTGACGCAAACCCACGTCCACCTTGAAATGCACCTCCTTTGCTACCTTCTTGCCCGTGCTGAGTTGCCATGTTGGCCTCCTAAACATCGACATGTGATTAATCACTATAAATTTAACTAGCCTTTAAACGAACGGCTTGTTATTCGAAGGGCCAAGGGTTTGCGAAGTTCCAGATTGCTTAGAAAACGATCGGTGAAAATCCTTCCGCTGATTGGAAAGGGCAAGCTTCCAGGTCAGGAAGATTAAATTGTCAGACTTGTTTTCTCGGTGAGACGACAAGACTTGAAGACGGTGGGAGGAGCGTTGGAACTCTTGCCCCATGGCGAAAGATCAGTGGGTGCATTGGTGGGCTGGGAGGGAGTCTCTGGGGCGACTGTTATCGCTAACGAGGGCATTGCTCAAACCTTGGTGACCCGGAGCGGAATCGAACCGCCCTGAGAATGCCTGATCCGGCCGCTACTTCCACTGAAGATTTAATTTTCTGCGGGAGCTAGCGCAGTCACGCAGATAGAGGTTGATGAGAGTTTGGTAAGGGATGCCAATTTCTTCGGAAATGGCTTTGAAATAAACGACAGAATCCTCATCGAGCCGGATGGTTATAGATTTTTTTAACTGAGTTGCGTAAGGATTCTTGCGAGCTTTTGAAAAATCGTACTCGTCGCGCATAGAAATCACCTTTGTTTGTAAGATTTCGTCTCGTAAGGCGTCGCTTTTCGTGCAGAGATGATGCGAACAACATCGTCAGCGCCTCGGTAGCAGTGACATACCACGACCAATCGCAAGGAAAAGCTAAGGCCTAATAATATGAATCTCTCTTCATCGGCTGAATGGTCAGGATCGTCAATCAGCTTGGCGTACTCATCGTAAAAAGCGGATTTCGCTTCTTCGAATGAGATCTCGTGTTTCTTGAGATTGGCTGAAGCCTTGCGAGCATCCCATTCGAATCGGAGTGAATTCATATGTACATTGTAAGTACGCCGCCAGAGGTTTGCAATCGATTTTTCTAAAGGTGCTACGGCACTTCTCTGAAATGCAAAAAGCCCCCGTTATCGCTAACGAGGGCTTTGCGTAAAACTTGGTGGCCCGGGGCGGAATCGAACCACCGACACAAGGATTTTCAATCCTCTGCTCTACCAACTGAGCTACCAGGCCAAGACGCGAGAGTATAGCAAAACATTCCGTGCCTGAAAAGCTGCCCGCCTGCAGGGCTATAATGTCTCGATCAGATAAAGCAATTCCACCCATGAGAAACGACTGTGATATCTGCGTGATCGGCAGCGGCGCAATTGGCAAGACCAGCGCGCTGGCGCTGGCACGAGAAGGCTACCGAGTCACGCTGCTCTCGCCGGAGGGCGAGAGCGCGCTTCATGTCAGCGGCAACGATACGCCGTGGGATCTTCGCGTCTATGCACTGAATCCGGTTACCCACCGGTTGCTGTCGTCGCTCAAGGTCTGGGATGCGATGGATGCAAGCCGTATCGCTGCAGTCGATGCGATGGCAGTGCATGGCGATGACACGACACCCGGCCAGCTGGGTTTTGATGCTTATGGCGCGCGCGTCGATGCGCTGGCATGGATTGTCGAGGACGGCAACCTGAATCAGGCGCTCGACAACGCGCTGCGCTTTGCGGACGGCGTGACGCAGCTCAAAGGCCGAGCGGTCGCGCTGTCGCGCGATGGCCAGCGAGCAGAGGTCACGCTGGACAATGGACACACGGTGAGTGCTTTGCTGGTGCTGGGGGCGGATGGCGCAAATTCCTGGGTGCGTGCGCAGTCTGGCGTTGGTATGGATTACCGGTCGTATGACCAGCGCGCGGTGGTGGCGAATTTCTCTTGCAAGAATCCTCATCACGGCGTGGCAAGTCAGTGGTTCCTCGGAGCCGAGGGCATTGTTGCCTTGCTGCCGCTGCCGGGCAACCGTGTATCGCTGGTCTGGTCGGCGCCCGACGTGCTTGCAGAGCGTTTGCTGTCCGAATCTGCTGAGCGTATCTGCGAACGTCTGGCGGCGCTGCCGGGGCAGACGTTGGGCGCGTTCAGCCTGCTGCCGCCTGCAAAGCCACAGGCTTTCCCGCTACGCTTGATTCGCGCACATTCGCTGGTCGCTCACCGGGTCGCGCTGGTCGGAGATGCCGCACACGTGGTGCACCCGCTCGCCGGGCAGGGCATGAATCTGGGATTTGCGGACATTGATGCCTTGCTCACTGCACTGAACGAGCAAGGCAAAGAATCCGATTGCGGCGACGATCGCATGCTGGCGCGCTACGCTCGTCTGCGCAAGGAAGAAGTACTGCTGATGCAGCTGACGACCGATGGCTTGCATCGCTTGTTTTCTTCGGAACTCTCACCGGTAAGGTTACTCCGCAATGCTGGCATGACGCTGGTGAATAAACTGCCTTTTCTCAAACAACGACTGGTGTCACAGGCACTGGGCCGTTCGCATTACTCCTCCGCCAAAGAAAGAACCTGATGACATTCATGACTTCACTGAAGCGACTCTTTTTCATTGCAGCGTTGTTACATGCATTGCCTGCGCTGGCACAGGGTGTAGAAGACAAGATCAAGAAGCTTTTGCAGCAACGACTGGGCGAGGGCACGCAGGTAGAGTCCGTGACCAAGACGCCCTATAACGGGCTGTATGAAGTCAGGGTCGGCAATGAGATCATTTATTCTGATGCCGACGCCAAGTACGTTTTTATCGGCCGCATACTCGATGCCGAAACTTCCCGCGACATGACGCAGGCGCGGCTCGATGAGATCAACCGCATTCGTTTCACCGATCTTCCGCTGGATTTGGCGGTCAAGAGCGTGAAGGGTACTGGCAAACGCGTGATTGCAGTATTTGAAGATCCTAACTGCGGTTACTGCAAGCGCTTCCGCAAGACGCTGGCTGATACCAAGGACATTACGGTTTATACCTTCCTGTATCCGATACTGAGCGACGATTCGCGTGCCAAGGTAAAGAATGTACTGTGTTCGTCTGACAAGGCGAAAGCCTGGGATGACTGGATGGTCAACGGCAAAACGCCTGCGGCTGCGCCGGAAGCCTGCAACCCGAATGCCTCTGTCGACAAAGTGGTTGATCTAGGCAAGAAACTGAAGGTTACCGGTACGCCGACGATTTTCTTTACCGATGGTTCGCGCGTACCGGGCGCGATCGATGCCAAGACGCTGGAATCTCGTCTGGCATCCATCAAGTAAACGGGTGAGGCTGATACAGTCAACACGCAGAGCCACCCCGTAATCGATAACAATAAACAAGAACAACTCAAGGAGATCGCATGTTCAAAGCCATCCTGCTGAACAAGAACGAAGACGGCAGCACGCGTGCCGAACTGACTCAGCTTGACGATGCGCAGCTGCCTGCTGATGGTGACGTCACCGTCGCAGTAGAGTATTCGACGATTAACTATAAGGACGGTCTCGCGATCACAGGGAAATCCCCCGTGGTGCGCAAATGGCCGATGGTCCCCGGCATTGATGGCGCAGGCGAGGTGATCGCATCGAGCCATCCTTCATGGAAGGTCGGTGACCGGGTGGTGCTCAATGGCTGGGGCGTGGGCGAAGTGCACATGGGCTGTCTGGGTGAGCGCGCGAAGCTCAAGGGTGACTGGCTGATACCGCTGCCGCACGATATGTCGACCCGCACGGCGATGGCGATTGGCACCGCAGGCTACACCGCGATGTTGTGCGCGATGGCGCTGGCAGAATGTGGTGTTAAGCCCGAGCATGGCGAAGTACTGGTGACGGGTGCATCCGGTGGCGTAGGTAGTGTGGCGGTCGCGATTCTTGCGGCACGCGGCTACAAGGTTGTGGCATCCACCGGTAAGCTGGGCGAATCAGAGTATCTGAAATCGCTGGGGGCTGCGGAAGTCATTGATCGCGCTGAGCTCTCTGCGCCGGGCAAGCCACTGCAAAAAGAGCGCTGGGCAGGTGTCGTCGATTCCGTCGGCTCGCATACGCTGGTGAATGCGATCGCACAGTGCCGCTATGGCGCGACAGTCGCAGCATGCGGTCTCGCGCAGGGAATGGATTTCCCGGCGACGGTTGCGCCATTTATTTTACGCAGCGTGAAGCTGATCGGTGTCGATAGCGTGATGGCGCCGCGTGAGCGTCGGCTGGATGCCTGGTCGAATCTGGCGAGTGAGCTCAAGCCGCACACCCTGGAAAAAATCACACAAGAGATCACGCTCGCGCAGGCGCTGGACTGGGCGCCGAAGATACTTGCTGGTGCTGTCAAAGGCCGGCTGGTCGTGAACGTGAGGGCTTGATGGCGACAAGTCGTGAGGCGGTGCAGTACCGCATCATCCCGGTTGATCCGGCGCTGCACCTGTTTGATGTCACGCTGACGATTGCCAAGCCTGCTGCAGAAGGCCAGCAAGTATCACTACCTGCCTGGATACCGGGCAGCTACATGATCCGGGAATTCGCACGCAATATCGTCAGCATCAGCGCCAGCTGCGACGGCCGCAAAGTGCGGCTGACAAAACTCGATAAACACAGCTGGCGGGCTGCGCCCTGCAAAGGTGAGCTGCAGATTCAGTATCAGGTCTATGCGTGGGATTTATCAGTACGCGCCGCGCATCTCGACCAGACGCATGGTTTTTTTAATGGCACCAGCGTATTCCTGAAAGTGCAGGGCAAGGAAGCACTGCCCCACATCGTAGATATCCAGCCACCGGAAGGTGAAGCCTATGCCCGCTGGCGCGTCGCAACGTCGCTGCCAGAGCACAAGGCGCGTCGTCATCGCTTTGGTACGTATATCGCCAGCGACTATGATGAGCTGATCGATCATCCGGTCGAGATGGGTGAGTTCGAGCTGATACGTTTTGATGCGCATGGCGTGCCGCACGAGATGGCGATCACTGGCCGCGTTCCCAAGCTGGACAAGGTGCGGCTAGCGAATGACCTGAAAAAAATCTGCGAAGTACAGATTGCATTTTTTGAGCCATCATCCAAAGCAGCGCCGATGGAACGTTACGTGTTCCTGACGCTGGCGGTCAGTGAAGGTTATGGTGGGTTGGAGCATCGATCATCGACTGCGCTGATTTGCGCACGCAATGATCTGCCCGTGATCGGGCAAGCTGACATGAGCGATGCGTATCGCAGCTTTCTCGGGCTGTGTAGCCATGAATATTTTCATACCTGGAATGTCAAGCGCATCAAACCCGCAGTCTTTGCGCCCTATGACCTGAGCGAGGAAAATTACACGACGCTGCTCTGGTTGTTCGAGGGTTTCACCAGCTATTACGATGATCTGATGTTGCTGCGCTCCGGCGTAATCGACAGCGGTGCTTATCTGAAGCTGATTGAAAAGACCATCAATAATGTGCAGCGCGGTAGCGGTCGCCTGAAGCAGAGTATTGCCGAGTCGAGTTTCGATGCCTGGACCAAGTATTACCGGCAGGACGAGAATGCACCGAACGCCATCGTCAGCTATTACGCTAAGGGCTCACTCGTTGCACTGCTGCTGGATCTGGTGATTCGGCGCGATACGCACGGCCGTCGTTCGCTGGACGATGTGATGCGCGCACTGTGGCGACGTTATGGCAGAGATTTTTATTCAACCAAAGGTGGGCGTGGCGTTACCGAACAGGATGTCGAGACGCTGTTCGACGAGATCACTGGCCTGACGCTGAAATCCGTCTTTGATCAGGCTGTGCGCGGCACGCGCGATCTGCCGCTGGCTGAGGTATTCGCGGCATTTGGCATTGATATGGCGGATCGCCGCAAAGCGCTTGCGCCATCGATGGCAGTGCGCACGCAGCGCGACGGTAGCCATTGCAAGCTCGGTGCGGTTCATGAAGGCGGAGCCGCGCATAAGGCGGGTCTGTCGGCGGGTGATCTGTTGGTAGCGATCGATGGTTTGCGTGTCACCTCCGGCAATCTAGACGGATTGCTGCAGCGTTACCGTGTCGGCGACAAGATCGCTGTTCATGCGTTCCGCCGCGATGAGCTGATGCAGTGTGAACTGACGCTCGAGTCCGATGCTGCGCCACAATTCACGCTAGAGCCCCGAGAGAAGCCTGTTGCGGGTGTGAAGTTGCGTAAAAACTGGCTGAAAAGCCAAAAATAAAAATCAATAACATCTTCCCTGTCAGGAGATTTCCATGACTCAGCGTCTGCTCTGCCGCATTTTCTCTCGGATTCTCCCCCGTCTGGCACTTGCCGCCAGCTTGTCCACCTGCTTCATCGCTGCTTCACCTTCGCCAAGTGCAGCCGAGTTGCCTTCTGCATCACCACAATCTCAAGGCCTGTCTGCTGAACGCCTTGGGCGAGTGCGCGAATTGTTCCAGACGGAAGTCGATGGCGGCCGAATGCCGGGCGTTGTGGTACTCGTCGCGCGCAAAGGCAAGATTGTTCAGGCTGATGCACTGGGATTTCAGGATAAAGAGTCTGGCAAGCCGATGAAGCGCGATGCCATCTTCCGCGCGTATTCAATGACCAAACCGCTGGTATCGGTACTGGCCATGATGCTGGTGGAAGAAGGCAAATTGCAGCTGACCGATCCCGTATCGAAATTTTTCCCGGCGATGACCAATCTGAAGGTGTTGTCGAATTCTGCAGATGGCAACAGCGAGCGCGTTCCTGCCGCGCGTCAAATCACCATTCATGACTTGCTTCGTCATACCTCGGGCATCAGCTATGCAGAGTTCAGCCGTTTCCCTGCCATCAAAGGGCCTTATCAGGAGGCGGGGCTTTTCTCGACCGACGTTCAGGGCAAATGGATCACACTGACGCCCGAGCAGCAGGTTGACGCACTGGCAAAGGCGCCACTGCTATGGCAACCGGGCACGACCTGGGAGTACAGCTTGTCTACTGATTTGCTGGGTCGTGTGCTGGAAGTAATCACCAAAAAAACGCTGGGCGAGCTGCTGGAAGAAAAACTTCTCAAACCACTGGGCATGAAAGACACCAGCTTTGTGGTGCCAGCCTCAAAGGCTGCGCGCATTGCCGAGCCTTTCCGTATCGATCCGCTGACGGGTCAGCCTTACTATCTGGTGCTCGATGTCACTCGCGCGATGGGCAATGATTCCGGCGGTGCAGGTATTTCAACAACCGCCGATGACTATCTGCGCTTTTGCCAGATGATGCTCAATGGTGGCACGCTGGATGGCCGCCGCTACTTGTCGCGCTCCACGGTGGCACTGATGACTTCGGATCATCTCGGTTCAAAAATCGCGACCCCCGTACAGCCGGGTGAGGTGCTGATGGGCGTGCAGGGCTATACCTTCGGCCTGGGCTTCATGGTTCGGCAAGGCGCCGGCATCGCCGGAGTGCATGGCTCAGAGGGTGACTACGCATGGGGCGGCTACGGTGGCACTTTTTTCTGGGTCGATCCGAAAGAACAGCTGATCGGCATCCTAATGGCCCAGACCCCCGGCGCCTCGCGCCAGTACTATCGCCGGATGATCAAGACGCTCGTTTATCAGGCCTTGAATTAAACCCTCTGACAGGCTGCCCGACTGTCGTGAAAAGTCGCAACTCGTCGTGAAAAGTCGTGCAGACCTGACTCCGTCTTGATTCAAGATAGCAGGTGAGCAATGAGGGCTTCAAACTCGGCGTCGCTGAAATGCTGATTGTCGAAGCGTCGCAGCGCCGGATGTTCCGGTGGCTGCACGCGCCGCTTCAGGTACTCGTCCCAGTGCGCGAGCTTCCATGCGTCGCGCGGGTCGTTGCGCTTTTCGATGCGGCGTCTGGCTTCTTCGGTCGATAGATCGATCCATGCGATGCGGCAGATGGTGCCTGAAGGCATGCCAAGCAGCACCGGGTCGAAGAATTTCCCTGCCATTAGTTCGCGGGTAAATGGGCCGACCAGCATGACCTGTGAGCCAAGCTCCAGATTTTCGCGCGTGACATCAAGCAGGCCTGCATATTCGCGGTCGCGCAGGTTTTGCAGGTAGGTGGGGCTGTCACGGTCTGCCGGATTACCGGTAAGGAGTCCCATCACATGAGAGCTGAACGCACCGTAGGCAGTGTCTTTGTCGAGGAAGAAGAAATCCTTGCCCCCGCGTGCTGCAAGCACGGGCATGGCCCGCTTGGCGAGGGTGGTTTTGCCGGTACCGGCGTGGCCGGCGAAGAGCAGTAATCTAGGAGCGTTCATGGAGATCGTTTCCAAAATGGCAGCATATGTTCTTTATTGCGCAAGTAGTGTTAAAGCATCAAAACTTGTATCATGCAATATCGCATGGTAATTGGCGGTATCGAGCAGGTATTTCTTTTCAACCCAAGACG
>JACCEC012176146.1_pt1 | contig 10110 bp, 4 predicted proteins | sample 7450121 | NCBI WGS metagenome assembly JACCEC01 (sample SAMN15323455, study PRJNA562643) | freshwater metagenome | isolation source: river surface water | place: USA:Blue River Watershed | collected 2017-08-18 | reverse complement strand
TGTACGAGTACCAATACACATTCCTGCCCGGTAAAACGTTCCGTGGTGTTATGGCGGACGAGGTCAAGGAAGTTATGCCGGAAGCGGTCTTCACCGATTCAGAAGGCTTTATGGCTGTCAACTACGGCATGATCGGTGCAGAAATGGTGGAGGTTTGATATGCGCCTGAATTGGAACAACATCGGCAAAGGTCTTGAGGGTATTGCAGCAGCTAAGCAAGCTCGTGACTTGGCTCAAGAGTCCGCTCGATACGATGTCACCGAGGGTGCATACGGTCCCGGCTTGCAGGAGAACATCCAGCAGCTTGAAGGTCTCAGGGCAAACGTAGCAGACCCAGCCCAGAATTCATACGACCCACAGCAACTTGCTGCGTACGATCAAGCTATCGCTGAATTGACTCGCCGTCAAGGTCTTACTGCCGCAGACTACTCTGTGGCCAGTGGCCCTACAAACTACGCTAATCGTCAGGAAGCACGCCAAGCTGCAGCCCCCATGCGAGCCGAAGGTCTTGCAGGTGTGTATCGCCGTTACGGCGACGTTGATAAAGCAGACGCGCTGGAAGCCCGCGCCTACGAGCAGCAGCGAGCCCTTGCCGCAGAAGAGCGTGCTAAAGCACGCGAGAAACGCGATGTGGAAGCTTTTGGATTGACTAAGACCAAAGCGCAACTTGATATTGACGAGGCCACACGCAAAGATGCAGCGGCTAAGCGAATGGTTAGTTTTGACGAGTGGCGCTCTAAGAATCCCGATGCTGACTTCAGAACAATTAACGCTAAGGTGCAAGAACTCGGCATGGGCGTAGAAGAGCAGTACGCGGTTGCATCCAAGTTAACTGGTATCGGTGAGCAGGAGTTCAAAGCATCTCAGCAGCGAATCCAAAAGCTCATTAAAAACCAAGGTCTGGACGGCTTGCTTAAAGCTCACAAAGAAAGTGACGACCTCGACCCCGGCTCCCACTTTGAAGTTACTCGCGGTAAAGGCGGTGTTGTTTCTTTGAACCGTGTGGACACTGCCACCGGTAAGATAATCCAGCCGAACGTGTTTTCTGGTACTGAAGCTGAGACCACTGCATATCTCAACAAAGCAGCTATGGACCCAGCGACTATCATCGACTACACGATGAACTTGGAAAAGACCAAGGCCTCGATTAACGCGTCTAAGGCTGCGGCCAACAAAGATAACGCTCTGTCCGCACGCTACGCCAGAGACGAGCCTGAAAAAGGCTTGACGAAGAAAGTCAAAGAGATGGAGGCTGTACTTGGTCGTGAGTTGACTCCTGCGGAAAAGGAAACAGCACTTGGCCTGATTAACAAGCCTCGTGACGAAAAGCCGCAGAAGGTTGAAGAGCCCGGCGTCCAGTACAAGGTAAACGGCAAGTTAGTCCAGACCGACGGTATGGGTGGTTTTATCTCCGTCAAGGGGGTTTTGCCGTCTGATCGTCCTGCAGCCCTTAAAGCCGCTGGGGTGTCTGACAATAACTTGAGCCGTGTTATCTGGAGCAATGACGGTGAAGCCGTTATGTTTAACAACAAAGAGTACGACGTGCGTAACAAGCGCGACATGGCTGAGCTCAATAGGGCAATGGAAGACTACGACGTGCTTAACCGCAAGATTTCCGAAGAGGCCAGATTGCGCGGCAACCCCACAGGGCCATCCGGCTTTTTGGGAGCTCGTCCTACAGGTGTTGGACCTGCATCCAGCTACGGTGTTGCTCCGGGCGCTCCAAGTATTTACGGACGTTGATAGGCATGCGACAATGTCGCATGCAACAAATTGAAGGGTATCTATGTCCCGCCGCCTGACAGACGAAGAAATTGCAGCGCGTTACAGCAACCAGTATCGGGTAGAGACTCCAGAAGCTGGGCTGTCTGAATTAGGTGGTTCGGCCATAGATCGCTTTCAGGCCAAAGCCTATGGCTTGGCTGAGCCTTTAGGTCTGTCTCGTGACTACCGCCTAGCTCAGGAAGCTGAAGCAGAGCGCACATCACAGCGCTACTACGACACGAACCCGAACGCTGTCGGCTCCTACAAAAACATCTCTGGTGTTGGTGACGTTGGCCGCTACGCCGCTGAGCTGGGCGTTCAGTCTTTGCCAGAGATCGTGCCTGTTGTGGGTGCTGGTCTTGTGGGCGGTCCTGCTGCTGCATTCGGTGTTGCCGGTATTAGTGGTATTGGTGAAGTTATGCAGGCGCAGCGCCAGCAAGCTGGCCGTACTGATGCTACTGCTGTTCCACTGGGCTTGGCGTATGGCGGTGTTGAAGCCGCAACCGGTATTGTTGGTAAGCTGGCAGGGACTGGCCTTCGCGCCGAACGTGCAGCGGCTTTTGCAAACAAATACCTAGATAACCTCAGCGGCTTTAGCGGTGGTTTGGCCCGTACAGGCTCTTCGTTTGCCCGCACAGGTTTGTCTGAAGCTGCCGGTGAAGTCGCTCAAGAGTACATCTCCAACGTTGGCCGACTGGCCATTGACCCACGGGTTGAGTTGTTTAGTCCAGAAGCTATGGACGACTACGCCGAATCTTTTGTCGGCGGCGGTCTGCTTGGCGGTTTGCTGGGTGCTGGAGCTGGTGGCTGGCGTCGTAGCCAAGGCTACCGTGAGGCCGCTCGTGAACGCGATTTGACTTCCTCGCAGCAGGAACAGACCCTTCTGACACCTCGCCCTGCGGACAGCCAGTTTGTCACCCAAGACCAGACCGTGGGCTTGCAGTCGTTTATTAACCAGAACGTTGGCGTAAACCGACCAAAGCGTAAAGACTATGTTGCCCAATTCAAGGCCGCATACGATGAGCCCACTGGCCAGTTTGTCAGCGACCCTGAAACCGGTATTGAGCGCCCACTGACTGTTGGTGAAGCCCTGCAGCGTTCACAAGCTGCACTCGACCTGACTCAGGAAAAACCAGCAGAGACAGCAGCAACTGCCCAAGTGGTGGCAAACACTGTCCGCGACCCACGTTCGTATGAACTGCGCGACACGTTTGGTGTTATTCCTACACCCTCTTCGCTGCAGCTGTACTCTGACATTCAAGCCACTGGCATCCCTGTCGACTCCGACTTGCTCGTGGATGTCTGGAAATTTGCTGGCGAAAAGCCAATGACGCCAAAGCGTCTGGAAAAAGCTCAGCAGTTGTTGGATGCCGCCATCATCAAGTCCCGTCAGGAGGCACCAAGTGGCACAGGAATTCCATCTGTATCGCAGCCTGCAGGAGGCTTGGGAGGGGGGAGCGCTGTCGTTCCGGGAGTCGTGGGAACTGCAGGACCATCTGTTGCTCCTACAGGAGGGAATGTACAGCCCGCCGGAGCCGCTGGAGCCCCTGTTCAACAAGCTGGCACTGTTCCAGTCGTCACCAGCCAACCATCTGCCCCTGTAACTACCGGAGAACCAAGTGGCACTGAAGCCTCTCAAACCATCCAAGCAGCGCCGCAAGGACAAGCCGCAGCCCCCATTCAACCTGCCACCGCAGCGGTAACTGAACCGGACATAATTAGCCAGATTTTTGGCGAGCAAGACGCCGACATTGTTCGCGGGTTCATGATGGGGCAGACGTCCGAAGAGCTTGCCGCTGAAGCTAAAGCCAAAGGTATTAAAGGCCGCAGCGCTCAGATGATCCGTAACAAGATTGCCGGTGAAATGGCTGTGCGGGATTACTGGCCAGCCAAAATCGAAGCCGCCAAGAAGAAGTTTGGCTACACCGACGAGCAGATCAAGCAAGCTCTGGAGGCAGCTATTGCCCCTGACACGGACGTTAGGTCTCAAGTTGAGCGCGAAGTGTTTAACACCGGAGCTCTTGCTGGCGCTATGACTGAAAGCGAAGCTATTGAAGCTGGCTTGGGGAATATCGTCAAAACAGAAGGTGCCAGCACCTCCGCAGTCGAAGGTTTCACTGACCTCCAAAAAGAAATTGACGCCACGCTGGAGGCGTTAGCAGCCGAGACAGACGAAGCCGTACTAGATCAGCTCAACAACAAGTTGGCAGAGCAGATTGAGAAACTCAAAGTTGTTGAGAAGCAGGCTCAGGCTGAAGTCCGAGCGCTTGCCGGTCGCAAGTCGCAAAAGGATGCTGCTGAAAAAGCCGCCGTAAAAGCCGAGCAGCCCAAGGAACTAGGAGAAGAAGATGCCGTTCAAGTCGAAAGCCCAGCAGGGGTATCTGTTCAGCCAGAAGCCGAAACTGGCCAAGGAGTGGGCAAGCAAGTACGGCGTGCCAAAAAGCCTGCCACAGAAGGTAAAGCCCAAGCCCCAGCAGTCGTCCTCACCGAAGCCGAGCAAGCAGCCCAAGCGTGGGATGTAGTCGCCGCTGAGTACCCCACTGCGCCCAAGTTTGCTGACCTGACTAAAGAGCAGCAGGAGAACTTCATTGAGTTCGGCTCTGACAACTGGGGTAAGGATGACGTTGAGCTTGAGCTGACCAAGTTGGCTAGACAGCCAGCGGCTAAAGTAGAGTACCCCACCCCACCTCCGGGAGCGCCTGCCTATGTGCAACCCGCACAGCGGGCTGTCGTGGACTTTATGAACGGCGACGTTACCAAACAACAGTTGCTAGAGCGTTTTGCTAAGCTTGGCATGACTGAGGGTCAGATTCGCTCGGTTACTAACCGCATTGACATAACGAAAGACGAAATTGATTCGGTTCAAGACCTAAAAGCGGTACTTGGATTTACCCGTCAATCTCGTCAGACGACTCGGTTGTTTACTACCGATTTGTACTTGGGTAAGGAAAACGTCCCCGGCCAGCCTCAATATGGTCGTGAGTTGCGCAACCCAGTTACGCTAAACGATGGCACTAGGTTGGATGGTTTTACTAGCCCAGACCAGTCAGTCTTTAGTGGATACGAGCGCAATGGTCAGCGCATTACCATGTCGCAAGACAGCGTTAACCCTGCTGACATCAAGTCTAGTAGAGACTCCAACAGAACGGCCAATGCTCTTAAAGCCGCGCTGAGTACCAGCGCACGTCAATCACGTCGTAGCGTACGTACTACTGACCAAGACGGCGTTGACTTTGAGTCTGTGGAGGCTTCGCTGGAAGACCTGTCCAAGTACTCTGAAGGCATTGCTGCCGGTATCCGTGGGTTGCAGAACTCAGGCATGGGCAACGCCGTTGACGCTATTGACTCTTGGATGGTTACGTTTTCGCCTGTAAAGTGGGACGCAATCTACACAATGGTAGATGGCAAGCGCACCATCATTTACAACGGCCTGATTCTCAAGGACAAGCAGCTGGCAACCACTGCCACTTTGCATGAAGTTGGCCACGGTGTTGACGAGGTTCAAGGCGGCGCTGGTAAGTTCTCCAACGACAAGGAGTTCAAGGTTTCTCGTGTGAACGGCGAGCTGATGGCTATGCGCCCCGGCACCGCTATGGACGAGCTCTTGAACCACTTTGAGGACAGCAGCGAAACGTCCCCAATCGGGGCTTTGCTGAACTACCCCTTGGACATGTCCGACGCGAACAACCGCTCGCTGACAATTCAAGAACTCCGTGAGGAAGTCTTCGCACAGGTGTGGGCTTTTTCCAACATGAACGGCGGCATGGACTATCTCCGTGATAACCTGCCAGCAACACACGCTTTTATGGAGAAGGTGCATGAACAAGTTAAAGCAACCAACTACGCAGCCGCCCAAGGTGCCCAGCAAGGTACTCAGTCAGGACAAGTTCAAGCTGGACAGCAAGGCACGCAGCCTACTGGCGCAATTTTTAGAGCCAGCCGCCAAAGACAAGGCCTGATCGACCGCAACATTGCCAAGCTGCCCAAGGACTTGCGTCAGCCAGTCCGTAACTCTGTTGGTGTGCTGGGCGACATAGGTGGTAAAGGTCTGGACTACGTGGTGTTCACCAGTGACTTGGTCAAGCGTGCCGTGGCTGCTGGTATGCCATCGGCTCAGAAGTTTTCCGACGTATTGGCCCGTCGCGCTGCTCGCGTAAGCGAGTTGGAGCGTCAAATCGAGAAGATCGCCGACGGCTACGCTGACATTGAAGACGAGTTCAAAGGCTCTGGTCGCGGCAGCGTCAACGACTTTTTGTTTGAGTCCACTCGCACTGGCAAGTGGGGCTACGGCAAGTTCCGTGACGCCAAGATGGGCGCTGAGTTTGACAAGCTGGGCCCCAAGGCTCAGAAGTTCGTTAAGGACGTGTTCGCCCACGGCGACAAGATGCTGTCCGACAAGAAGAAGATTGTCTTGGAAGCTGCAACGTCTGAGTACGACGCCATGATTAAGGCTGCTCAAGACGCCAATGACACCAAGTCTGAGGCTTCTTTGAAGGCTGAGAAAGCTGCCACGCTCAAGCGCTTCCAGACACTGTTCCGCATCCGTGAGGGCATCCCGTACGCTCCTATCAAGCGTAACGGTACTCAGGTTGTCATTGGTAAGTCCGCAGAGTATCTGGCCGCTGTTGCTGCTAAGAACACCGCACGCATCAAGCAGTTGGAGTCTGACCCCGACCACTACCACGTCAGCTTTGCCGACAGCAAGTGGGAAGCTCGCACGCTCAAAGACAAGTTGGCTGAGCAAGGCGTGTTCACTGAGTTGGACATTGTTACTCGCTCACAAGCATTTGAGGAAGCGTTCAGCGGTGAGTCGTTGCTGCCAGCCCTAACCAAAATGCGTGCCGCTGTCGACAAGCAAACTGCTGACGGCAAGAAAGACCCCACTGCTGGCAAGATGCTCAACATCATCAACCAGCTGTACTTGGAGGCTTTGGCTGAGGGTAGTGCTCGCAAGTCTGAAATGCGTCGCCGTGGTGTAGCCGGTGAAGTGGACATGCTCCAGTCGTTTACCCAGCAAGGCCGTGCCGACGCTAACTTCTTGGCCAACGTGCAGTTTGAGCCACAAGTACAAGACCAGTTGCAGAACATGCGCAACGAGTCGCGCCGTGGTGACCGCGAGCGTAAGTCAGAAATCTTCAACGAGCTGACCCAACGCTACGCTGACTCCTTGGACGTCAAGGTCAATTCTTGGGTCAACGGCCTGACAGGTTTGGCATCTAAGTTCTTCTTGGCCACCAGCCCTGCGTACTACCTGCAGAACTTGACACAGCCATTCATGATGTCGTTGCCTGCTATGGCAGGTCGCCACGATTACGGCAAAGCCGCAGTAGCACTTGGAGAAGCCTACACTGAGCTGGGTCCGCTGTTCAAGGACGTCAAGCTGTTCGACCAGCAGTTTGATTTCTCCAAAGTGCCAGCAGACGTCCGCACTGCCATCAACGAATTGGTCAACCAAGGCAAGATCGACATTGGTCTGGCCACGGAGATCAACGAGTACAAGGTTGAGGCTGACGGCAAGCTCAGCGCGTTTGCACAACGCCTGAACAAGGGCATGCGCATGGCCGTGCAGAAAACTGAAGCTGTCAACCGACTGTCTACAGCCATTGCCGCCTACCGTCTGGAGTACGCCAAGACTAAGGATGCTGCCAAGGCCACGCAGTACGCTGCTGACATTCTGTCAGACACACACGGTGACTACACAGCGTTCAACGCTCCTCGCGCATTCAACACCCAGTGGGGTAAGGTCGCGTTGCAGTTCCGCAAGTTCCAGTTGATTCAGATTGCGTTCTACGCCAAATTGATCCGCGATGCGTTTACCAAACCGGACGAGCGTGCTGCAGCAATGAAGACTCTGGCCTACTCGTTGGCCCACACCGGTGTGTTTGCTGGTCTGATGGGCATGCCCGGCTACGCAGCCATTGCGTTTGTGTTGGGCCTCTTCGGCGACGAAGACGAGCCGTACGACCTGACCGCCGACATGCGCAAGGCGCTTGGCCCAGAGTGGGCTGACTTGATTATGCGTGGCGCTCCAACACTGGCTGGCGTAGACCTGTCGGGCAAAATCGGTTCGGGCAACATGCTGTCCATCATGCCGTTCAGCAATGCTGACCTGACTACTAATGCTGGCCGGGCTGAAGCGGTCGGTACTTTTTTTGGCGGTGCAGCTTTTGGCATGACATCCCGAGTGATCGACGGTTTGTTGTACATGCTCGACGGTGACTACTACAAGGGCATTGAACGTGTGATGCCCAAGGGTGTGTCTGATGCGCTCAAGGCTGGCCGTCAAGCCACTGAGGGTATGACCCGCCGTAACGGCGATGTGCTGTTGCCTGAGAACGAGATCGGTTTAATCTCTTCCGTACTCACAGGTTTGGGTGTACCGTCTGTCCAGCAGTCAGTGACTTACGAGCGCCAGAATCGCATGCGCGACCTGACGGAAAACTTCCAAGACCGGACAACGCGTATTAAAAACGACTACGCCAAGGCCGCTCGCCAGAAGGACACCGCCGCCATGCAGCAAGCTCGTGAGGCATGGACTAAACTCCAGCAAGCACGCCAGCGCAACGGTCTCAAGCCGCAGCCAGTTTCTAACCTGCTCAAAGCTCCACAAGAGCAAGCGCAGCGCGAGAAGCGTACAGTTGGCGGTGTGCAGTACCGCGAAGGCCAACGCAAGCTGGCCGAACAAGTAACCGCCGATTAAGGAGAACCCGATGGCGACCAAAGATTCTCGGCTGACACGCGCAGGCGTGTCGGGCTACAACAAGCCCAAGGCCACACCAAACCATCCGACCAAGAGCCACGTTGTAGTGGCCAAGTCAGGAGATCAGGTCAAGACGATTCGTTTTGGCCAGCAGGGAGTGCAAGGGTCGCCAGACGGCTCCAAGCGCAACGAGGCGTTTAAAGCTCGCCATGCGGGCAATATCGCTAAAGGCAAAATGTCAGCCGCCTATTGGGCAGACAAAGTTAAATGGTGAACATCATGGCAACCAAGAAAATGAACCCGTTTGGTAAAGGCGAATCCAAGAAAATGGAAGCTGCTGAGAAAAAAGTAGCTGGCAGTAAGAAAGCTTACGCTGCTATGGAAAAGAAGTTTGAGGGTAAGAAGTCCACCTCAAAAATGAAGTGAGGCCATCATGAAAAAGACAATCATGTTCAAGCCTTGCAAAGGGTGCCCCACTCCAGCCAAGTGCGCCAAGGCTGGTAAGTGCCTAGCCAAGAAGTAAAAAAACCCCCGGGCCTTTCAGCTCGGGGGTTAAAGTTCCTCAACACAAAGGAGCTGACATGACGATCAGCGCGGCGATCATACCTCGTTAGCGGCGTCACCGTCAAATCGGTCAGAAACAAGCGTCAGAACTGGGGCCGACGAATCGGCATTTAATCTGCGTGTATCGACCACAATGCAACGCGTCTGCTGTGAAGTGCAGTCAGTACCGCGTGTAATAACGAACTTCTCCCCCTGCGAAATCAACGCGCCATCGTCCTTCAGGCTGGCGACCATCGAGTGGTAGTCCATGCGGTTGGCCATGCACCAGTCGCGCACTTCTTTCTGAGACAAGATCAAACGCCCGGCCAGCTCTTTGCTGTTGGCTGTGCCCAAAATGTATCGACCAGCAATGGGCCCATTCACTCGGTTGCGTGGTGTCTCTGGACCACGACCATCACGACTGTCACGGCATTCGGTAGTGACAATAATTCGCTGGCTCAGCATGCCGACCATTCTCTGGAACCCGTCTTCGGATGAGACTGTGTTGTTCTCGTTGACGGACTCGGCCAGCTCGCGCAGCAAGTTGACGGTGAACTTGTAGAGCTCTTTGATGTCAAACTCGACGATGCCCAGCTTCTTGGCAATCTTGGCGATCACAATCGTGCATGCACTGTGGGCCCGGTAAAAGCGGAACTTGGGGTTGGACAACACTTCAGTGAACTTGCCGAGCATGGTCTGCATGTCGCGGTACACCTCAGCTTCGTTGGCCAGAATGTACTTGACCATAGCCGCACCAGCATGGCCAGAGTTGGCAGTCATCTTCTTGATGTTCTCGGCAGCTACCATAGCGGAAGCTGACCTCCAAGCGTCTTCACCTTCTTCGGTGTCAGGGTAGTCTGCACGGTCGACAAGCATCAACGAGTTGTAACGGTCAACGTTCAACTGAATCAGGCGCACAGCTTCGGCTTGAGAGTTGGCTTGGTTGGCCGCTAACAGGCCGTAGAAATCCCGGTTGCCAGTGACATACACGTTAAGCCGCCACTCCGAAGACTTGGCAAACACCACACCGCCGCCTTTGGATGTGAGGCGAACTTTGTCTTGGCCGTTGGACACGCCGTAGGCTACGTCACTGAACACGCCAG
>JACCEC011118959.1_pt1 | contig 10110 bp, 8 predicted proteins | sample 7450121 | NCBI WGS metagenome assembly JACCEC01 (sample SAMN15323455, study PRJNA562643) | freshwater metagenome | isolation source: river surface water | place: USA:Blue River Watershed | collected 2017-08-18 | reverse complement strand
CCCGCATGCGCGCGGGCGATGGTGCAGAAAACATCGTGGGCTTCGAGGTTGAACACCAAATTTTGCAGGTGCTGCACGGCACACACGTGCCTCGCTTTGTGGCAGCAGGTGATTTGATCCACCTGCCTTATTTGGTGATGGAGCATGTCCCAGGCAAAACGCTGCAACACGTTCTCGATGCCAATGCACAAACTAACACACGCGCCAGCGTGCCAGAGATTGCGCAAATGGGCGCTGCCATTGCGCGCGCGGCGCACAGCTTGCACCAGCAAAACACCTGTCACCTCGACATCAAGCCCGCCAATGTGTTGCTGCACACCCAGGGCCATGCGGTGTTGCTCGACTTTGGGCTGTCTTGCCATGCGCACTACCCCGACTTGTTGGCCGAAGAGCTGCGCAAAGCCGTCGGCTCGCCTGCTTGGATCGCACCGGAGCAAGTGGTGGGCGTGCGTGGTGATCCGCGCAGCGACATCTTTGCCATTGGCGTGATGCTGTACGAGTTAGCGACCGGCGAGCTTCCTTTTGGCAATCCACAAACCGATGCAGGCATGCGTCAGCGTTTGTGGATGGATCCCACACCCCCACGACGCTTACGCGCAGACTTGCCTGAATGGTTGCAAGAGGTGGTGCTGCGCTGCCTAGAACCCGAGGCGGCCAAACGTTACCCATCCGCGGCCCATTTGGCGTTTGACCTCGAACACCCCGAACAAGTCAAAGTCACCCAACGGGGACGTCAGTTGAAAGGCACGGCCTTCTTCACGCATTTCAAGCGCTGGCTCAAGGCTGCGGGCATGCACTACCAACCCAGCCCCTTGCCCTCGCAGCAAATCGATGAGGTGCCGATTTTGATGGTGGCCGTGCCCCATCATGATGCCAGCGACGCCACGCTGTACTCACTGCGCCAAGCCGTGGCGCGTTCGTTGGGTATTCGCCCTGGTGCACGCTTGGCCGTGGTGACCGTGATTTCGCCCAACCAAACCAGCGCCTCCGAAAGTGACAAGAGCGAAACGTCTGTCCACCGCCAATACCTGACGATGCTGCACCAATGGGCACAGCCGTTGGACTTGGAGGCGCACCAGACCTCGTACCACGTTCTGGAGTCGGGGGACGTGGCCACCGCCCTCGTGCGCTATGCCGAAGGCAACCATGTGAGCATGATCGTCATGGGGGCGGCCACCCACGGTTTGCAAATGCAACGCTTCGTGGCAACGGTCCCCATCAAGGTGGCGATGGAAGCACCGTGCACGGTGATTTTGGTCAAGCAGGCGCTGCCGTTTGAGCGCCTGGTGGCCTGAGACCGACGGACCTGGCCTCAGTCCACCTTGGCGCCAGAGGCCTTCACCACCTGCGCCCACTTTTTGTGTTCCGCGTCGATGAACTTGGCAAAGTCTTCGGGCGTGTTACCACCAGGAATGGCGCCTTGCGACAACAATTTTTCTTTGATGGCGGGCGTGCTCAAGGCCTTGGCCACCTCTTGCTGAATGCGGTGCACCACCTCGCTGGGGGTTCCTGCAGGCGCCAACAAACCAAACCATGAGCTAGCTTCGTAGCCTTTCATGGGCGCCCCACCCGCTTCTTCGATGGTGGGTAAATCAGGCATGGCGGCAGAACGCTGGTTGCTGGTCACCGCCAACGCCTTGAGCTTGCCCGACTTGATGTGTGGAATGGAAGAAGGCAGGTTATCAAACATCACGTCCATCGAGCCGCCCAACATGTCGAGCAACGCTGGGTTCGAACCTTTGTAGGGGAAGTGAACCATGTAGGTGCCGCTCATGCTTTTGAACAACTCACCCGCCAAGTGAATGGAAGTGCCATTGCCACTGGAGGCCATGTTGAGCTTGCCAGGGTTGGCTTTGGCATACGCAATGAAATCAGCCACCGAATTGATGTTGCGGGCCTTGGCGGTGTCAGCATTCATGATCATCACATTGGGCACACCGGCCACCACCGTGATGGGGGCGAAGTCTTTGATCGGGTCATAGGGCAGCTTGTTGTAAAGCGCGCGGTTGATGCCGTGCGTGCCCACCGTGCCCATGAGCAAGGTATAGCCATCCCCAGGAGATTTCGCAACGATGTCAGCGCCGAGGTTACCGCCCGCGCCCGCCTTGTTGTCCACAAAAAAGGACTGGCCAAAGACGCGGGTCAGCTCAGGCGCAACCGCACGCGCCAAGATATCGGTGGTGCCCCCTGGAGCAAAGGGCACCACAATGCGCACCGGCTTGTTGGGCCAAGCTTGTTGTGCTGGGGCTTGAAAGCCCACCAATGCCAACGCACTGAACAAAGTGGCTTGCGTGAATAAGCGGCGGCGCATCGTCATGGGGTCTCCTAATTTTTTTGATCTACAGATCATGCCACTGCTCTGTGTTGAAAACAGTCACATGGGCGTAATGACGCGCCCGTGTTTACCCCATGAAAAAAGCCACCCGAAGGTGGCTTTTTTTCGTAGGTCATGCATCAGTCAGCGTACACGCCGGCTGCTTGAATGATTGGGCCCCATTTGGCGATTTCCGCAGACACAAACTTCTTGTGCTCAGCCATATCAGAACGCTTGTCGGTCACGATGACAGCACCCAAGGCCTGTTGCTTCTTGATGAACTCTGGATCTTTCAACGCCACTTTCAACGCGGCGTTGATCTTGCCGCTCACATCGGACGGTGTGCCTTTGGGGGCATACATGCCGTGCCAGATCGTCACTTCAAAACCCTTGAGGCCTGACTCGTCCAAAGTAGGCAGGCCCTTCAATGCGGGTGTTGTCAAACGCTTGAGCGTTGTGACTGCAAAGCCTTTGACGGATTTGCCTTCGATCTGGCTCGTGGTGTTGGTGGTTTGGTCACACAACAAATCGATTTGGCCACCCATCAAGTCATTCATGGCAGGGGCAGTGCCTTTGTAAGGCACTGTGGTCATGTCGGTCTTGATGGCGCTTTGGAACATCAAGCCACACAAGTGCGATGCCGCACCCAAACCTGCGTTACCCAAATTGATCTTGCCTTTGTTTTGCTCAATCCAAGCCGCCAATTCTTTGTAGTTGTTGGCTGGCAGGGAAGGACGACCAATCAAGGTCATGGGTACATCATTGACCATGCCCAGGTACTCGAAGTCGTCGGTCGTGTTGTAAGGCATCTTGCGGTACAAAGCGGGCGATGTGGCCATGCCGATGTGGTGCAACAACACGGTGTGACCATCTGGCTGGGCCTTGGCAACTTTGTTGGCGCCAATCGTGCCACCAGCGCCCGCCACGTTCTCAACCACCACATTGGCGCCCAAGGGCTTGCGCATGGCTTCGGCCAAGTCACGCGCAACGCGGTCTGTTGGACCGCCAGCAGCAAACGGCACCACGATGGTGACGGGTTTATCTTTGATCGGGAAATCGGCTGCGTTGGCGCCAGTCAGCGTGGCCACAGCCAACACAGTCAATGCGAATAATTTGTTCATCATGTCTCCTTTAGATAACGAGTCATGATGGTAAAGCACCGCAAGCCCTAAGAAACATCGGGAATTACTTAATCACTGCGCTAGGTCAAGCACATGCAAATCAATCTTATTGATAAGAGCGCGCATCCTCAATGACTTTGCCGTCGTTGGGCAATGCGTCCAATGCCACGAAGCTCACATCCGCACGGAGTTTGGTGATGTCACGCACGGCATCCCCAATTTTTTGCGCCAATCCTTCGGATTCAGCCGCTTCGACTTTCAGGCTCATGTGATCGTTGGCCATTTCACCGGTCACGACCAAACGTGCACGCTTGATTTCGGGGAAGCGCTTGACCACCTCGGCCACTTGACCTGGGTGCACAAACATGCCACGCACCTTGGTGGTTTGATCGGCACGCCCCATCCAACCTTTGATGCGCACATTGGTACGACCTGTTGGGCATTGGCCGGGCAAGACGGCAGAGAGATCGCCGGTGCCAAATCGAATCAAGGGGTAGTCGGGATTGAGTGTGGTGATGACCAACTCACCCACTTCACCGGCTGGCACAGGGTCACCCGTGCCAGGGCGCACGATTTCAACAATCACGCCCTCATCCAACACCAGGCCTTCACGCGCCTCAGTTTCGTAGGCGATGAGGCCCAAGTCCGCCGTGGCATAGCACTGGTAACCCGCGATGCCGCGCTCGGCCAACCAGTCGCGCAAGCTGGGCGGAAAGGCTTCGCCTGACACCATGGCTTTTTTGAGTGAGGGCAACGACACGCCCATTTCAGCAGCCTTCTCCACAATGATCTTCAAGAAGCTCGGCGTGCCCACGTAGCCTGCGGGCTTTAATTCGGCCATGGCCGCCACTTGTTGTTCGGTCTGGCCAGTACCGCCTGGAAACACCGTGCACCCAATCGCATGGGCCCCTGTTTCCATCATCGAGCCAGCCGGCGTGAAGTGGTAACTGAAACAGTTGTGGGCCAGTTCACCCGCACGAAAACCTGCGGCATATATGGCACGCGCCATGCGCCAGTAATCTGAGCGTGCACCTTCGGGTTCGTAGATCGTGCCAGGGCTGGCAAACACACGTGGCATGGCTTTGCCAAAACCAATCGCGGCGAAGCCACCAAAAACATTGCTGGCACGTTGGGCTTGCTGTTGCGCCAGCAACTCGTACTTGCGAATCACGGGCAAGCGGGCCAACGCTTCACGGCTGTTGATGCTGGCGGCATCGATACCTGCCAGGGTCTGCGTGAAAGCGGGCGAGTTTTTTTGTGCATGCGCCACTTGTGCGGGCAACGCAGCCATGAGCGCCGCTTCGCGCTCGACGGGGTTACGGGTTTCGAGCGCGTCGTAATACTGAGACATGTGCGCGTCCTTTAAGCCAACCAGCGTTTGCGGCGTTTGTAGCTCTTGGCGTCTTTGAAGCTCTTGCGCTCGCCCCCGCCCACGCCGAGGTAGAACTCTTTCACGTCTTCGTTGTTGGCCAAGTCATCGGCCGCGCCGTCCATCACAATGCGGCCCGATTCCATGATGTAACCATAGTCGGCGTACTTGAGCGCCATGTTGGTGTTTTGCTCGGCCAACAAGAAGGTGACCTTTTCTTTCTCGTTTAAATCTTTGACGATGTTGAACACCTCTTCCACGATTTGAGGTGCCAAGCCCATCGACGGTTCATCCAACAACACCATGTTGGGGTTGGCCATGATGGCGCGGCCAATCGCACACATTTGCTGCTCACCCCCTGAGGTGTAAGCCGCTTGCGAGGTGCGGCGTGTTTTGAGGCGAGGAAAGTAGTTGTAGACCTTCTCGAGGTTGGCTTCAATTTCGCCTTTGCTGGTGCGTGTGTAGCTGCCGGTCAACAAATTTTCTTCAATCGTCAAGTGGGCAAAGCAGTGACGACCTTCCATCACCTGCACCACGCCACGCTTGACCAAATCGGCCGGTGTGAGGTTTTCAATGCGCTCGCCACGAAACTCAATGCTGCCTTTGGTCACAGCACCACGCTCGCCTTGTAGCAAATTAGAAATCGCGCGCAAGGTGGTGGTTTTGCCTGCGCCATTGCCACCCAAAAGCGCCACGATGCCGCCTTCGGGCACTTGCAGCGACACACCCTTCAAAACCAAGATCACATGGTTGTAGATGACCTCGATGCCGTTGACGTTGAGAACGATGTTGTTGGCGCTCATAACTTACCTTGCTAAAAAAACGTTGTTGGACCAGACCAAACCTCAAGGCAAACACAGTTTGCTTTGAGGTTTGGCGACTCGGGAGAGTCGCCAAATCCATCAGCCTCAAGGGCTGACTTGCTTCAGATTAAGACTGGCAATCTGCTGCGGTACGACGTGTGATTTTTTTCTCAGCAGCGTACTTGTCAGCGAACTGCTTGACCAAAGGCTTGATGATGGTGTCATCGGCTTCAATCCAGTCAGAGCTGTAGTTCCACTTTTTGCCGTCCCAGGTGTGGACGCGTGCAGAACGTGAGCCTTCATGGTCCAAGCAAGAGGTGCTGAGAGGTTTCATGACCGTGCCCAAGCCCAACTTGTCGAGCGCCTTTTGATCCAAAGTCAGGTTCTCTAAGCCCCAACGAATTTGCTCGCCGGTCATGACCTTGCCTTTGCCAAAACGAGACTGCGCTTGACGCACACCCTCTACCGCCAAGGCTGCACTGACCATGCCACGGTTGTAGAGCGTTGTGCCCACTTCTTCAGCAGGGCCTGTGCCTTGTTTCTTGCCATGCACGTGGGTCTTGATGTCAGCAATGACTTTGCCGCCTTCGCCTGTCGCGACCAAACCGTTGTAGCCTTTGGCAGCTTCGCCCACGTCTTTGACGTCTGGCTCAGCAGCGGACCACCACACACCGTACATTTTTTCGCGTGGGTAACCCGTGGCCACAGCTTCTTTCAAAGCAGCAGAGTTCATCACGCCCCAACCCCACAACAGCACATAGTCAGGACGGGCTTGACGCACTTGCAACCAAGTGGCTTTTTGCTCCACGCCTGGTGCCGTCACAGGCAAGAGTTGCAGATCGAAACCTTGCATCTTGGCGCGCTCTTGCAAGAGAGGGATAGGCTCTTTGCCATAAGGGCTGTCGTGGTAGACCAAGGCGATCTTCTTGCCTTTGATGTTGCCACCTTCTTTTTTGGTGATGTGCTGCATGATGATGTCAGCACCAGACCAGTAGGTACCCATCAATGGGAAGTTCCACTTGAACACTTGACCGTCGCTGGACTCAGAACGGCCATAGCCACCGGTGATGAGCGAGTTTTTGTCAGCAGGCGCCTTCTCAGTCAAGGCGAAAGTGATGCCGGTCGACAGCGGTTGGAACACCGAACCTTGTGCTTTACCTTTCAAGCGCTCATAGCACTCGACGCCACGGTCTGTGGCGTACGCGGTGTCGCACTCTTCAAACGTGATCTTGACGCCGTTGATACCGCCATCGCGCGCATTGACGAGCTTGAGGTAATCGGCATAGCCGTTCGCCCATGGCACGCCATTGGGTGCGTAAGCACCCGTGCGGTAGGGCAACACGGGGAAGAATTGCTCTTTGGCTTGCGCCTGAGCAGAGGTTGTGACAACCGCGCTGGCCAGGCCAGTCGCTGCAACGGCCACAGCCATCATGAGGGAACGAATTTTCATTTGAAGTCTCCTTAGAAAAATTATGCAAACACCAGAAAACCAACTTAGTGTGGGAACGGCCACAAACGCAGCTTTTGCTTACCCACACTCCACAACTTGGCCAAGCCATGCGGCTCGACGATCAAGAACCACACAATCAAAGCACCAAAGATCATTTGCTCAGCATGCGTCAATGCAGCCGTGCTCACCTCAATGCCGACAAGCGCGCCCATCGAGGGCAAAACCATGTTGATGATGATGGGCAAAATCACAATGAATCCTGCACCAAAAAAGCTACCCATGATGGAGCCCATACCGCCCAAGATGACCATGAACAAGAGCTGAAACGAACGGTCCACCGAAAACGCGGCGGGTTCCCATGAACCCAAGTAGACAAACGCCCACAAGGCACCGGCCACGCCCACAATGAAAGAGCTCACGGCAAATGCGCTGAGCTTGGCGTACATGGGACGAATGCCGATCACGGCCGCAGCGACGTCCATGTCGCGAATCGCCATCCACTCCCGGCCGATGGCGCTGCGCACCAAGTTCTTCGCAAGCAAACCGAAGACCACCAAGAACGTCAAACAGAAGGTGTATTTTTCAAAAGGCGTGTTGATGGGCAGACCAAACACTTGCAGATCTGCCACCGATGCGGTGCCTGACGCAGAGTCGTTGGTGAACCACTTGATGCGCAAAAACGCCCAGTCGCAAAAGAACTGAGCAGCCAGTGTGGCCACCGCCAAATACAAGCCTTTCACGCGCAAACTGGGGATGCCAAAGAACATGCCCACCAAGGTGGCAAAGAAGCCGCCCATCAAGAGACAAAGAATCAAAGGCATGCCTTCGACACGCACAAAGAAGTTGTAAGCCGCATAAGCTCCGACCGCCATGAAGGCACCCGATCCCAAAGAGATCTGACCGCAATAGCCCACCAAAATGTTCACGCCCAACGCAGCGAGTGACAAGATGAGGAAGGGAATCAGAATCGCGCGCATCATGTATTCGTCGGCCAGCAAGGGCACGCCGATGAACGCAAAGGCAATCAATAACAAGACGCCGATGCGGTCTTGGGTGATCGGAAAGATCTGCTGATCTGCCTTGTAGGTGGTTTTGAATTGACCGTTTTCTCTGTAGAACATATCTAACCTTTAATGATCTTTTAGCTTCGACACGCTTCGCTTAACTTAGCTTTACTAAGTTAGTCTGTGCTGAAAAATTATTGCGTGCGTATTTCATACGCGATCAATAATTTTTTCGCCAAACAAGCCTTGTGGACGAACCAACAAGAAGCCCAAAGCCAGAACATACGCAAACCAAATTTCGATACCGCCGCCCACATAAGGGCCGAGGAACACTTCAGACAATTTCTCGCCCACGCCGATGATCAGGCCACCAATGATGGCGCCGGGCACAGAAGTCAGACCACCCAAAATCACCACAGGCAAAGCACGCAAGGCGCGGCCTGTTGATGTTTTCTGAAAGAAGATGGTCAGTGCGGCGACGAGTGCGGCTGCGACAATCGAGGCGTAGAGGTCTTCTTTGCTGATCAGGATGCCGCCTTCGAACACCGACTGAAGCAGAAATATCGGCTCCTTGGGCATGCCGATATCAATTTTGTAGACCGAGCTGCCAAAAATGGTCTGGCCAAAACCATCCAGGAAATATGTGACCCCAAGGGTGGCCATCAGCAAGGTGACGGCCTCCTGGTTGACCAGTGGCCGTAGCACCAGTTTTTCAACCACCCAGGCAAAGGCAAACATGAGAAGGGCGGCCAAGACAAAGGCAATCAGATTTCCAAGCAGTTTGCTGTCGAAGCCCAGGAGCGCCGGTATCCATTCAGAAAAACGCGCCATGGCAAGGGCGGCAAAGAGCACCATGGCGCCCTGTGCGAAGTTGAAGACACCGGATGCTTTAAAGATCAGCACAAAGCCCAGGGCGACCAGCGAATACAGCACGCCCGCCATGAGTCCGCCGATCAAAGTTTCAAAGAAAAATCCCATGATGTGGCTATTCCCCCTTAATGCTCGGTGCCCAGGTAGGCGTTAATCACATCGGGGTTCTGTCGGACATCGTCCGGAACACCGTCGCCAATCTTCTTGCCGTAGTCCAGCACGACAACCCGCTCAGAGATATCCATCACCACGCTCATATCGTGTTCGATTAGAACAATCGTGGTTCCAAATTCATCGTTGACGTCGAGAATGAAACGGCACATGTCCTGCTTCTCTTCCACGTTCATGCCGGCCATTGGCTCATCGAGCAGCAGCAGCTTTGGCTCCATCGCAAGTGCCCGTCCCAGATCCACCCGTTTCTGCAGGCCATAGGGCAGCTGGCCCACTGGCGTGCGGCGGTGCTGTTGGATGCCGAGGAAGTCGATGATCTCTTCAACGAACTCCCGATGTCTGATCTCTTCACGCTCCGCGGGACCGAGGCGCAATGCCTGAAGAAAGAGGTTGGATTTCATCCGCAGGTTTCGGCCGGTCATGATGTTGTCGAGCACCGACATTCCCTTAAACAGCGCTAAATTCTGAAAAGTTCTGGCAACGCCAAGGCAGGCCATCCGATGTGGATTCACATCGTCGAGCGTTTCGCCTTCGAAGACAATCTGCCCCTCCTGCGGCTTGTATGCGCCATTAATGCAGTTGAGCATGGAGCTTTTTCCTGCCCCATTTGGACCGATGATGGAACGGATCTCGCCGCGCTGAACATCGAAGGAAATGTTCGATAGGGCCTGGACACCGCCAAACGACAGGCTGATGCCACGGACCTCGAGGATAATATCGCTGCCGCTCATTTGGTCCCTCCGTAGGGGAAGGTTTTGGTGTCGTGGACCCTGAGCGTGGCGGAGACCTTTCCGGTTCGGCCATCCTCAAAACGCACCGCTGTCTCAATGAATTGTTCCTTCAGCCCCCCGTAGATGGCATCGATCAGGACCTTGTATTTCTCTTCGATAAAGCTCCTGCGCACCTTCCGTGTTCTGGTGAGCTCATCGTCATCCGGGTCAAGTTCTTTGTGCAGAATCAGGAAGCGCGAGATCTGTGCGTGGCCAAGCATGCTTTCATGGGAGAGCT
>JACCEC010100155.1_pt1 | contig 10114 bp, 8 predicted proteins | sample 7450121 | NCBI WGS metagenome assembly JACCEC01 (sample SAMN15323455, study PRJNA562643) | freshwater metagenome | isolation source: river surface water | place: USA:Blue River Watershed | collected 2017-08-18 | reverse complement strand
ATCGCCCCGTCCATCCTCTCTGCCGACTTCGCCCGCCTGGGCGAGGAAGTGCGTGATGTCATCGCCGCCGGCGCTGACTGGATCCACTTTGATGTGATGGACAACCACTACGTCCCCAACCTCACCTTCGGCCCCATGGTCTGCCAGGCGCTGAAATCCCATGCCAAGCGTGCCGACGGCACCCCGGTGCCGGTCGACGTGCATCTGATGGTGCAGCCGGTCGATGCCCTGGCCCAGCTCTTCGCCGATGCCGGGGCCGACTACATCAGCTTCCACCCCGACGCTTCAGGCCATGTCCACCGCAGCGTGCAGGCGATCAAGGCGCGTGGCTGCAAGGCGGGCCTGGTGTTTAACCCCGCGGCATCGCTGGACGTGCTTGATTGGACGATCGACGATATCGACCTGATCCTGATCATGTCGGTCAACCCGGGCTTTGGCGGCCAGAGCTTCATCGATTCGGCGCTGCGCAAGATCGAGCAGGCGCGCAAGCGCATCGACGCCAGCGGCCGCGACATCCGGCTGGAGGTCGACGGCGGCATCAAGGTTGACAACATCGCCCGTGTGGCGGCCGCCGGCGCCGACACCTTCGTCGCTGGCAGCGCCATCTTTGGCAAGCCCGATTACCGCGCCGTCATCGACGCAATGCGGTCAGCGTTGGCGGGCCAAGCCGGCTAAAGCGGCGGCATTCGGCTGCATGCGCCCAGCCTCGGCCCCACCAGGCCAAACAAGCAAAAACCAAAAAGACCAGACGGCGGCGGTCGGCGGGCTCCTACCGGGAGCCGTCGGGGTGGACGACAGTCTTCAACGACCGCTGGCTACGGTCACGCCCCTCGAGCTTTTCTAAGCTCTAGCCCTTCCCGTGATGCCAGTTGCATCGCCGGGCATGGCAAACACCAAGGGGTAAGGGCATGGCGTGGATAGCGGAGTGGCCCGAGTGGCTGGTCTGGTGCGCGGTCGGCGCGGCAGCGGCGTTTGGATTGGCGGCGGTGGCCTATGTGATTGAGTCCGCGATCGAGACGGGCCAGCCCTAGGCGCCCAAGGCGTCCTGCGCACCTTGCTGTCTCCACCCAGGTCCCTCCCGGGCCTACCCCTTCCTTGCCCCCAAACGCCACCCGACACGCCCATCATGGTCCTCCCGCGCACCGAGCCCCCCCGCAAATCCAAGCCAAGCGACCCCGTCGCCGCGCAGCAGCGACACTTGGAAGCCTTTCACCTGCCCGTGGACGGACCCTTGACCACCCAGCAGGGCGTCGTCTTCTCCGACAACCACAACAGCCTGCGCGCTGGCCTTCGCGGCCCCACCCTGCTGGAAGACTTCATCCTGCGGGAAAAACTCGAGCACTTCGGTCAGGAGCGCATTGCCGAGCGTGTGATCCACGCCCGTGGCGCCGCCGCCCACGGCTGGTTCGAGTGCCATCGCTCGCTGTCGGCCTTCACCCGTGCCGACTTCCTGCAAGAGGCGGGAGGGCGAACGCCCGTCTTCGTGCGTTTCTCCAACCTCACCGGCGAGCGCGGATCGGCCGATACCGTGCGCGACCTGCGCGGCTTCGCGGTCCGCTTTTATACGAGAGAGGGAAACCTCGACTTGGTGGGCGCGAGCTTCCCCGTGTCTTTTGTCCAGGACGCGATGAAGTTCCCCGACTTCGTGCATGCGCTCAAGCCTGAGCCTCACCATGGCATGCCCCAGGCCAGCGCCGCACACGACACCTTCTGGGACTTCGCCTCGCTCACGCCTGAGAGCACGCACGCGCTCATGTGGCTGATGTCCGACCACGCCCTGCCCCGCAGCCTGCGCATGATGGGGGGCTTTGGCGTGCACAGCTTTCGCCTGGTCAACGCGCAGGGTGGCGCCCACTTCGCCAAGTTCCACTGGCGCCCTCGCTTGGGCCGGCATGCCCTGGTGGCCGATGAAGCCCAGCACATCGCCGGCGTCGACCCGGACTTTCTGCGCCGCGACCTGTGGGAGGCGATCGCCCGCGGCCAGCACCCGGAGTGGGAGCTGGGCCTGCAGTTGGTCGACGAGGGACGTGCTGACGAACTCGGCGTAGACCTGCTGGACCCGACCAAGCTGCTGCCCGAGGCGCTGGTACCGATACAGTGGGTGGGCAAGCTGGTGCTCCATCGCAACCCGGAAAATTTCTTCGCAGAGACCGAGCAGGTGGCCTTCAACCCCGGTCATCTGGTTCCCGGCATCGACTTCAGCCACGACCCTCTGCTGCAAGGGCGGCTGGCGGGCTACAGCAGCGCCCAGGCAGCCCGCCTGGGCGGGCCCAATCACCACCAGTTGCCGATCAACCGCCCCGTCTGTCCTGTCCATCATTTCCAGCGCGATGGTGCGCATTGCCTGGGCATCGCCCGCGGCCCTGTCAACTACGAGCCCAACTCCCTGGCCCAGGGCGGCGAGTTCCGTGCCGATGGCGGGGAGCAGGGCTTCCAGTCACTACCGGGGCCGGTGGCCCCGCCCAAATTGCGCAAACGCCCGCCTGCTTTCGACGACCACTTCAGCCAGGCCACCCTGTTCTGGAACAGCCAGTCGAGCGCGGAGCGTGATCATCTGGTTTCGGCCTTCGTGCAGGCGCTGGCGCGGGTCGAGTCCGCCGCCATCCGGCAGCGCGCAGTCGACAACCTGGCGCATGTGGACGCCCGCCTGGCCCGCAAGGTGGCCGACCCGCTGGGACTGCCGCCGCCGGACCCGCGCGCCGCAGCGGGCCGGGCGGGTTTTCGTCATCCCCCGTCCCAGCCATTCAGCGCGACTCTGGACCGCTGCGCCGCGCTCTCGCTGGAGTCGCCGACGGCGGGAATCGCCAGCCGGCGGGTGGCCATCCTGGTCGCCCCAGGGGTGGAGGTCGGTGCGATGAAAGTGTTGCAACAGGCGCTGCATGACCACGGCGCGCAGACCCGGGTGCTGGCCAGCCACCTGGGGGTCGTCGCGACCTCCTCGGGCCAGCAGTTGCTGGTTGACCAGACCTTCTGCGGCGCGCCTTCGGCGCTATTCGATGCGGTCATGGTTCCCGCCGGCGCTGCCAGTGCCGACAGTCTCTCCCGGCAGGGCGATGCGGCGCTTTACCTGCTGGAGGCCTACCGGCACGGCAAGTCCCTTTGCCTGATCGGGGAAGGTGCCCGCCTGTTGCACCTGGCTGTGCCGGAGGGCGAAGCGATACCCGGCGTCGTGCGGGGACGCAACGATCCGGCCGATCGCCTGCCCATGGTGCAGGCCTTCATTCAAGCGATCGCCCGTCATCGGCACTGGGGTCGCCCCAGTGCCGACGCAGCGCCAGCCTGAGTCGGCCTTGGGCAGAGCGCCCCGCGCCTGTCCTACGACGGCCAGCTTCGTCAGCCGACGGCCTGGCGGACCGTCCCGGCTCCCAATCCAGCCCGTGGCCGGCATCGGGTCGGTCGCTGATGGCAATTGCAGCAGGAGACCGGAGCATGGCAAGTAGCAACCAGGAAAAGCAGGTACCGCAGGGTGATCAGGGTCAGGCAGGCAAGGAAGCTAGCGGCTCCCTCCGCGGCTTTGCCTCCATGGACCCGCAGCGACAACGCGAGATTGCCAGCCAGGGCGGCAAGGCCGCCCATGAGAGCGGTCACGCGCACGAATTCACTTCGGAAGAGGCGCGTGAGGCCGGCAGCAAGGGCGGTAAGGCTGCCCACGAGAAAGGCACCGCGCACGAGTTCACCTCCGAAGAGGCGCGCGAGGCCGGCCGCAAGGGCGGCAAGGCCGCCCACGCCAAGGGCACCGCGCACGAGTTCACCCCTGAAGAGGCGCGTGAAGCGGGTCGCAAGGGCGGCGAAGCCCAGGCCAGTCCGCTGCGCGGGGCGGAAACTGCCGGCGTACCGCCCGGCGATGTCCGGCACTGAGGGGAGCGCCCAGGCGCACCGCACACCCTGCGCCGCTCCCGGGGCTTCGGCGCTCAAGGCGCTTCACTTTGGACCCCAGGCCCTGCCCTGATTTGATCTTGGCAGGGGCCGGCAGGCCTCGTCTGGCCTCGGCCTTTGCTACACTGGGCCGCATGTTCATCCACCGCAACTTGATCACAGGTCAATCCGACCGGGGAGCCTGGCCCTGGCGTCGGCCAGCATCGTTGCGCGCCTGATCGCACGGGGTGCCCCCGTGCACCCCTGGGCCTGATGAACGCCGAATACGTCCGACTGGACATTCGATGCCCGTCGCATCTGCCCCCCGATCGAATTCCCAGCCGGCCCCTCGCGCCGGCGTGACCCATCCGGCCCTTCGCGCCGGCGAGAGCGAGTGGAGGCTCATCCCGTGATCACCGAACTTGAATTCAAGAGCCTGGCCCAGGCCGGCTACAACCGCATTCCCCTTATTGCAGAGGCCTTTGCGGACCTCGAAACCCCGCTGTCTCTCTACCTCAAGCTGGCCCACGCCAAGGGCGACGGTCGCTTGTCCTTCCTGCTGGAGTCCGTGGTGGGCGGTGAGCGCTTCGGCCGCTACAGCTTCATCGGCCTGCCGGCGCGCACCTTTTTACGTGCCAGCGGTTTTGGCAGCGAAGCCCGTACCGAGGTCGTCCGTGACGGCCAGGTGGTCGAGACGGCGCCCGGCAACCCTCTGGACTTCATCGAGTCCTACCAGAAGCGTTTCAAGGTGGCCTTGCGCCCCGGCCTGCCGCGCTTTTGCGGCGGGCTCGCAGGCTACTTTGGCTATGACACGGTCAGGCACATCGAGAAAAAGCTGGAGAAGTCCTGCCCGCCCGACACCCTGGGCTGCCCCGACATCCTGCTGCTGCAGTGTGAGGAACTGGCGGTCATCGACAACCTCTCGGGCAAGCTTTACCTCATCGTCTACGCCGACCCGGCCCAGGGAGAGGCCTATGGCAATGCCAAGAAGCGCCTGCGCGAGCTGAAAGACCTCCTCAAGTACTCGGTCAGCGCGCCCGCGGTGCGTCAGAGCCAGACCTACCCGGCGGAACGCGAATTCGCCAAGGCCGATTACCTCCGGGCGGTGGAGCGGGCCAAGGACCTCATCGCCGCCGGTGATTTCATGCAGGTGCAGGTGGGCCAGCGGATCAAGAAGCGCTACACCGAGTCGCCTCTGTCGCTTTACCGGGCGCTACGCTCGCTCAACCCCAGCCCCTACATGTACTACTACAACCTCTCCGGCTACGACGGCCGGGGCGGTGACTTCCATGTGGTGGGTGCCAGCCCCGAAATCCTGGTGCGCCAGGAGGGCACCCCCGAGGGGCAGAAGATCACCATCCGGCCACTCGCCGGCACACGCCCGCGCGGCACGAGTCCCGAGTCGGACAAGGCCACCGAGGCCGAACTCCTGGCCGACCCCAAGGAGCGTGCCGAGCACGTGATGCTGATCGACTTGGCGCGCAATGACATCGGCCGCATCGCCAAGACCGGCAGCGTCAAGGTCACCGAGGCCTTTGTCGTCGAGCGCTACAGCCATGTGATGCATATCGTGAGCAATGTGGAAGGCCTCCTTCATGAGGGCATGAGCAACATGGACGTGCTTCGCGCCACCTTTCCGGCCGGCACCCTCACGGGTGCCCCCAAGGTGCACGCGATGGAGCTGATCGACCAGCTCGAGCCGAACAAGCGGGGCCTGTACGGCGGCGCCTGCGGATACCTTAGCTACGCCGGCGACATGGATGTGGCCATTGCCATTCGCACCGGCATCGTCAAGGACCAGATGCTTTATGTGCAAGCCGCCGCCGGCGTGGTAGCTGACTCGGTGCCCGAGATGGAATGGAGGGAGACCGAGGCCAAGGCCCGTGCCCTGCTGCGCGCCAGCGAACTGGTGGAAGAGGGGCTGGAGTGATGAGCGCCTTGCATGACATGACAAGCGTGGGGGCCCTATGACCAAATTGCTGATGGTCGACAACTACGACTCCTTCACCTACAACCTGGTCCAGTACTTCGGCGAATTGGGCGCGCAGGTAGAGGTGTTCCGCAACGATGAGATTTCGCTGGAGGGCATTGCCGAACGCAAGCCCGACCGCCTGGTGATCTCCCCCGGCCCCTGTTCCCCGGCCGAAGCTGGCATCTCGGTGGCGGCCATCCGTCACTTTGCCGGCAAGCTGCCGATCCTGGGTGTGTGTCTGGGCCACCAGAGCATCGGCGCCGCCTTTGGCGGGAGAATCATCCGCGCGCAGGAGCTGATGCACGGCAAGACCAGCGTCATCACCACCACGCAGCAAGGCGTGTTCGCAGGCCTGCCCGCACAGTTCACCGTCAACCGCTACCACTCGCTTGCGATCGAGCGTGCGAGCTGCCCCAAAGAGCTGGAAGTCACGGCATGGACCGAGGACGGCGAGATCATGGGCGTGCGTCATCGTGAGCTGGCCATCGAAGGCGTGCAGTTCCACCCCGAGTCCATACTCACCGAGCACGGGCACGCGATGCTGAAGAACTTTCTGGCGCCGCGCTGATCGGCGCGCTGCACCCCCGCCCGACACCGCAGGAGATACCCATGCCCATCACTCCCCAGGAAGCGCTGCAACGCACTATCGAGCACCGCGAGATCTTCCATGACGAGATGCTGCACTTGATGCGCCTCATCATGGGCGGCGAGATCTCGCCGGTCATGTCGGCGGCGTTGCTGACCGGATTGCGGGTCAAAAAAGAAACCATCGGCGAAATCACTGCGGCCGCTCAGGTGATGCGCGAGTTTTCTACCAAAGTGCAGGTGGCCGACAAGACCCACCTCGTCGATATTGTTGGCACCGGCGGTGATGGTGCGCACAGCTTCAACATTTCCACCTGCTCGATGTTCGTTGCCGCTGCCGCAGGCGCCAAGGTCAGCAAGCACGGCAATCGAAGTGTGAGCAGCAAGTCCGGCAGCGCCGATGTGCTCGAAGCCCTGGGTGTGAATCTGAGCTTGCCGCCGGCGGCTATCGCCCGCTGCATCGAGGAGGTGGGCATCGGCTTCATGTTCGCGCCCAATCACCACCCGGCAATGAAGAACGTGGCACCGGTTCGCAAGGAACTGGGGGTTCGCACGATCTTCAACATCCTAGGGCCTCTGACCAACCCCGCCGATGCGCCCAACATTCTCATGGGGGTGTTTCATTCCGATCTGGTTGGAATTCAGGTGCGCGCGCTGCAGCGATTGGGCGCCGAGCATGCGGTTGTCGTTTACGGCCGTGACGGCCTCGACGAGGTCAGCTTGGGCGCGGCTACCCTAGTGGGGGAGCTCAAGGACGGCCAGGTCACCGAGTACGAGATACACCCGGAGGACTTCGGCTTGGCGATGGCCAGTGGCCGCACCCTGCGGGTCGAAACCCCCGAGGAGTCGCGCCAGATGCTGCTGGGCGTGCTCGACGACCAGCCTGGGCCGGCGCGCGACATCGTGATCCTCAACGCCGGCGTCGCCCTGTACGTGGCCAACGTGGTGGCCTCCATGGGCGCGGGCATCGAGCGGGCCCGCGCCGCGCTATCTTCCGGCGCGGCCCGCAAGAAGCTGGACCAGTTCGTGTCCGCCACCACCGCACTGAAAGGCTGAGTCCATGTCGGACATCCTGAACAAGATCGTCGCGCTCAAGCATGAAGAAATCTCCGCCTCGAAAAGGAAGGTATCCCTCGAGGCCATGCGCGCCGACGCCGAAAGCCGCGTGCTCACGCGCGACTTTGAGGGCGCGCTGCGGGCCAAAATCGCGGCCGGCCGGGCCGCCGTCATCGCCGAGGTCAAGAAGGCCAGTCCCAGCAAGGGCGTGCTGCGCGAAGACTTCATTCCTGCGGACATTGCCCAGAGCTATGCCGAGCATGGCGCGGCCTGCCTCTCGGTGCTGACCGACCGCCAGTTCTTCCAGGGGCAGGCGGATTACCTCAAGCAGGCGCGCGCCTCCTGCGACCTGCCGGTGCTGCGCAAGGACTTCATGGTCGACCCCTACCAGGTCTACGAGGCCCGGGCCATGGGCGCCGACTGCATCCTGCTCATCGCCGCCTGCCTTGATGATGCCCAAATGGCCGACTTGGAGGCGATCGCCCGAAGCCTGGACATGGCGGTGCTGGTCGAGGTGCACGAGGGCGCCGAACTCGATCGCGCGCTTCGTCTCAAGACCCCGCTGGTGGGCATCAACAACCGGAACCTGCGCAGCTTTGAGGTGTCGCTCGCGACCACCTTGGACCTGCTGCCCCGCGTGCCGGCTGACCGCCTGCTGGTGACCGAGTCGGGAATCCTGGGCGCAGCCGACGTCCAGACCCTGCGCGCTGCCGGCGTCAACGCCTTCCTGGTCGGCGAGGCCTTCATGCGCGCGCCCGACCCGGGAGCGGCGCTGGCCAGCCTCTTTGGCGGATGACCCTGCCCCTGTTTCCCGATGCGCCTGCCGGCGGCAGTCCAGGCCACGGGGCCTCTGTTTCTGCCGCCGCTGACCCGGGCCTCGAGGGCAGCCCCAGCCCGGCGGCCCGCTTGCAGGCCTGGGACCCTGGCCACTGGCCAGTCGCCCCGGATTGGCGATCCACTGTCGACGCCTTCCTGGCCAGCCCCGCGGGGCAGGCCCTGGGCGGCTTCGTGGATGCCCGTCTCGAAGCCGGCGCCGTCGTCTTTCCGCCTCAGCCCTTTCGTGCGCTGGCGCTCACACCCCTGGCGTCTGTGCGCGCCGTTGTCCTCGGACAGGATCCGTACCACGGCGCCGGCCAGGCCGAGGGCCTTGCGTTCTCCGTCGCGCCGGGCGTGCGCGTGCCTCCATCGCTTCGTAACATTTTCAAGGAGCGGGACGAGCAGCCGCCGAACGGCTCTCTGGTCGATTGGGCCCGGCGGGGCGTTCTCCTCCTGAACACCAGCTTGACCGTGGAGGAGGGCCAGCCAGCCAGCCATGCCCGCCGCGGCTGGGAGCCCTTGACCGACGCCCTCATCGAGCGGGTCGCGGCCACCGCCAGTCCTTGCGTCTACTTCCTTTGGGGGGCCCACGCCCAGGCCAAGGCAAGCCTCATCGAGCGCACCGCCGGGGCCCATGGTCGCCAGGCCCTGGTTATCCAAACCAACCACCCTTCGCCCTTGTCGGCCAGCCGCGGGCCGACTCCCTTCATCGGCAGCGGACAGTTCGTCCGGGCTCGCCAGTGGCTCGCTGAACGAGGCGTGTCCGGCGTGGTCTGACTGCCCTGGCGGGGCGGGGAATTGGCTAAAATTACGGCTCGGCTAGGGCGTCAGCCCCGCGAAACCGTGCTATATTCCGAGATTCGCCGGAGGGGTGCCCGAGTGGCTAAAGGGGGCAGACTGTAAATCTGTTGGCTTACGCCTACGCTGGTTCGAATCCAGCCTCCTCCACCACCTTCCAGAAATGGAGTACCCAAATTGGGCTGCGGTGGTTCGGCGATGTGTCAGATCGAAAAGTCGGTAAGACCGGCTGGTAGCGCTAGGAAGCCTGCCGAGGGCGGTTGAGCTTGCCCCGATGCGGGAGTAGTTCAATGGTAGAACCTTAGCCTTCCAAGCTAATGACGCGGGTTCGATTCCCGTCTCCCGCTCCAGCGGTCGGTCGGCGGTATCGGTTGACACAGCGGGTCGACACATCGAGTTGACAAAGCGGGTTGGCGGAGTGGGTTGACAGAGTGGGTCGACGGAATGTGTCAGTGGTGCGGGCAGTGCCCGCGCGGCGGATTGAAGAATTCGCCCTTGTGGCTCAGTGGTAGAGCACTCCCTTGGTAAGGGAGAGGTCGCGGGTCCGATTCCCGCCAAGGGCACCAAGTTTGTTGTGATCGTCTAGTTACTTTTTCGAGGGGCGAAAGAAATGGCAAAAGGAAAGTTTGAGCGGACCAAGCCGCACGTGAACGTGGGCACGATTGGTCACGTGGACCATGGCAAGACCACGCTGACGGCGGCCATTACCACGGTGCTGTCGGCCAAGTTTGGCGGCGAAGCCAAGGCGTACGACCAGATTGATGCGGCCCCGGAAGAGAAGGCGCGCGGCATCACGATCAACACGGCGCACGTGGAGTACGAGACGGAGTCGCGTCACTACGCGCACGTGGACTGCCCGGGCCACGCCGACTATGTGAAGAACATGATCACCGGCGCAGCCCAGATGGACGGCGCCATTTTGGTGTGCTCGGCCGCTGACGGCCCGATGCCGCAGACGCGCGAGCACATTCTGCTGGCCCGTCAGGTGGGCGTGCCCTACATCATCGTGTTCCTCAACAAGTGCGACATGGT